>Ga0208830_1000252_pt1 | contig 29057 bp, 22 predicted proteins | sample DeeseametaMP2634_FD_184169 | JGI IMG/M metagenome (GOLD analysis project Ga0208830, IMG submission 184169) | Marine microbial communities from the Deep Atlantic Ocean - MP2634 (SPAdes) | ecosystem: Environmental > Aquatic > Marine > Oceanic | place: Northeast of Antigua and Barbuda, North... | reverse complement strand
GTTGTTACTCCAAATGCCCAACAACGAGACACGGTTCATAACATTATTTATGAACAATTATGCAAGGGCGTGATTTGTGTTGAATCCCGTAACGCGTATATTGACATTATAAATGAACTGGCGGCCGAGGGTGCTGAAGGCATCATTTTAGGCTGCACAGAAATTGCCTTATTAGTTCAACAACATCACACCAAAGTTAAGTTATACGATACTACCGCTATCCATGCTTCAGCTGCGGTAGATTTTGCATTAGCTCCCTAAAACGTTAGCAAAGGGTAAGTAGCGAAACACATATAACCTAACTTTGATAAGAGGGAATTGGCCCTACTATTTTCAGAGGACACAGCTATGTTTAGCCACGTAATGATTGGTGCGAACGACCTTGAAGCATCAAAGAAATTCTACGATGCTATTTTAGGAGTATTAGGATACGAGCCAGGCGTTTTTGATGGATACGGACGGGTATTTTATTATACGCCGAAAGGTATTTTAGCGCTAACAAAACCAATTAATGGCGAGGTAGCTACCCATGGCAATGGCACTACTCTAGGCCTTGCCGCGCGTACACCTGAACTGGTAGATGAGTGGCATAAAGTAGGTAGCGAAAATGGGGGCGTGCCATGTGAAGATCCACCAGGAATTCGCGGTACTGATGAACGCCAACTGTATCTTGCTTATCTGCGAGACCCAGCGGGCAACAAGCTCTGTGCCACGCACATCGTAAGAAAATAGCTGAAGTGCTGCCTGCTTAAATGATCACGCTCTTTTTGCAGGCTATTTGCTTTTAGCTGTCTATTTGGCCCAAAGCCCTTTGAATAATAGCACTTTGAGTAATAGCGTTTTGGGTAGTACCTAGTTAAGTCTACATATAAGCCCTAATCAAACGAAACTGCATAGGTGTTGCTGTCTGGGCGCTCAATATCCTAAACGGGTTTCGCCTTTTCTCTTCTTTGCACTTTGCACTATACATTGCTGCTAGATGAATTAACCTTGAACCAGTAAAAGCGCAGCTAACAGAGGGAATATGACACCTGAAGAAACTGGCAAGGCCTACGACACCATTACACACCTTTGGACTCGTCCTGAATTTAATCAGACAAATGGGTTAACCGCCTACCAAAAAGCATTGTCATTTTTAGCGGCCCCCCCATCACAAGAGCCTGATACGGTGCCTAGCGAAGCGCTTGATAAGGGAGAAGCGCTTGATAAGGGAGAAGCGAGCAATAAAGACAAACCAAAGAAACGAGGTTACGCACTAGACATAGGTTGCGGATGCACCAATCGTTTTGTGCCGATTATCGAAAGCGCAGGGCTAACTTACGAAGGCATCGATGTTTCCAAAGATATGCTGGCCATTGCGGCGTCCCAATTACCCGCTCATACCTTTTATTGCGCCGACGTGTGTACATTCACTATCCCCAAGCACTATTCGTTTATTAGCGCTTGGGATAGCTTTTGGCATATTCCCCTAACGCAGCAAGAGCCTTTGCTTAAGAAGCTAGTGGATCACTTAGACGATGACGGAGTGTTGCTTTTTAGCTGTGGGGGTACAGATGAAAGCGGCCAACACACAAACGAAGTGATGGGTCCAGAAGTCTACTACGCCTCGCTGGGGCTACATAGATACATAGAAATATTGATAGAAGCAGGCGGGTTTGTTCGTCACGTTGAATTCGACCAGCATCCTGAACTACACACTATTATCATTGTGCAAAAAAGAACCGCGAAAAAAACACAGTAGCAAGAATAATACTGAATGATGCCCTAGAAAAACTGAGAGAGGCAGCGTGCTCAGCACGCCTTCCCTAAGTAAGGTCAGCGAAGCGTTATAAAACACTAGCTTTGCGGTATCGCTAGCTCACCACGTTTATCTAGTCGATAAAAGCTCCAGGCCAATGTCACACCGCGAGCGAGTAAAAAGGCAAGTAGAGCATACCAAAGGCTGACGTTACCCTGATCTTGCGTGAGGTACCAAACGGGGAAATACACCCCTAACGCACTTATTATCATGGTATTTCTCATTGCGCTAGCTCGGGTAAGACCAACAAATACGCCATCGTACAAGAAACACCAATGCGCTAATAGAGGAAGCAGTACCATTAGACCAAGATAAGGTAGCGCAGCTTTTACAATGTCACTATGTTCGGTAAGCAGCGCGATAATGGCTTCACCGCCAGCGAAAAATATCAAGCTATAAATAAGGGCAAAAATACTCGACCAGACTAACCCTTGGTAGGTGCGTCGTTTCACTTCGCTGCTGTCAGACGCCCCCTTGGCTTCACCCACCAGCGCTTCCACACCATAGGCTATGCCATCAAGTCCCAATGCAATAAGAACAAAGAACTGCATGAGTATGGCATTGACGGCCGCCGACGTTTCGCCGTAACGGGCACCTTGAATGGTGAGAAACGCTAAGCAACCCTGTAATGCTAAGTTACGCAATAGCATGTCACCGTTAAGCTTCATCAGTACCTTCCGAGCTGCACGGTTAAACCACGATGCACTCACCGCGACACCGCCAACGCGCTTAAACGCCACCGCTAGCGCCATTATAGCCATGGTATACTCAGCGATAACACTGGCCAGCGCCACGCCAGCTACAGACAAACCAAGCCCGAACACAAACACTACATCGAGTCCCGCATTCAATAAATTTCCCACTATTTGAATAGCCATGACGCTGCGCGTTTTTTGCTGCCCTACTAACCATCCAACTAATGCCAGATTAAGCATGGCAGCTGGTGCGCCCCATACCCGCGTCGAAAAATAGTCTTGAAGATGTAGGGCAACTTCACTGTTTGGCTGAGTCAACGCTAAGCCTATAGACAAGATAGGAGATTGAAGAGCAAGTACCACAGCCCCCAGCACTAGAGCAACCGCCACCGTTTGCCACAGCACTTTTGCTGACTCTAATGTATTGTTCGGTGAGCCTTTAGCTTGTGCACTCAAGCCTGTTGATGACATGCGAAGAAACCCGCACACCCAGTATATTTGCGTTAAGATAAGTGCGCCCACCGAAGCCCCTGCAAGCATGGCTGGTAAAGACATGTGTCCCAAAACCGCGGTATCCACCAAACCTAATAGAGGCGTAGTAATATTCGCTAAGATCATGGGAAGCGCTAACGCCAACAGACGGGAATGGTCGTCAAAAAAGGAGCGCTGAGTTGGTTGGGCAGGGGACATAAATGATCTCAGTAGGGGTTAATTTCGCTATATACTATCAACCTATGCAGCGGCATAAGTGAAATGCGTACCAGCTTGACCATGTATAAGATTGGCCAAGTCGCATTATTTGGAGTTTACCATGCTATTGAATTTGATTAGGCACTCAGTGGATGATGATATGAAAACCAACAATGTAATTCAAAATAGAACGACGAGTCGTACGCGTTTGAAGATCTTATCTTCAATGCTTGCGGGAATTTTCAATGTTTTGTTGGTCTCACCTAGCATTGCTTCAGGCTCAGATGCAAACCCTGTTGCTGATGCGACTTCCACTACAAAGGAACAAAGTGGTAGTAACATCGACTCTAGTGTGAGCACCACGCCTAACGCCGCCATTTTGCTTTATCACCATGTGTCGTCTTCAACACCAGCCAGTACCAGTATTTCGCCTGAAGCCTTTAAATCGCACATGGAATACTTGGACGCACACCACACTGTTGTTTCGCTTCAGGACGTTGTTTCTGCGATACAACACAACTCTACACTGCCAGAAAATGCGGTTGCGATTACGTTTGACGATGGCTACGCAAACATTTTAGACAATGCTCACCCAATACTGGCTGACCTAGGTTTTCCCTATACCGTGTTTATCAACCCTGATGAAATTGGCGTAGGTCCTAAGCAGCTAACATGGGAGCAAGTTATTGCTATGCATAACGATGGCGTTGTTTTTGCCAACCACACGCTAGACCACCTTCATATGCTAAACGGTGAGCAAGCAATGGGCGAGCGCGCATGGCTGGAGAAAGTTTGGCAGAACGTAGAAAGTGCTGAAAAGAAGATTGAAGATAAATTGGATATTAGCCTTAAATATTTAGCGTACCCGTTTGGTGAATACAACACGGCGCTCGCTAATAAGCTCAAAGCTGAAGGTTACATTGGATTCGGGCAGCATTCCGGGGCTGTGGGCCCATCTAGCGACATGCAGGCACTACCGCGCTTCCCCGCGGCCGGTCCTTACGCCAATTTGGCAACGCTAAAGACCAAGCTTAATAGTCTTGCCATGCCAGTGACGCAAAGTTCACATAAAGACCCTCGTATGACAACGCGAAACCTGTCATCGCCCATTAGTTTAACGATAGACAGTGACGATGTTCGCCTTACACAAGTAAATTGTTTTTTCGGCGGCGACCCTATCGAGACTAGCCTAGAAGAAAATGTGCTTACGTTTACCCTTGATGAAACGCTTCCAGTAGGACGTTCACGTGTGAATTGTACAGCACCGTCTAATGCGCAATCAGGGCGTTATTATTGGTACTCTACGCCCTTCTTTGTGGCAGATGAGAACGGCAATTACCCAGACTAGGGCATGTCGATAAGGCACATCTATGCTTGAGCGCGAGCGCATATCGATTGGGCTCGCGCTTATATAAGGAAACGTTTACCTATACAGGTTTAGAAAATCGAATAAAACCTTTATTTATCGACTCTTCCACAAAACTATGACGCTGATAGAAACGAATGGCTGGCACGTTCGACACTTCAACATCTAGTACCACTTTACGTTTGTTCAGTTTTTCTGCTCGCGCTTGCATAGCATCTACCAGTATCGTTCCCACGCCCGTTCGACGGGCACTTTCTTCAACAGAGAGATGGCCTATCATGAGTTCGGTATTAGTAGGCGGCGTAAGATTGATGGCCACGGTCTGATTGCGCATGAGCACTGTCATAGCCTCATCGAGGGTAAAGTACGATGTGATGCTATCAAGGGTCGCCCTATCAAATGTTGCACCAAGTTTGCTGTGCCAAGAGGTCACAACACCGAGTACTTCGTCGCCGCTACACGCCACCCAATGATTCTTAAAGCCATATTGCCCGCCACCGAGCTCCCATGCATGAGACAGGTAGCCCTCAGCTGTTTTATTTTTATTTTGTCCAAAAATAGACGTTAACAAAGACTGCGCCGCATTCAATATAAGCGGCGTAGTTTGCGCAGCATCAGATGCTACACCTTGCCTTATTTTGATTTCCATATTACTGCTTCGAGATTATTATTGGCATATCAGCCAATATTTGCTGGGAATCACTTATCGATAGCTTTCCTGGCTCTCTTTTTGGTTTGAATCTTCCTATCACCCTAGCTTCAGGGTCGACAAGTACGACAGATGCACTGTGATCAACTAAATAGTTGGGGTTATCGGTACTTTCAGCAATGGCATACATCATTCCTAAATTACGTACAAACGGGAATAGCGCCTTGTGCTCTCCAGTTACGGCAATGAACTCCTCATTAAAATAGCTCACATACTCTGAAAGTCTTTCAATTGAATCGCGATTTGGATCAACGGATACAAAAACAATTCGAATAGGTTCGACACTATTTAATGCTTTTAGTTCAGGATATATACCGTTCAACTCAGCCATGGTAGTTGGACAAATATCGGGGCAGAAGGTATAGCCCACAAATACTAAGCTCCACTGCCCTTCAAGCGACGAATTATCAAACACTTCACCTTCATGAGATGTAAGTGAAAACGGTGATAATGCTCTCGGCTCTGGGTAAGTCTGAAAGTATTCAGGCTGACTTTCAACATTTGGGGGCGCGATATACAGCGCCCCTACGATGCCTGCACATAGCGCTAAAAATGCAACAAGGCCGACGGTAGTTCGTTGATTCATAAACTCAGTGGTATGTAGTGATCTAAGAGTAATACGACAAACAATACCATGAGATGAATAATTGAAAACCTAAAAGTTTTCATTGCAGTTTGTGGCTCTGCATCGAATTTTAACTTTAATGCATAGTATAAAAACCCAATGTTAAGCACACTTGAGCCAATCAAATAAATGAGATCGCTCATGCCTGTAAGGTAGGGCAGCAAACATACCAGCCCCAACAATACTGTATACAGCAACACTGACGTTTTCGTAAATGACACACCGTGGGTTACCGGTAGCATGGGCACCTTCGCTTTGGCGTAATCTTTTTCTCTATGAATAGCAAGCGCCCAAAAATGCGGCGGCGTCCAGGTAAAGATAATCAGCACTAAAAGCAGGGCATGGGCATGTATTTCCCCTGTAACCGCGGTCCAACCTAGAAGCGGTGGAGCAGCCCCTGCTAAACCGCCAATCACGATGTTTTGCGGTGTCGCTCGCTTTAAATACATCGTGTAGATAAACGCGTAGCCTACTAGACTTGCTAAGGTTAACCACGCGGTTAGCATATTCACAAAAAGAGCTAACACTACAAATCCAACCACACCTAAAACGCCTGCGAACCACAGCGCGTTGTTTACGCTAACCTTGCCTTTTGCGACGGGGCGATTAAAAGTACGCGCCATCACACTATCTATCTTATGGTCGACAACGTGATTAATAACGGCAGCAGACGCAGACAACATACCAATACCCAATAAGCCACAGATAAGTACGGTTGCGTTTACCCACGAAGGCGTAGCTAAACACATGCCTACTAACGCGGTTAACAGCAACAACATGACGACATTAGGCTTAGTCATTTCATAGTAATCTCGCCACGTGACTACATTGTGCTGACGTGAAGTGCGCGCATGTAAAGAGACCGATTTAGCCATGGAAACCTCCTGGAGCTTTAGGGAGAATATGAGAAGACGTTGACGCGTTTAAAGGGTCGTGCAAAGGCGCTTCGTGGATGCTAAATGCACCTGCACCCTGCAGTGGTTTCGAACCTGAGAATGAGCCTGTATTTCGTTTTTCTGTACCGAAGACGTTATCGTTTTCTAGTGCCAAAAATACGGTAAAAATGAGGTTGAGTAGGGAGAGAAGTAACACGGCTGCGACCGCGTTATGCATTACAGCGACAGCCAGTGGCAGCATAAAGATAATGTTGCTAAGTCCTAATGCCACTTGCGTGCACAATGCTACCAACATAAACGCACCCACATATTTTTGTTTACTTGTGGTGTAGCGGCTTACCAACACACTTATACCTAGTGCTAGCAAGTATAAAAACGTGATGACCGCGCCGAACCTATGCACTATGTGCATGGTAACTCGTTCGCCGTAATCGTGAGCACCAAACTCATAGTTGTCTGCATCAGGCACACTGAATGCACCTGCCAAATCAATTCTTTCCTGCCAACCGCTTTCACAGACCGGCATTTCCGTACAGGCCAACGCAGCATAATTGGCAGAAGTCCATCCACCAAGAGCAATCTGGGTAACAAGCACGCCAAGCCCAATGAAGGCGAAAAGTTTAAGGTTTCGTTGAAAGACTTTGGCTTGAGGTAAGTCGGTAATATCCTGATCATGCATAGCTGACGCTATGGGCGCTTGTTTAGTTTTCGATGCATCGCCTGCGGTGTTGCGCAAGCGGAGGTAGAGAATAAACAGGCAAGAGAGTACAGAGAAGCCCCCCAGCAAATGCCCCATAACTACGACGGGAAGCAGATTGAGCGTCACGGTCCACATACCAAGTGCTGCCTGGAAGATAATAAGCCCCAGCAGTAACAGAGGTAATTTAACGGGCATTCCTTTGTCGCGCTGCCGAATAGCAATAATGGCAATAGCCAGAACACACAGCCCCAGCGTTCCTGCAAAATAGCGGTGAATCATTTCATTCCACGCCTTAAATGCCTCAACTGGACGTTCAGGAAAAGCGGCGTTAGCTTGTGCCACTTTTTCCTCACTCAAAGGCACGGTTAGGTTACCGTAGCATCCAGGCCAGTCGGGACATCCTAGCCCAGCGTCGGTCAAACGCGTATACGCACCGAGAATAATAACGACTGCCGCCAGAAAAATACTGAATAGGGTTAATTTTTTCATGGCCATTATCCTATACGCGATAATTTAAGAAGCTTTCTCATATCTGCCAGCATGTTGCGGCTTTCCATCACGGCGTCTTTTCTATCGTCTTTAATGTCGTAAAAGAGCATGGCGTTATTTTGCGTATCAACAATATAAACACTGCTAGAGGCAAGCGCCGTTGGTGTAGTAACGGGTAAGGTTTCGACAAAAGGGTAGTCTTCTAGCGCGGCTATCGCAGTTTGGTCGCTTGAAGCGGTAGTAACGACCACTGCTTGGGCACGGTCCGATTCTTTACCTAGCGCAAGCCACACTTGGTTAATGCTAAAAAGTGCGTTCTCGCACACTGCGTCACATTTACTTGGCATCACATACAACAAACGCCATTTAGGTTCCGCGTTTTCTAAAAGCGCACTCATGTCGATGGTCGGCGCGAGCAGCTGACCTTTATTTGTCGCGCCTTTAGTAAACCAATCGTTATCAAGTGCGAGCTTTGCCAGAACAACAGGTAAAACAAACACGGCTACCATAATAATTAATGTTTTTTTCGAAGCAGCATTACTCATAACTACGTCCTTTCTTACTAATTGCAAAGCCGCCAATGGCTGCAGCGGCAATGGCTAAACCAAACCATTGAACTGCATAACCAAGGTGCTTTTCAGGAGACATTACGACGGCCTGATGTTCACGAATAAACGCAGGGTCAGGCGTGGTAAGGTGAAGAATAAAGGGTAAAAGTTTGCGCTCTAAGGCGTTGCTTAGTGCAGGGAATTCTATATGTTGTACCAGCGCGGGGCTTTGCGACAAAGCCATGTTGGTTTCTTTCACTAAGGGGTTGTTCCCCGGCACGCTAAGCACGCCGATTAATTCGCGCGTTTGCCTTGTAAAACTTATATCCGGTAGCGTGCGCGTTAAGTCTGGCGCAGGCACCCAGCCAAAGTTAACCAAGAGCCACCCGACATTAGTATTTACCGGTACGATGACATCGAAACCCACCCGCTGATTGTGAATCTGATTATCTAATAGCAACACATGGTTAGCGTCTATTGCACCGCTGAACGATACGGTAATATCCCGAGGATCATTATGAGACAACGCCTCTTCTAAACTCAAGGTTCCATTACTTTGCTTTTGCGCTATGCTAGCTAAGCGTTGTTGCTTTTGGACCATGCGATCGAGTTGCCAGTACCCTAAACCGCACATAATCGCCACACTAAAGCCCGTGAGTAACCAAGGAATAACGTGGCGAGTGCGAGAAAACATGATTATCTCGCCCCATGCAAAATTAAAATAAAAACAGAGGTGAGTATGTTGATAAAAATAGTCCTTGTTGCATTAGTGCTGTACATGATCGTTAATTTGTTCATGGCGATGCGTATCATGATGAAAAACGACACATCAAAAGGGCCTATGAGTAAGTATATTGGTCGACGCGTGCTCACTTCTGCCGTCATTGTTATTATTATTCTTATCGCTATTGGTACCGGTTTAATTACCCCAAACCCAAGGCCTTACTGAGTTTGGGGATTCCTTTTAAAGTACGTAAACAAAGATGTAGAGCATGACCCACACTACATCTACAAAGTGCCAGTACCAGCTCCCCGCCTGAAACGCGAAGTGGTTTTCAGGCGTGAAATGGCCTTTCAAGACCCTAAAAAACAATACAATTAGAATGATGGTGCCAAGGGTCACATGCATGCCGTGAAACCCTGTGAGCATAAAGAAGGTGTTGCCGTAAATGCCTGACTGAAGCGTAAGCCCCAAGTCGCGATACGCATGTATGTACTCTTCTACCTGTAGGAACAAGAACCCACATCCAAGTAAGATAGTGATACCCAGCATTAGGGTTAGCTGTTTGCGTTTGTTTTGCTCTAGTCCCACATGAGCGAAGTGCAGTGTAATAGATGAGATAAGCAAGATAACCGTGTTGATTGTGGGCAAACCCGCAGCACTCATTTCCTGTGTGGTAGTGCCGCCTGGCGTTGACACCAGCGGCCACATGGCCTCAAAGGTCGGCCATAAGACCTCATTGGTCATAGCGTTGTTCGATGCGCCGCCCAGCCACGGAACGGAAATAAATCTCGCGTAGTAGAGGGCGCCGAAAAACGCAGCGAAAAACATTACCTCTGAAAAGATAAACCAGCTCATACCTTGTCGATATGAACGCCCCAGCTGATCGCTGTAAAGCCCTGCCATAGATTCGTCTATTTGATTTTTAAACCAACCTACAAGCATAACGAGCAATACTGCTATCCCCGCTAAAAGGATATGACCGCCATAGCCTGTTTCACCTTTGGTTGCTTGCACCACATAATTGCCCGCACCTACGGCGATAAGAAATAGAGCAACGGCCCCTACGATGGGCCATGGACTTTGTGCGGGTACATAATATTTTTGGTATTCGTGATTCTGTACTTCGGGTTGCATTTTCTTCTCCTTACCCCTTCGGCCTATTCGCCATTTGATGGTGTTGAAGCCATAAAGGGATTCGGTGTTGTCGTTAGGTCACTGGCTCGCGCTGTGACGTCATAGAGTGTGTACTGCAAGGTAAAAAACGTAATTTCTTCAGGTAGCTGAGGGTCTACATAAAACTGCATGGGCATATAGGCTTCACTACCCGCATCTAATGGCTGCTGATTGAAGCAGAAGCATTCAGTCTTGTTCAGGTACAGTGCTGCCGTTCCGGGGGATACAGAGGGAATGGCCTGAGCTACGATATTGCTTGATGCAGGGTTTCTCACATAAAACGATACCGTATTAAGTTCGCCAGGGTGCACTTTCACGCGCTTGGTTTCAGCACGAAACTCCCAGGGCATACCGGTATTTGTGCGAGTAATAAACTCGACGGTCACTTCTCGCGAGTCATCAATCTCAACCGATTGATAAACCGCAGCCGTGCCCTCGGTTTTTCCGTTAATTCCCGTAACGTCGCAAAATACGTCGTACAAGGGAACAAGGGCAAAGCCGAAGCCAAACATGCCAATGACAATAGCAACAAGTTTAATAACCATCTTGTTGTTTGCGCTTTGCTGTGACATCACGTGACCTCCGGGTAAGTCCATAGATGAAGGTTGGTAAACGCTTGTTTAGCCGTTTATCTCCCTCACCACCTGCAATGTGTGAATGTCATTCCCATCGGCTTTTGCCGGTTGAAAGGAATAACCTATTCACAACTCCACCTACCGTTACTTAACGACAGGTGGCGTTTCAAACGTGTGATAAGGAGCGGGTGATGGAATTTCCCATTCCAATCCTTCTGCGCCGTCCCAAACTTGCGCTGATACCGGCTCACCTTGCTTTTTGCATGCCTTGATAAGCAGGGCAAGAAAGATGAGCTGAGATAAACCGAATGCAAAACCACCCAGGCTTATCCATTTATTAAAATCAGCGAACTGCAATGCATAGTCAGGAATACGGCGTGGCATACCAGCCAAACCCACAAAGTGCATAGGGAAGAACAACACATTGACCGATACCAATGAGCACCAGAAATGCCATTTAGCTAAGGTTGTGTCATACATTTTTCCCGTCCATTTAGGCAACCAGTAATACACCGCAGCCATGATGGAAAAGACCGCGCCAGTTACCAGTACATAGTGGAAATGGGCTACAACGAAGTAAGTGTCGTGATATTGGAAGTCCACGGGCGTGATCGCCAACATTAGCCCTGACAACCCACCAATGGTGAACAGCACAATAAAGGCAATAGCGAACATCATTGGCATTTCGAAGCTCAGTGAGCCGCGCCACATAGTCGCTACCCAGTTAAACACTTTTACGCCAGTAGGCACCGAGATAAGCATGGTGGCAAACATGAAAAACATTTCCATGTACACCGGCATGCCTGTGGTAAACATATGGTGAGCCCACACAACAAAAGAGAGCAGCGCAATCGACGCCGTGGCGTAAACCATAGACGCGTATCCAAACAGCTGCTTTCGAGAGAAGGTAGGAACAATTTGCGAGATAATGCCGAAAGCGGGCAAGATCATAATGTACACTTCAGGGTGCCCGAAGAACCAGAAAATATGCTGGAACATAACCGGGTCGCCGCCACCAGCAGCATCAAAAAAGCTCGTGCCAAAGAACTTATCAGTTAACACCATGGTAACTGCACCGGCAAGCACTGGCATTACCGCAATCAGCAAGAATGCGGTGATAAGCCACGTCCATACAAACAGCGGCATTTTCATCCAGGTCATGCCTGGCGCACGCATATTAAAGATGGTCACAATCACGTTAATCGCACCCATAATGGATGAAATACCCATAATGTGAACAGAGAACACAAACAATGCTGTCGAATCGCCACTGTAAGTTGTTGAAAGGGGCGCGTAGAAAGTCCATCCAAAAGCAGGGCCGCCGCCTTCCATAAAGAGCGAGCTCAATAGAATGAGAAAGGCACCTGGTAAAATCCAGAAGCTCCAGTTATTCATGCGCGGTAACGCCATGTCAGGGGCGCCGATCATCATTGGAATAAGCCAGTTTGCTAGCCCAGTAAAGGCTGGCATTACTGCACCAAATACCATGATAAGCCCGTGTACCGTAGTCATTTGGTTAAAGAAGTTTGGCTCTACAATTTGTAGACCGGGTTGGAATAGTTCAGCGCGGATCACCATGGCCATCGCACCACCAACTAAAAACATAATAAAGGCAAACCACAGGTAAAGTGTGCCTATGTCTTTGTGGTTAGTGGTAAACAACCAACGCGTTATCCCTTTAGGAATATGATCGTGGTGTTCATGGTCATCATGTAGGTGACCACCATTTACTTGACCACTGTGAGGCGCAGAGGTATCTGGCGAAATAACTTCAGTTGCTTTGCTCATTGTCTGCTCCTAGTTTCCGTTTGCCACTGCGTTGACATCTTTGGCTTGAACCATATCGCCAGTTTTATTGCCCCAGGCATTTCGCTCGTAAGTGACTACGGCGGCAATTTCCTTAAGACTTAGCATTTTTCCAAACGCTTGCATGGCTGTTCCTGACTTTCCATGCAGCACGATGTCAATGTGACCTTGCTGATCTTCTAGTGCCATCTTGCTGCCTTTTAATGCCGGGAACACGCCAGGTAAACCTTCACCATTTGGCATATGGCAAGCAGCGCACGTTGCGTTGTATACTCGCTCGCCCTCTTTCATCAGTTCATCCATAGACATATTCATAGAAAGTAGACGCTGCTCTTCTTCTTTTGCTTTACGAACAATCTCTTCTTGTTCGCCCATCCACTTTTCAAACTCGGCGGGTTCTTTAGCAATTACCACAACCGGCATATAGCCATGGTCTTTACCACAAAGCTCTGCGCACTGTCCGCGATAAATACCCGGCTCATTCACCTTGGCCCAAGACTCGTTAATAAAGCCGGGGTTGGCATCTTTTTTCACGGCAAAGTCAGGAACCCACCAAGAGTGGATAACGTCGTCAGAAGTAATAAGAAAACGTACTTTTTTACCTGTGGGAATAACCAGAGGGCGGTCAACTTCAAGCAGGTAGTTATCTGTTTTCTGGAATTTGTTCTCTATTTGCTCGCGCTGAGTGGCGAGTAAAGAATAAAACTCTACATCGCTATCCATGTACTTGTAATGCCATTTCCATTGAGAGCCTGTTACTAACACCGTCATGTCAGGCTCAGACGTGTCTTCCATAGCAATTAGAGTATTCGCTGCGGGTACCGCCATGAAGATAAGAATAAGGAAAGGAATAACGGTCCAAGCAATTTCAACCTTCACGTTTTCGTGAAAATTAGCTGGCTTGGCGCCACGGGACTTTCTATGTAGATACATTGAGGCGAACATCACGCCAAAAACTACAACCGCGATACCTACACAAATGAAGAACATCAACATATGGAGGTCGTATACCTGCCCACTGATGTCGGTAGCACCGCGTCTCAAATTAAGCGAAGAGGCTTCTTCGCTTGCTTCTTGTTGCGCAAAAAGCAAAGGGGAAAAAAGCAAAATTGGTATACTAGAACACCATTTTGCGAAAACGGTCGTTAGTTGTTTCACTCAGCACCTCCGTAATGGCGTGGTCAAAGACGCTGATTAATTTGCGCGATGCCCTACCAAATGGTTTGCGAACGATTGACCCATAACCTCAACTTGTAAAACAAATTTAGAGCCATTGTTATTATTTTGTTAATCTCTGTATAAGAATTGCGCAATAATGTCGTGCCGTCTAGTCTTTTCTATTAAAAATTTAACGAAGTGGTTAATTTTTAATCATTTACTAAAATGGTCGCGGGGGATTTCACGTGCAAAAAGAGAAAGCCATTGCTGTGAGATGCCCTTGGAATCAAACAGGCATTTTGAACACGGGGTTAAAGTAAATGCTCGACTAACTAGTTAAGAAATCAATAAGTAATCGATTACTCAATGTCGATTTCAAACAAAATTCAAAATAAAAAATGGAAAATACTTGAAGCATTCATAGAAAGAATAACGTGAGTAATGATAAAAATAAGCGCGCAGAAAACCAACAGGTTTGCTGGGCAGGATAAAACCTAAGTTGGCAGATTGAGGAAAAAAACAGGAACAAAAGACATAAAAAAAGCGGCTAACGCGCCGCTTTTATACAAACAAGCTAAAATACTACATCCAGTCAGCGTTTCTGATCACACCCACCGCAATACCTTCTATCGCAAAATGTTCAGTCGCCAAATCAACTTTTATTGGTGCAAACTCATCATTCTCAGCATGAAGTAATACTTCACGCCCGCGTTTCTCTAGACGCTTTACGGTGACGTCTTCATCTACACGCGCCACAACCACCTGACCGTTGTGTACATCAGTGGTGCGATGAACAGCGAGAAGATCACCGTCTAAAATACCAATGTCTTTCATGCTCATACCGTTAACGCGTAGCAAAAAGTCGGCATGGGGTTGAAACAGTGCAGGATCGACTTTGTAGTGCGATTCAACATGCTCTTGCGCCAAGATCGGCTCACCGGCTGCAACACGCCCAATTAACGGTAGGCCTTCTTCTTCTTGTGCGTCGTTATCAAGAGGGATATTGAGCTTAATGCCACGAGACGTACCAGGCAAAATTTCAATCACGCCTTTACGCGCCAATGCTTTCAAATGTTCCTCTGCTGCATTAGCAGAACGAAAGCCAAGCTGACGGGCTATTTCCGCACGAGTAGGCGGCATTCCCGTTTCTAACATGGTTGTTTTAATAAGTTCTAAAACTTCGGTTTGTCGAGCTGTGAGTGGGCGCATAAAAGACCTGTCTGTTCATACAGTTCCTGTAAGTATATACACCTAAAACTAAATAACAAGCACTTGCCGCGTCTTTTGCGATCTGCAATAGCCTACGACAAGTGCTTTCCTCTTATTTTACGAGAAGAGCCATGTTCGGGTTACTAATTTGTAACTCCAGCTCCCCATCACTATTTTGACGTGTGCGCATGCCTTCAACATTATCGAGCCCAAGTCCAGGGCTTTGCCACACCACATTGCCTTTATTATCAACCTCAACCACGCGATATGCGATGCTGTCATAATAATTGTACGAATAGTCATTCTCGTTAGGCTGGTAGATAGCGAGAATCGACTGATTAGACGACGTCGTTGGAACAGCCGCTATATACTGAGGGTAGAATGACGGTGCTATAGCGTCTTTGAGTTCTAATGCATCGCTCGCCACGTCATAAACATTGATGGTGTTGTAGTTTCTATTTAAACACGCAAATTCAAGTTCGCTATCACTATCAAAATTTACCGTGAGCAATTGGTCACAATTGGTTTCCAATTCATTCAATCCAACAAATTCACCATCCTGCATTTTAAAGAGCTTGAGCGAACTATAGCCCCCAACAGCAAAATAATGCACACCGTCTTTTTCAGAGGCAGCAAGCGCATTAATTGAAAAATCGTTAATGATTGAGTCGATAAGCACCTGATTCTCGATATCAAACGCTTTAAGTCGATTGTTCTCAATAATAACTGCATCGGCGTAACTATCGTTATTTACGTCAATGGCTTCAATAAACGAAATTTCACTATTCTGATTATTGTTCAGTGTCCACTGAATAGCGTTATCTGTAAGTCTCACGACATTAAACGACGAACTATAATCCAGTGCCCCTATTAGTAACTCACCCACACCGTCATTGTTGTAGTCTGTAACGACCGGTTTGCTATAGTTATAGACATCTTCGCCAACCTCAGCACTTATCGCAAAGTTATCCTCTTTATCTACCGATAAAATCTGAATAGATGATTCGTAACTACTTGTATCGCTAACAAAGACGGCTCTTTCATCATTATCGCCATAAGGTGCCCAACCCGCGGCATGATATCTACTCGCGCGCGGCGCACCTTTTATATCTGACAAGGCATATTCACCGTTGGCATCTTGTTGCGCTACTAAAATTTGATTATCACCAGTCCAAATAATGTCGTCCACATTGTCATTGTCTAAATCGTCAATGAGAAGTGACATGCCACTGTAAGTGTTGTGGTTAAGAGCCCACTGCTCAGAGATTTGTCCCGCTTCTAATGCAAAACCTCTAACTTGTCCCCACTGACACTCGGAGACAACCACTATTCCTTCTGTAGCTGGGCTTTCTTTACTATAGGCGATATCACAAATGTCTCCATGTTCCGCCGTTGCCAAACTGCTTTTCGATACTGCTGAGTAGATTGAGATATCATTCCAACTATCGGCACCGATGATTTCATCTACACCATCGTTATTCATATCACCCAGCACAACAAATGCGTCGCTGAACCCGCTACCGTATAGCCATTGGTTGGCACCGCTTTCGATATCAAATACATAACCATTGTTCGTTACCATTTCTATCGATGCGTCATCATCTACGTTACCAAAAGCAAGGTTATTGACGCCGTCAATATCGTACTGTTGCAACTGCTCACCTGTGCGAACATCTACAATGGCAATAGAAGTCGCATTGTAATATTCGCTCCCATATAAATAAGCAACTTCATCAACTCCGTCACCATTGATGTCGTAAAATAAGCCAGAAATAATACTATCTTCAATAATAAACACCGCTTCTGCGTTACTTTCGCGGTCTTTTATTACAGACAATCCCTGTTGAGTAAGAAGGTAGATTTCATCATTATTGTCACCATCAACATCTTGGGTATGCACGCTTCTAATTTCGCCTTTAGTTGGCAGTTTATACGGATACACATAGGTATTTTTAAGCGTATTGCCTTCTAGCGAAAATCCGCCCACGTTGCGAGCATTTACCGTGATAAGTTCACTTACACCATTGGTCGAAGCAATAGCAAAGCCGTGATTATAAATTGGTGTCATCACAGTAGTACGAGCATAAGCCGGGGCCTTGTCCGCATAAGAAGTGATTTCGAGCGTTTGTTGGGATTCAGTTCCGTCTAAGCTAGCGAAACTAAACATATAAGTTTGAGCGTTGAAAAGTTGATTCGCAGGTACATTCCAGGTCATCAGACCTTCCGCATTTAACGAAGCACCGGGAGGCGCTGAAATAAGCTCTCCCGCGACGTCATCGTCAACTCTGTCTGGGTCACTCATCGATACGGTAAACTCTACGTATCCGCCCGCAGTTACTACTTCAGGCATATTCGATGCAGTGAGCGTCATAGGAGAATTGCCGATCTCAACGAAAGTAGGCTGGGATTCAACAACGTTAATACCGTCTGACACCACCATGGTAACTTTAACTTCATCACCGAAGACTGCGCTGTAAGGTGGCAGCGTGGTACCATTAACATCGTCAAGGACTACACCATTTACATACCAGCGAAACGAAATCACCAGCTCTGAGTCGGGAGTATCTGAATCATGATAGTAGCCAGGCTCAACGGTGACTTCATCTGTGGTATAGACAGTCTCATAGGCATAGTAATAAGGCTGATTCACTACAGGAGGTACGGATATCGCATCGATATCTGAAAGCGCAAGGCCAGTATGATTTCCGCTGGCAAACGCTGTTAGATTATTAAAGTATACACCTACATCGTAAATATCATCGCCGTTGTTATCTTCGCCATAGCGAACAGCGCCATCAATAACGTCAATTCCAGCCGTTTTATCTCCTTTTACGACCAGCGAGCCAGATGACGAATAGGGAAGGTCGCCCTGATCAGAAGAATATGCAAAGTCCAATTTGCCTTTAGACGCAATGTAGATTGAACCATTAAGTTCAGACACGAAGGTGTTGTTTGTCACCCCTTCTGCTGATGTGCCACTGACCTTGTAAGTTTCACCGTTGTGCGTGACAGTAAGATACTGCCTCGTCTCTTCATAAAACGTACCTGTTTGTGGGCGGTAGCGAAAATCAACACTTAAGTAGCCTTTTAATGTTGTGCGCACGCCACCGTCTAGCATAGACAAAGTAGTGAAATAAGACGTTACTTCGGAGCTGTTTTCACCTGCGTCAGTAATAACTAGCGAAAATTGTCCGTCATACCGAGTGGAGTCGTAATATTGAATGCACTGATCATAGTCTACAGTAATCGTTCCTTTACCCGTGTCTTCATCAAGCTTACCTGAGTATGTTACTGATCCTGATTCATAGCACTCGGTCGTACCTTCAACGTTGCCGTTCTCATCTAGGAAGGTGTAGATATCATATTGATCTACATAGGGTGAGCCACTTGTATTGTCACCAAAGAGCGTGATGTAAACCTCTTGTACTGCGCTGATATCCACAGTAGAGACTTTCGTTTCTCCACTGTAGTTCGCATCAGCATAGGTGGTTGCCGCCGAGTTTAGTCGTGACTCTGAGTAATCTAAAGGATTTGATAAAATTTCTAGTGCTGTCGGCTCAGGTGGAGGTGGTGGGTTTGTAGGTGGAGAAGAATCAGAGCCACCTCCACCACCACACGCAGTTAGAGCTAAAAGAGAAAAAAGGCCAGAAAAACCCAAGCGCGAAGTTTTCATACATCGTCCCTGATTTAAAAGGCATGTCGGCTTTTTAGTTAAAAGCTCAAAACAAGCCTAATTATTAAGTTTAATAAAATATTCGTTTTTTATAACTTAACTTTATCAATCTAGCAACAGCGCCTTGAGCGTATACGCTTATATTTAATGTAGGCGAAGCCACGTACTATTATTATTCATCCCATACGACTTGGTTTCTGCCCTGCTCCTTGGCTCTGTACAGCGCCTTGTCAGCAAGCGATAAGAGGGCGCTGAAATCCGCCTCAAAGGTGTCTTTGATAAATGTTGCGCCAACGCTGATCGATAAATTCATCGTGTCTGTCTTGTAGGTCACCCTTCCTTCTTCAACAGCAATGCGCAGTGCTTCTAGCTGCCTATGGATCTCTTCTTTCTTGTCACCTATCATGACTATTGCAAACTCTTCTCCTCCTAATCGAGCCACGACATTTGGCGTTTGATTATGTTTAGCTATTTTTCTCGCAACAGCAATAAGCGCCTGATCTCCAGCATCGTGACCGTAGGTATCGTTTACTTTTTTGAAGTGATCAATATCGACGATAGCAACACATCCACGACAATGTTGTTTTGAAAATGAGATGCACTCGTCAAGGAACGCGCGTCGGTTATAAAGGCCCGTTAAAGAATCAGTCATCGCCAAATGCCTAAGCTTCTCTTCAGCAACGGCTCGGGCTTCCTCAAGCTCTACTGCGTAGAACAAGCCAGCCAATGCATCTAAAAAGGGCTGTAGAAACTCAGCATCTTCGTCAGTGTAGGTATCAAACTTATTCGCTAAACCGACCATTCCCACTACTTTATCTTTCACTTTTATAGGTAGGCCTAAAAATCGGCTAATGCGCGGATGACCGTGCGGAACACCTTTGGAATTAGGGTGACTGTTTGGCGCATTACTAATGGTAACTTCTCCCGTTAAAATTGAGGTTCCAAAAAGGTTGTCGAAGTTACTAAAGTAGAGGTTTCGTTTTTTGTATTCTGCATATTGAGAAAAGCTACTGTTATCCCAAACAATTTCAGAAATCGCATGAATGAAAAGTCTAGATGAGCTACCGGCTCCTTTCATTTGGCCGACGAAGGCAAACTGGCTATCTGAGATATCTATGAGTTCGGCCAATACGGACTGACACGCCATCGTCAAGTCATTGTTTTGGAGATATGATGCCCGGGTTTTATTGATAAATTGAAGGAGCTGGGTTTTCTTTCTCTCATGCAGTTCGCTTTCCATTCGTTGCGTTATATCTCTATGAATACCTGCTATACGAACCGGCTTACCTTGGGCATCTGTCTCAACGGTTTTCCCATAACTTTCAACCCAAACCCAAGAGCCATCAGTGTGTTTCATGCGAAATGTGGTGTTAAAGACTTTGCTCTTACCAATTAGATGCATGTTGAGCTGCTTTTCAACTTTGACGTAATCCGCGGGATGAATGAGCTGTCTAAAAAAGCGGGAGCCACTGTCATAGTATTCATACTCAAGACCAACAATGTCGCACCAGCGCTTGTTGACTTGATTAACATCGGCGGCCAAGTTCCAGTCCCATGTTCCTAACTCTGAAGCCTCGAGTAATAAACGCATCCGCTGATTGGTTTTATTGAGCTTGTCTTCCACATACTTTTGGTCACTAGTGTCAAACAAAAATGCTTGAACCGAGTACAACATGCCGTCTTCGCGAAAATTTGCCGTTGATATCATGCTCACCCAAATAGTACGCGTTGGCGTCCTCATCTGAAGACGGCAGGTGTGCGTTTCCACACCTTCCATGTGGGCCTGCATAGCAAAGGTAAAATCACCCTCCGCCTCCTCAGACAGCACCTCACTCAATGCCACCGTTCCAGTGAGCAAATCTTGGGGTGAAACTCCCAATACACGCTCACTATTTTTCGAGATATACACCAGCCTCAACGACGTATCATAGCGCCACGTTGCCAACACAATAGGAGACTTTTCAATAAGCCCGTGCTCGCGTTTAAGCGCTTCGTGTTCTCTTGAAAGCGAAATATGCTGACTAACCAAAGCACCTATTCTCTCTAAAACTTCTAAGTGTTTTGCGTCTATTTCTCTTGGCACGGTATCAATTAAACATACGGCACCGATTACCTGATCATTTATCTCGATCGGCGTTCCTGCGTAGAAACAAATGTGAGGTTCTCCGGTGACGAGAGGATTATGCATAAACCGTGGATCTTCTTGCGCGTTGCTAACAACCACCTGCTTGCGCTCTTCAACAACGTGACTACAAAACGCATGTTCACGAGTGACTTTAGAAAGAGTGGTTCCGTAGTGTGCTTTAAAGGTTTCTTCAAACTCTCCGACGACGCCAATGAGTGCGATCGGCACCTTGTATGCCTCTGCGAGCACCATCATTAAATCATCAAGATCTAGCGGCACTTCGCTATTGAGCATAAAGTCATCAATTGTCTTTAACCGGCTTTGATCATCCACTACTGCTTGCTCATATTCATTTGCCCTTATAAAAGTAGTAACAGTCCGGCTGTACCGCAATTAAATACAGCTAATGTTACGTTCTCTGTATTCGAACCCATTATAGAAATGGCTGTGACTCACAAGAAAAGGAGAAGGGCGCTTTTGAACTTCCCATGTTATGGATAGTCATTACAGCATGAGAAGCGATGAAATTGGCTTGTCGCGAGATTGTGACGCGTTTGTGTTACACTTCACCCGTTTTTATTTCATAGGATTACATAATTCATGTCGTGGATGCGAAAAGCCCTTCTGTCGGTATTTCATTATCCTGTTAAGTTACTGGTTAAAGCCCACAGCATTCCAGTTAACGTTGAAACCGAATTAGGAATAGATAAAAGTAAACCTATCGTTTATCTACTCCCCACCAACTCAGTGACAGACCAACTTGCACTGAGAATGTCGACTAAAGCGCTAGGTTTACCTAGTCCTACAGAAACCCTCACATTAGCGGGGCGAGAGTATTCGTCGACCTTATTTTTACGCAAAACCCAGCCTCTTTTCCGTTCGTCGGCTAAAGATACGGGAATTGAAGACGTTTTTACTGACCTCTTTCATTTGCATAGAGACCATGAAAACCTAGATTTACAAGTTGTTCCTGTCTATGTGACGTGGGGCCGTGCCCCGGGTCGTGGTAAGCCAGGCTTAAGCGATCTCATTGCTGATAAAGCGGCGCCAAGTTGGCTTCGTAAGTTGTTCATTGTGCTGTTTTTGGGCCGCGACAACTTTATTAACTACTCTAAAGCCGTTTCTGCACGCGCGATGTCCAATCAACATGGTAGTGACCAAAGCATTGCACACAAGCTTGTGCGCGTAGCAAGCACTCACTTTCAAAGAAAGCGCCAAAGCATGACTGGCCCTACGCTGTTAGAGCGCCAAGAACTCAATAATAGTGTGTTGGGCTCTGATGCAGTGCGTCGCGCTATTGCTGAGGAATCACGAAGCAAGAAGGTGTCTCATGAAAAAGCGAAAGAGACTGCCCAAACCTACATCACAGAAATCGCGGCAGACTACCGCGAAGGGCTAATTCGTTTTGGCGACAGGCTACTTACCCGTATCTGGAACAAAATTTATAACGGCATTAGTGTAGGTCATGCCGATCGCATTCGTGAATTGGCGGCTAATGGTCATGAAATCATCTACGTACCGTGCCACCGTAGTCACATGGATTACCTATTATTGACTTACGTGATTTATCACGAAGGTATGGTTACGCCACATATCGCTGCAGGTATCAATCTGAACTTTTGGCCGGTTGGAAAAATGTTCCGTCGTGGCGGTGCTTTTTTCTTACGCCGCAGTTTTGCAGGTAACAAGCTCTACACAGCTGTATTCAGAGAATATCTAGAGCTGCTGTTTAACAAAGGCTATTCGGTAAAATACTATCCCGAAGGTGGCCGCAGCCGAACCGGCCGTTTGATCCCACCGAAAACGGGCATGCTAGCCATGACCATTCAAGCCATGCTCAAAGGCGTTAACCGTCCCGTTAGTATCGTGCCTGTCTATATTGGCTATGAGAACGTGATGGAAGTGAAAAGCTACTTGAACGAACTCAAAGGCTCTAAGAAGAAAAAAGAATCTAACCTTCAGGTGTTCTCAGCTATTCGTAAACTCAAGAATTATGGTCACGGATACGTGAATTTTGGCGAACCCATTGCGCTTAACCAGTTTCTTGAAAATCATGTGCCTAACTGGCGAGATTGTCGCGATGCCGAGCCAGAGAAAAAACCAGCGTGGCTGACACCTGCGGTTAACGAACTGGCCAATAATGTCATGACGCGAATTAACCGCGCAGCGGCATTAAATGGTATGGCGTTAGCGTCGTTATGCTTACTGTCTTCTAAACGACAGACCATGAGTGAAGCTGAGTTAAAACAAGCAATGGGCGACTTCATGGACTTGTTTAAAGCGGTACCGTTCAGCGATGATGCCACCATTCCAGATTCATCAGCGGAAGAGCTACTGCGCGATACGCTGAAATTAGGCCGCTTTGACGTAAAAGAAGACGATTATGGGCGTTTGATCAGTCCTCAACCAAAATCAGCGGTATACCTCACTTATTATCGCAACAACATTTTGCACTTATTCGCGATCCCAGGTCTTATAATGGCGTCTACCTTCGCGAAGAAAGGCACCACGAAGAATAGTATTTTTCAGCTTATTGCGGCGCTTTATCCGTTGCTGCAAAAAGAGCTGTTCTTGCACCTTACCCAAGATGAGGCGCTTGCGCATACTGATGCGCTTATAACAGCGCTACTAAACAAAGGATTGTTGCGTCAGGAGGGCGATGAACTGTTGCCGCCAGATGCACACTGCAAACAATTCCACTCAGCATGGCTGTTAAGCCGATGTATGCAGGAAACGCTTCAGCGTTACGCGGTGGTATTGACCATTCTAGATAAAGAAAAGGTCATTAGCCGAAGTGCACTTGAGCGCGAAAGTAAGCAAGTGGCTGAACGCTTATCTGCTCTCTACGGGCTAAGCTCACCAGAGTTTTACGATAAGAATGTGTTGTCTAGCTTTATCAGTGCATTGAAAGAAAACCACTGGCTGGACTCTGAAAAAGATGGCAGCTTGAAGTACTCAGAAGAGTGTGAAGCCTTACGCGCTGACGTTATGGCCCTGATTTGGCCAGAAATGATGCAGCATTTGGAAAACGTTACATTAAACGCTTCGAATTAAGGCGACGCTAGCTGGCTGAATTTGCCAGCACTACGGAGCTTAGGTAAAAAGAGAAAGCCCATGCTACTGCATGGGCTTTTTATTGCCCGTCAATCTATCTTGGCGGGCATTGGAAATCCCCATACTTCATTGATAGATAGACGCTAGATAGTGCCGCTTCGTATCGCTCCCCGGTAAACCTGCGCTTAACGCGAAGCAATACAAAGCGAAAACGGGAGATAGGCTCGTTTCCGCCTGTTTCGCTATTTAGACCTTCGCTGGTTGCGATAGGAAAAAACGATAGGCGGGGTTGTCTGTTACTTCTTCAACCTTATAGCCTAACTCTGCAACATGCTGGTTAAAGTCATCTCTACTTTCTGGTGCGATATCAAAGCCTGCCAATACCAAACCTTCTGCTGCGCCATGGTTGCGATAGTGAAATAGGGTAATATTCCACTGTTCACCTAACGTATTTAAGAAGTTCAGTAGCGCACCCGGACGCTCAGGAAATTCAAAGCTGAAGACTTGCTCGTTGAGAATAGTTGGCGGACGGCCACCAACCATGTGACGAACATGGAGCTTCGCTAACTCATTATCGGTTAAGTTAACGCAGTCATACCCTTTGCTTTCAAGGTCGCTTTGCAGTGCAGCAAACTCTTGCTGCCCTCCTTTAAGCTTAACGCCCACGAAAATATGGGCTTCGCTCTCACTGGCATAGCGATAGTTAAATTCGGTGATTGCTTTTGCCCCAACGCACTCGCAAAACTGTTTAAACGCACCTTTGGTTTCAGGAATTTTAACCGCAAAGACCGCTTCTTTCTGCTCACCTAATTCACAGCGTTCAGACACATAGCGAAGGGTATGAAAGTTGATGTTTGCGCCACACAGAATGCCACCTAACTTCTTACCTTTGAGGTCGTGTTGCTTAGCGTACTTGCGAATTGCTGCCACCGACAATGCGCCCGCAGGCTCTGCAATAACACGGGTATCATCAAAGATATCCTTAATTGCTCCGCATATTTCATCATTAGTAACCGTAATGGTTTCATCAATTAAACGATTACACAGACGGAAAGTTTCCTGCCCCATCACTTTAACAGCAACGCCATCAGCAAAAATGCCGACGCTTTCAAGCTCGGTAGGCGCGCCTTGCGCCTTTGCTTTAATGAAACAGGCCGATTCTTCCGACTCTACCGCAACGATTTTTATGCTTGGTTTTAGTTGCTTTAAGTAAACCGCAATACCAGCGGCTAAGCCACCGCCGCCCACAGCAATAAATAAGATATCGAGGTGTGGGTTTTGCTCTAGCAGCTCTCGCGCGACTGTACCTTGCCCTGCAATGACATCGGGGTCGTCAAAGGGCGGAACAAAGGTATAACCGTGGGTCTCACATAATGCTTTTGCATGGCTACTTGCTTGATCAAAGCTGGTGCCATGCAATACCACATTCACGTTTTCACCGCCGAAGCGTCGTACTGCGTCTACCTTGATATCAGGCGTGGTTTCAGGCATGACAATAGTCGCCTGAATACCTTTCATTTTTGCACTGTACGCTAAGCCTTGCGCATGATTACCCGCCGAGGCGCCAATTACGCCAGCTTGCAATTGCTCGTCGCTTAGTGAGCAAATACGGTTATAGGCACCGCGCAGCTTAAAGCTTTTTACCGGCTGCTGATCTTCCCGTTTCAGAAAAATTTCATTGCCAAGCTCGGCTGAAAGCAAAGACATATAGGAAAGTTCACTTGCCACTGCTACATCGTAAACAGGGGCAAGTAAGATCTTCTTCAAATATTCATGATCGCTAACGTGTTCGGCTGCCATTATAGATTTTCCAGCTTAGTCACATCACGCACTGCACCTTTATCGGCACTGGTTGCTAACGCCGCAAAGGTTTTAAGTGATGTGGAGACTTCACGAACGCGATCTTTCGGCTTCCAAGGCTTATCACTGGCTTCCATTTTCGCGCGACGCTCTGCTAGTTCTTCATCGCTAATAGCAATATTGATACTTCTATTGGGGATATCTATTTCAATTTTATCGCCATCTTCCACTAGGCCAATGCCACCACCACTGGCGGCTTCAGGTGAGCAGTGACCTATAGACAACCCACTGGTACCGCCACTAAAGCGTCCGTCTGTTACCAAAGCGCAGTGCTTACCTAACCCTTTAGATTTCAAGTAAGACGTTGGGTATAGCATTTCTTGCATACCCGGGCCCCCGCGAGGACCTTCGTAGCGAATGAAGACCACATCACCGGCTTTTACTTCATCGCCCAAGATACCTGCTACCGCGTCGTCTTGGCTTTCGTAAATACGGGCAGTACCGTTAAATTTAAGAATAGACTCATCTACGCCAGCCGTTTTTACAATACAGCCATCTTCAGCCACATTACCGTAAAGCACGGCTAGGCCACCTTCTTGACTGAACGCATGGTCGATAGAGCGAATGCAGCCGTTTTCGCGGTCGTCATCGGCTTCGTCCCAGCGACAATCTTGGCTAAATGCTTTTGTCGTGCGAATACCCGCAGGACCCGCGCGATAAAAGGTAATAGCGTCTTCGTTTTCAGGGTTAGTGATGTCCCACTCGCTGATAACGTCGGTAAGCGGTTTTCCTAAAACATGATTAACATCGGTGTTCAGCAAGCCAGCCTTATTTAGCTCGTTCAAAATACCCAAAACGCCACCCGCTCGGTGTACGTCTTCCATGTGGTATTTGGGTGTTGAAGGTGCCACTTTGCATAGGTGAGGCACTTTGCGAGACAATCTGTCGATGTCTGCCATAGTAAACGGCACTTCGCCTTCCATTGCCGCTGCTAACAGATGCAAAATGGTATTGGTCGACCCACCCATGGCAATATCCAAGCTCATGGCATTCTCAAAAGCCTTAAAGTTAGCGATATTACGTGGTAATACACTGTCATCATCGTCGCCGTAGTAACGCTTGCACAGCTCAACAATTTGTTTGCCCGCTTGTTTAAATAAACCTTCACGGTCGGCGTGGGTAGCCAGCATAGAGCCGTTGCCCGGCAAGGATAAACCTAACGCTTCGGTTAGACAGTTCATGGAGTTCGCGGTGAACATCCCTGAACATGAGCCGCAGGTAGGGCAGGCTGAGCGCTCAATTTCGTCGGTATCAGCATCGCTAACTTTGTCGTCAGCAGCCGCTACCATGGCGTCAACCAAGTCTAGTTTAATAAGCTGGTCTGAAAGCTTGGTTTTACCCGCTTCCATTGGGCCCCCAGACACAAAAATGACCGGTACGTTCAAGCGCATAGACGCCATTAGCATTCCCGGGGTGATCTTGTCGCAGTTAGAAATACAAACGATGGCATCGGCGCAATGTGCGTTCACCATGTATTCCACTGCATCAGCAATGATTTCTCGAGATGGTAAGCTATACAGCATACCGCTGTGCCCCATGGCGATACCGTCATCCACTGCGATAGTGTTGAATTCTTTCGCCACACCACCCGCTTCTTCAACGCTGCGTGCCACTAATTGGCCGAGATCTTTTAGGTGAACATGCCCAGGTACGAACTGCGTAAATGAGTTCGCAATAGCAATAATAGGCTTGCCGAAATCAGAGTCTTTCATTCCAGTTGCTCGCCATAACGCGCGAGCTCCCGCCATATTTCTACCTTGGGTGGTAGTTGCTGAACGTAACTTGGGCATAAATCCTTCCCGTTAATTTAAGGTTCTAGGTTTTGGCGCTAGACCTTTTTGTGAAACTAAAAAACAGTGGTAAACCAGTAATGCTTTGGCTCAACTTCCAATACGCGCTGTTTTACTCAAAATTGCATGTCATACTGATGATGTAACACATCATCTAAGGTCGTTCAAAGCGAGGAGCAACAAAGCCTAACTGCTAACACATCAGTAGCGCTTTGTTTTATATGATATATTTGACATACAATACCTATATCCATTGGCATTGTAATTATGAAATGTTGTTCGTTAGAGGTTATGGCTTTACCTCATCACTCAATATCACGAACCGTAATCTCAACAGTACGTTTCGATATTGGGCAAAGAAATAGCATGAAACATAAGGCCTGATCAAGTATTTTGCGGTAGAAATGGCGAGTTTTTAAGGGTAGTAAAAGGGTACAAGAAGATGTTTGATTGGTTTCATTGGTTAAACTTAGCGGGGGTTGCAGTGTGCGCAATTTCCGGCACCCTGATGGCCTATCAAAAGCGTATGGATGGATTTGGCGTGGTCGTGCTTGCCAGCGCAACCGCCATTGGCGGCGGAACACTGCGTGATGTCATGTTAGATGTCCCGGTCTTCTGGATTGCCGATACCGATTATTTATACACCACACTGATAGCCGCCTTTATACCCATTATCTGGCTGCGTATTAGTCCACGCTTTCCTTTTCACTATTTATTAATTGCCGATGCTTTCGGGCTGGCGCTTTTTAACGTAGTAGGCATAGAGAAAGCCTTGGCAAACGACACAGGCATGGCCGTGGCGGTTGCCATGGGCACCATTACCGGCGTGTTTGGCGGTCTGTTACGGGACGTTATTTGCCGAGAGGTACCGCTGGTACTCAACGGCGAACTGTATGCCATGACCTGTATTGCAGGGGGCGTGGTTTATGGAATAGGCATGCAAATGGAACTCGCCACACAGTGGTGTGGTATTGCGGCCCTTGTCACAACCGTACTGTTTAGGCTTGGCGCCATGCGCTGGCATTGGCAGCTGCCCGTTTTCTACAACGACCACCACTAGCACTAGCCTAAGTTTGCTGAGCAGGATCATTACATGCCAAGCGTTTTATGCACTCTCAGTAGATCCCATCGTTAGTACAGTTACATTTTATCCCGACTCTCTCTAAAGTTTACGCCGACTGCGTTGGCTTAGTTTTTTTACCGCGCTGACACGATTGCGTTTCAAAACCACGAATCATAAGTTTTCAGGGAGAGGAGGTTGTTTAGATTATGGGAATGGCTGTTGTTAAAACCTTTGCAGGGCAGGGCGTGGCAGCGCCAGAGGTAAGTGTAGAGATTCACCTAGCTAATGGTTTACCTGCTTTTCAACTGGTCGGCATGGCAGAAACCAGCGT
>Ga0208830_1000251_pt1 | contig 29063 bp, 26 predicted proteins | sample DeeseametaMP2634_FD_184169 | JGI IMG/M metagenome (GOLD analysis project Ga0208830, IMG submission 184169) | Marine microbial communities from the Deep Atlantic Ocean - MP2634 (SPAdes) | ecosystem: Environmental > Aquatic > Marine > Oceanic | place: Northeast of Antigua and Barbuda, North... | reverse complement strand
GGTGACGCGCAAATATATCCTCAGCGTCATCGAGATTCAGCCACACCATAAATGCCCGGTAGCACAGGGTATGTTCAACGGGCAGGAAACGCCGGTGGCGGACCTGTCCGGTGAATATTGCGCTCTCCATCACCTGATCTGCCGGCAGCGATGTCATGGCAGAGGCACTCCGAGCGCTTCGGTCACACGTAATGCGCTGACAACGCCGTCTTCATGAAAGCCATTAAACCAGTAGGCGCCGCAGAAATGGGTGCGGTTGATTCCACTGATGTCTCCGTGGCGTTGTTGCGCGGCCATACCTTCGCGGGTAAATACGGGATGAGCGTAGCGGAAGCGACGCAGAATTGTGTTTTTGTCGATATCTTCGGTTTTATTCAGGGTGACACAGAAATCGACCGGAGCATCATCAAAGTTCTGAAGCCGGTTCATGTAGTAGGTCACTGCAACACAGTCCTGAGTTTCCATGCCTATGTGGTAATTCCAGGCGGCGCGGGCCAGTTCGCGTTCAGGTAAAATCCGGCTGTCGGTATGAAGCACGACATCGTTCATCTTGTAGGGAATAGCGCCAAGAATTTCCTGCTCATCCATACTTGGAGCGTCAAGCATCTTCAGGGCCTGGTCGCTGTGGCAGGCAAATATCACCTGATCATACGACTCGCAGCCGCGCATCGAATATACATCGACCTTGTCGGCTGAACGGACGACTTTTTCAACCGGAGTTTTAATATAAACCTGATCTTCCGGTAGATCCTGCAGGATGCGCTCGACATAGGTGCGCGAACCTCCGGAAATCACTTTCCATTGTGGACGGTCATCAACACTCAGCATGCCGTGGTTATTAAAGAATCGCACAAAGAAATACAGTGGAAATTCCATCATCATTTCTTCGCTTGCAGACCAGACCGCAGCGCCCATCGGAATAATATAATTGTCCCGGAATGCGCGGCCATAGCCCCGGCGGTTAAGGTAACTTCCGAGGGTCTCACTGCGATCGAGAGTGTCGTCAGACAGCGCTTTCCGGGTCTCTTTATTGAATCTGAGAATATCGCGGATCATGCCCCAGAAAGACGGCCGGAAAATATTGCTTCGCTGGGCGAACAGAGAATTGAGCGTATGACCGTTGTATTCCAGCCCGGTTTTTTCGCATTTCACACTGAAGCTCATATCCGAGTCTTCACTGGCCACACCGAGTAGTTCCATCAGACGGATGAAATTCGGGTAGGTCCAGTCATTGAATACAATAAAACCGGTATTCACAGGCCAGGTACGATCGCCGATAGCTACATCAGTGGTCTGTGTGTGCCCACCTGCATAATCGTTCTCTTCATAGAGGTGAACCTCATATTTTTCGCGCAGAAGCCAGGCAGACGTCAGCCCAGAGATTCCCGCACCTATGACCGCAATTTTTTCTTTCATTGTTCAGTCTCCTGAGCTGATGTTCCGGTCCGGGACATTGCCCGGGTAAGGCGGTGGCGTAGAAATGCCGGAAGCTGTCCAAGACACCAAAGGACAAAAGTAAAGCGTTTCGGAAAATGGATATGCCAGCTGCGTCGTTCGAGCCCTTTAATCGTCGCGACCGCCGCTTCATCAGCGGTAATCCTCATCGGCATGGGAAAGTCGTTGACGTCGGTCAGCGGGGTTTTAACAAACCCGGGGCTGACGACAGATACGTCGATGTTTAAGGCTGCGACATCGGCCTTCAGGCTCTCCAGAAAGTGAGTGACGGCGGCTTTACTGCTGCCATAGGCTTCGGCACGTGGCATGGCCAGCATGGCCACACTGCTACTGACTCCGACTATGTAACCTCTGGGGCTGTTGCGCAGCAGTGGCAGGGCGGCGCCGACTGTGTTGACGAGACCGAAAAGGTTTGTTTCATGCACACGGCGGAACATAGCGGGCTCAAACGCCTCAACATCCACGTATTCACAGGTGCCGGCGTTGGCGATCAGGGTGTCCAGGCGCTGGTGGTTTTCTCTGATGATTTCTGAAGCCTTGGCCAGAGACGTCTCATCGGTAATGTCTGCAGGCAGCGCAGTGACGTTATTAAATCCGGCCGCCAGTGCGTTGAGTTTATCGGTGCTGCGTGCCGAAATATAAAGATGCCTGCACAAGGGTGCCAGGTGACGGGTCAGTGCCTCACCTATGCCGGACGACGCACCGGTCAGCCAGATTACCTGTTGCGACAATGGTAATGTTCTGCTCATTGCATTCTTTCCTTCAGCTTGCGTATTACCCAGCCCAGTACCGGAAGGTGCTCGTACAGCAGTGCGCCGGCGTCGAAAATATCCTGATGCGCGATAATCAGATCGTCCTGCCAGCGAAGAATGCTGGTGCCTTCCACCGAAATACGTTTTTTACCCCGTAAAATGCGGGGGTGACGGAAATGCATCGTCCAGTGCGCGATGGTCTCTGAGTCCTTATTCAGGGTGCGGTGAAATTCGAACTCAATATCGGAAATATTGCGGTACAACCCATCAAAATACTGTGTCAGCTGGTCCAGCCCTCTCACGCTATGCAGCGGGTCGGAGAACACAATGTGGGGTGCATACACAGACTCAAGCTGAGCCCGGGTTACCGGGCCGGGCTGCAACTGCTCATAAAGGGCAATAAACCGTTCCGAGGGTGACAGCGGCGCTGTGGTATTCATAGCGAACTGTCCTTTTGTTTGCGTCCTTCCTCCAGAACATGGCGGGGCACCGGGCTGAGATCATAAACAATGCCGACCCAGCTCATGGCTTTCAGCACCATGTAAGAAATATCGATTTCCCACCAGTAAAATCCCTGTCGGGCTGAGACAGCCCAGCGGTGATGGTTATTGTGCCAGCCTTCGCCAAGCGTCAGTAAGGCGAGCAGCGCGTTATTGCGGCTGTGATCTTTCGTGTTGAAGCGCCGGGAACCCCAGATATGGCCCAGAGAATTAATCGTCACCGTGGCATGAAACAGAAATACCGTGGAAATTACGAAACCCCAGACGACGAGTTGAAGGCCGCTGGTCTCCAGCTGAGGTGCCCAGACTGCCAGTGCTTCGCCGGATACAAACAGCAGAACGATCAGTAGCAGGGGCGCGAAGCTGTCATAGCGGTCCAGAAACCGCAGCTCAGGAAAACGGGCGAAGTCTTTTATACGGTGCAGTTGAGTACGGAAGCTGGCATCGCAGGTAAACCAGCCCATATGGCTCCACCAGAAACCGCGCTGGACCGGAGAGTGCAGGTCTTCCTCAGTGTCCGAGTGCTGGTGGTGCGCGCGATGGTGCGCAGCCCACCAGAGCGGACCACGCTGTGCTGACATATTTCCGAGTAGCGCGAAGATAAATTGCCAGAAGCGGTTGGTCTTATAACTGCGGTGCGCAAAATACCGGTGGTAAAAGGCGGTAATTGCGAACATCCGCACCCAGAAGAGTGCCAGGCAAACCACCACCGCTGTGGCACTGGTGCCGGTAATCAGTACCCCGGCACACGCCAGGTGCAGCAGAATAAATGGCACGACTCGTACCCAGTTAAACTCTGTGCTGGTCATGTTTTCTTCCGCACCCGCGTAAGAATCGAACCAGCGTACGATGTTAAGCAGGGGCTTACGCAGGACTGTTGCCATAGGATTTCGCAGGGTTGGTTCCCTTACGCCTCCAGAGTCTGTTTAAAGGCTGTCAGTGCGCGTTCGCGCGCTGACTTATGTTCTACAATCGGGTCGCAGTATCCATACAGCGAGCGCTCACCAGCGCTTGGAAAATGTTTCGATTTAGCACTGAGTTTTGCCAGTTCGGGCAGATAACGTGAAATAAACAGGCCTTGTTTATCGAATTTTTCCGATTGCGTGGTCGGGTTAAAAATCCGGAAATAAGGAGCACCATCTGCACCGGTCGATGCGCTCCACTGCCAGCCACCATTGTTGGATGCAAGATCTGCATCGACCAGTTGTTCGAAGAACCAGGCTTCTCCCCAACGCCAGTCGATGAGCAGATGCTTGGTAAGAAACATGGCGGTGATCATCCGCAGCCGATTGTGCATCCAGCCCTGGTCGAGCAGCTGTTTCATGGCGGCGTCCACAATGGGGTAACCGGTTTCGCCCCGGCACCAGCGATCGAAATCGCTTTTGTTATTGCGCCATGGCACGCCTTCCGTTTCCGGCTTGAACGCTTTGTGTTTGCAGAGCTGAGGGTAAGCGACGAGTAAATGGCGGTAGAATTCGCGCCAGATCAATTCGTTGATCCAGGTGTCGATGCCCTGTTCGCCGCCGCTCAGCATGCAGTTATTACGTTGCCACGCGGTGTGAATACATTGTCTTGGGGACAGGATGCCGAGCGCGAGATGAAAAGACAGACGACTGGTGCCTTCTGCATCGGGCAGGTCGCGGAGATCGTGATAGCGCAATACATCGCTGTCGAGAAACTCTGACAGACGCTGGTGCGCCGTATTCTCGTCTGTGCTCCATAGCGGGTCTGAAACAGACTCCGGCAGAGCATGTCTGTCATTAATCAGGTCGCTGACGGCGGCAGAAATAATGTCACTGGCCTGGGGAGCCGGAGCACCCAGAGGCGCAGGGCAGTAGTCCTGCATCAGACTCAGCCAACTGCGGCGAAACGGTGAATACACCCGGTAGGGGTCATTATTCTGAGTCCGTACTTCTCCAGGTGCTAACAGGCACTGATCGTGAAATTTGTTTGTGCTGACCTCATATTCCTGACACAGACGGCATACGCTGATATCCCGGTGGCGTTCGTTGATTTCGTATTCAATGTTGTAATTAAGTTCAGAAACATCCAGCGCACCCAGCACGTGCCTGAGGTCATTCTCAGAGTCTTTGAACAGGTCAGACTGAATGACCAGAAGCGGGATGCCGAGTTTCTCCAGCGACCGATGAAGGCCGTTGATTGCCTGTTTGATCAGATTTATGCGTCGGTCACCGAGGCCATGTCGACGCCATTGGCTCTCGCAGACAAACGTAATAGCCAGACAATCTTCCTCGTTGTCACGACGGGCATGCATCAGAGCAGGGTTATCATGTACCCGGAAATCATTCCGGAACCATACCAGCCGTGTCATACAGGTTCTCCAGACGTAGTAATAAATTGTGTGATCATTGCGCCGGTACGTTCTGGCATCACATAAAGTTCGCCCGGAGCACCGTTACTGTCTCCGGACAGAAACACAGGAATCTGTCCGTCGTTGCCTATGCTGTGCCAGGCTCTGCTCTCGCCGGCGCCCGCCGGGTGCAGATGCAGCCATATCCATGACACAGATACGACCGGCGCGAGAATCCGGATGTCTTCGGGCTGTAATTCGCTGCCGAAGTACTCAACCCGAAACCCCGCTGCACCCAAAGCATAGGTGATCGCCAGAACCTGTAGCTCGGCATCGCTGTGATTGGTCGCCATTAACAAGGTCCGCCCTTCGCTGTGTTTCTGCTGCAGGGCAATCAGGCTGTTCAGCTTCCGTTTCAGCAGGTATTCAAAGCTTTTCAGAACTGGGCCGCTGTGGCTGTCGGCGCGCAGATGTTCCAGCACAGGTTGCAGGCAGCGTTCCCAGTACACCGCCATCGGATAACTGGCGAGGCCCTGCTGCAGCAGGTCATCAAGACCGCGTGCGCTGAAGCGTGAACAGGCGCGCAGAATCTGATCCTGCTGCGTATGCCAGTCATCGGCATCGTCCTGATGGCTGGAGGCTGGGGTCTGCAGCAGAAGTTTTACCTGGCGTATCGGATAACCCTGCTCCAGCCAGTAAAGGATATTGCGCACAAGCTCGACGTGATCATCGTTATAGAAGCGATGACCTTTGGGGGTGCGCAGGGGCCTGATGATGCCGTAGCGTCGCTCCCAGGCCCGGAGAGTCACCGGGTTCACACCAGTGAGCCGGGAAAACTCGCGGATCGGATAACCGTCAGGGGTATCGCTCACAGCGCGTTCCTCAGGCCAAGCTCGTAGGGGTGTGGATTCAGGTACACCTGCTGACGGGCATAATCGTGTACGCCGTCGTGGTGATTGAGATGATGTTTCAGGAGCGTCAGAGGGACCACGAGAGGAATGATGCCGTTGCGATATTCGTGAATCAGATTCTCCAGCTCGCGTTTGTCTGCTGGTGACATCCAGTTTTTCAGATAGCCCTGCAGGTGCATCAGCGTGTTCGTATGCATTTTGCGACTTGCGGGTTTGCGCAGCGCGGTCATCAGATGCTGAATATACTCGTCGGCGATCCTGTCGGCGTCGTTGCTCAGGTTGGCGAGCAAACGGCCGATGGCTTTGTATTCCACCAGACTGTGCGCCATCACCAGGTATTTGTAGCGGGAGTGGAAGTTGATCAGCCCCTTCGCGGTGACACCTTCCCGGACGAAGTTTTTCCAGTCGCGGTAGGCGTAAACTCTCACCATAAAGTTTTCGAGCAGAGCCGCGTCGTTCAGTCGGCCGGCTTCTTCAACAGGAAGCAATGGATTCAGGCGGGAAAACTCGGCCGCAAACAGCCCCTGGGCTTTGCCTTCCGGGTGACCATTCGGCAGGTAGCGTTTTACCCCGAACAAGCCACAGCTGGGACTCTTCTGCATGAAAATAAATCCGCACAGATCGTCGAACTGTTGCGAGACGGTGTGCGCGTAGTCAGTGAGCTGATGAGTGACATCGAGTTCAGGCGAGTCTGTGCCGACCGCACGGATGACAGAGTCCTCCGGCGTTTCTGATACAAGACGTATAGGTTCGCGTGGTACTGACATGCCGATGGCGACTTCAGGGCACACAGCTCTGAATTCAAAGTAGCGGCTGAGTGTGTCAGTGCAGAAGCGGGAGCGTTTGTGACCACCGTTAAAGCGTACGGTCTGCCCCATGAGGCAGGCACTGATGCCCACCGGAATTTTGTCTGAAGATACTGCCTGAGCCATTTGTACAACTCCTGAATAGAATGCTGTATAGGTTCATTCTGGCAGTACCTTCTTGTACAAGTCAATAAAAGTTGTACAAGAATTTTATTTTCTGTACAAAAAATCAGGACTCAGCTGACACCTGGCGTATAACGATGTTACTGATCGCCGAAGAAACCTCCGGCTCAAGACCGACCGGCGGGTGCAGGATCAGTTCGACCTGGGTGCCACTGTCCGCCAATGCCGCTTTCAGGGTGTCCAGCTGCCCCGGAACGTCCTTGCGCAGGTGGCGGCCGGCAGCAAAAAACAACGGCAGGATATCAATTTTGCTGAATCCTTCTGTCGCCAGTTGGCGGATCTGATCTTCCATCGAGGGGTGTGCCAGCTCCATGTAGGCCAGCTCGACACGCTGTGTATCCAGACCTGAGCGGATCCGGATAAGCAGATCGTTGAAGGGAGCCAGCCAGTTGGCGTCGCTGCTGCCATGGGCGAGCAGGACGGTGGCGTTTTTCTGTGCGGTCATGCAAACATCTCCAGAAGTTGTTGTGCGGCATGATTACCGCTGATCCAGGCGCCTTCCACAGAGCCGTGCTGACACCAGTCGCCCGCGAGAACCAGTCTGCACTCCGGATCGCTCAGCGAGCCCAGCCCGGGAGACTGGGCGGGCACCGCAAACAACCAGCGATGCAGCCACTGTGAACGCACCTCCGGGAGTGGGGAGCTGCAGAGTTCTGTAAAGCTGGCGATCATAGCATTCTGTATCTGATCCCGGGGAGCGTCCTTATGCAGTGCGCTCCAGGCGTGGCTTGCCTGAATCACCCAGGCATCCGTATCTTCCCGGCCCGGCTTGCTGTTGTTGCGGGCAACCCACCCCAGTTTACTGTCGCGAACAAAGGCGGCATCAAAAGGAACGTCGAGCGGGCTGGTGAAGCTCATCAATAAGGTCCAGCAGGGCAGCATGTCGAGTGACCCGACCGTGTCAGCCAGGGCTGTTGCTGGCGGCAGCAGCGGCAGGGACTGCTCCGGCGGTACATTAATAATCAGGCCGTCAAAGGGGCCGAATGCCCGGTCGTTTTCATCCCAGAGCGTCCAGGCTTCGTCATAGTGGGTGCGTACGATTCTGCAGGATGCCTCAAAGTGATGAGCCGCTCCGATTAACTGGCGGCTCAGCGCTGTCATTCTCGGCGCGGGCACGTATCTACGGGTGTTATCCGGGGATGGCCCCCGATGCTCTGAGGTGATCAGCCAGGGGTTCACCTGCCACTCCTGAATCAGATCTTCATTCTGCCACTGCTCAAGCGCGTGGCGGAACTCGAGCGAGTGTGCGCGCAGAAACTGTGCTCCCATGTCCCAGGAGTCTTCACCGACCCGCTTGCTGGACAGGCGGCCGCCAGGCCCTCTGGCTTTATCAAATACTGTGACTTCGGCCTGATCTTGCAGGCGCTGAAGAGCGGTAAGCCCGGCCACTCCGGCTCCGATGATCGCTATCTTCTTCATAGTGAGTGCTTTGTATAAGAAGTTCGTGCTGAGTGTACGCTGATTGATCCGGCATATGCAAAACTATTGTACAGAAAAACCTTGTGCTGTATAACTAATGTATAGTTTTTAGCAACCCAATCCCCGATAGGAGATACCCATGAGTTACAAAGCCCCTCTGCGCGACATGCAGTTTGTATTATATGAAGTGTTGAATGGTGACACCGTCCTGCCTGCGCTGCCGGGTTTTGAAGACGCCACCCGTGAAATCATGGATGCCATGCTGACGGAAGGTGCAAAACTGGCTGAAAATGTATTGGCGCCGCTGAATACCTCCGGCGACCGCGAAGGGTGCCAGTACGACCCTGAAGCCAAAACTGTTACGACACCAAAGGGCTTCCGTGAGGCATATCGTCAGTTCGCTGAAGCTGGCTGGACCTCTCTCACCGGCGATGTGAACTACGGCGGTCAGGGCCTCCCGCACACGCTGAACACCCTTGCAGAAGAAATGGTGTGCTCGGCCAACCTGTCACTCGGTATGTACCCGGGCCTGACTCACGGCGCTGTTAACGCACTGACCAGCTACGGCTCTGACGAACTCAAAGAAGCTTATCTGCCTCGCCTGATCAGTGGTGAATGGACAGGCACTATGTGCCTGACTGAGCCTCATTGCGGTACAGATCTGGGTCTGATCCGCACCAAAGCCGAGCCTCAGGCCGACGGATCCTATGCCATCAGCGGTACCAAAATCTGGATCACCGGCGGTGAGCACGACCTGGCTGACAATATTGTTCATCTGGTTCTGGCGAAACTGCCGGACGCTCCGTCTGGTTCGAAAGGTATCTCCCTGTTTCTTGTGCCTAAGGTACTTGAAGATGGCAGCCGCAATCCTGCGTTCTGTGGTGGTCTTGAACACAAAATGGGTATCAAAGGCTCAGCCACTTGTGTGATGAACTTCGAAGACGCCAAAGGCTGGCTGATCGGCGAACCACACAAAGGTCTGCAGGCCATGTTTGTGATGATGAACTCTGCCCGTCTGATGGTGGGTCTGCAGGGGCTGGGTATCGCAGAAGCGGCGTATCAGGTGTCCCTGGGCTTTGCCAAAGAGCGTCTCCAGTCACGATCTCTCAGCGGGCCGAAAGAACCTGAGAAACCAGCGGATTCCATCATCGTTCATCCGGATGTCCGTCGTATGCTGTTGCGTCAGAAAGCCACTATTGAAGGTGGCCGTGCCATGGCGTACTTCACGGCCATGCAGCTGGATATCGCTCACAAAGCAGAGACTCCTGAAGAACGCGAGCAGGCCGACGACCTGGTGCAGCTGCTGACGCCTGTCGTGAAAGCGTACCTGACAGACGAGGGTTTCTTCTGTGCTAACGATGGTCTGCAGCTGATGGGCGGTTCCGGATTTACCCAGGACTGGCCGGTCGAGCAGTTTGTCCGCGATTCGCGCATCACCCGAATCTATGAGGGTACCAACGGTATCCAGGCGCTGGATCTGGTCGGGCGCAAACTCGGTCACGCCGGTGGTCGGGCGATCAAGCGTTTCTTCGCCATGCTGGATCATTATCTGAAGACTGATGGTGGCGTTCCTCATGCGGAGGAACTGCGGGCGGCGGTGACACGTCTGCAGAAAGCGACCATGTGGCTGGTCCAGAACGGCATGGCAGACCGTGAGCAGGCGGGGGCAGCAGCCACGCCGTATCTGCGTCTGTTTGCTCTGACGTCGCTGGCGTACTTCTGGAGCCGCATGGCACAGACTGCTCAGCAGAATCTTGACGAAGGCTCGACAGAAATCGATTTCTATCAGTCTAAAATTAAGACTGCAGAGTTCTTCATGCACAAGCTTCTGCCGCAGCAACTGGCGCTTATGGCAGAAATAGAGAATGGCAAAGACTCTCTGATGTCTCTGACAGCAGAGCAGTTCTGAGCCTGAGGAGGCGATATGAGTAAACGCGTTCTTATAACAGGCGGCAGTGGCTTTATCGGAAGTCGCCTCACCGCACGCTGGCTCGCTGAGGGCCATGAGATCGTCATACTCAGTCGCCGTCCTGACGCAGTTGCACGTCGCTGGGAAGGGCGTGTGACTGCGGTCTCTGAACTTGCAGAGCTTGAGGGCCGCTTTGACTGGCTGATTAACCTCGCCGGTGAAGGTATCGCTGATCAGCGCTGGAGCGAAAGCCGTAAAGAAGTATTGCGCGACAGCCGTGTTGCACTGACCGAACGCCTTGGGCGCTGGGCTCAGAGCACCGACCAGCAGTTTGAGGTGGTGCTGTCCGGATCAGCGATCGGTTATTACGGTGGTTTTCCGGGAGCACAGCCTGCCCTGACAGAAAGCTCGTCGGCAGGTAAGGATTTCGCTGCGAATCTCTGCATCGACTGGGAGAATGCGGCGGCACTGTTGGCCGAGCGTGCAGAGCGGCTGGTATATCTGCGAACGGGTGTCGTACTCGGAGCACGACAGGGGATGCTCGCGCGGATGTGGTTACCCTTCAGGCTCGGTCTGGGAGGGCCAATCGGTTCCGGGCAGCAGGTGATTTCCTGGATACATATCGAAGACTATTGCCGTGCGGTCGATTTCATCCTCAAGTCATCGCTGACAGGGCCGATAAATATGACTGCTCCAGAGCCCGTGGCCAACGCCCGTTTTTCCAGACAGCTTGCCGGGGCTATGTCACGACCTGCCTGTCTGCCGATGCCATCGTTTGTGACCACACTGGTGTTCGGAGAGTTGAGCGAACTTCTGTTAAAAGGGCAGAACGTGATTCCGAAGGTGTTGTCAGACGAAGGCTTCTCGTGGGTTTACAGTGATTCCCGCGAGGCGTTAGAGGCCGTCGTCCGTGTGTGGTAGTCTGCGCAGGTAACAGTCTGTGTACCGACTGTACAGACCACGGATATTTGACACCTGTCTTAGGTAGCATTTGTACCACTCAGCGCGTTTTTTACGCCCTGTAACCTGCTGAAAACACGGAAAAATGACGTTGGCAGGTTTCCTGTAGTTTTCTGTTATCAGCGATGGCAAAGGGAGTGATCGGCAGCTAAACCTAAAACTGTAAACAGTTAACACCGCTGCAGGTAACGACCATTATGAGCATCAGTCGTCAAACACTCGATCAGTACTTATTTGAATTCGATAACAGTTATCGGGTCAGCTATGTCAATTTCTCCCGCGCGACTGAGCTGGCCGATGCTCAGTTGATCATGACATTAGAGCGCGGCTGCGAACGTAAAACCTTTGCTTTCTCGCAGCCACACTTTAATGACGTAGACAAAAATCTGGTTGCGAGCAAAGGCTTATATATCGCCGCAGTCAAAAGTTCTCCCCTGGCGCCCAATCGTGTGGAAGTCGGGGATATCGAAGGAGGCTTTGCCTACTTCTCGGCGAAGAATGTGAAGAACATTACCCCCATGGCATGATGCCCGGGAAGAAAGACAACCGCCACAGCACCCTATTCAGAGCAGCCTTCGGGCTGCTTTTTTTGTGCCCGCATCCGGCGCATTAAAAAGTTGCGCATCACGCGGATTTTTCTGACTTTCATGTCATCCGATACTCCATTACTCTGACTGCCTGATCTGAGGGGAGTGTCATGACGGACGACGTTTTCTACCTGGCCGCCTGGGGCGTGCTGATATTGCTGGGCCTGTTTCTTACCGCACTGGTTGTCGGATCGGTCTGGTTTCTTATTGCCTATGTGATCGACCGGCGTCAGACCCGTCACACAGTCAGGCGTAACTTTCCGGTCATCGGCCGCTTCCGGTACTTCTTTGAGCACCTTGGTGAGTTTTTCCGCCAGTATTTTTTTGCCATGGACCGCGAAGAGTTGCCCTTTAACCGGGCCGAGCGCAGTTGGGTATATCGTGCAGCAAAGAACGAGAGCACGACCGTTGCTTTCGGCTCGACACGGCGACTGGATACTCCCGGCACAATCATGTTTGTTAACAGCCCTTTTCCCTCTCTGAGCAAAGACCTCAGCGAATCGCAGTCTCTGGTGATCGGAGAGCATTGTCGTCACCCCTATGCCGCTGCATCGCTGGTCAATATTTCCGGCATGAGTTTTGGCGCCCTGTCGAAACCGGCGGTGCAGGCGCTTTCCCGGGGAGCGGCGATGGCGGGGTGCTGGATGAATACCGGGGAAGGGGGTCTTTCGCCCTATCACCTGGAAGGTGGCGGTGACATCGTATTCCAGATAGGCACTGCCAAATATGGTGTGCGCAGGGAAGACGGTTCGCTCGATGATGAGAAGCTGCTGGAAATCGCTCATAACCCTCAGGTGAAGATGTTCGAGCTGAAGCTGAGTCAGGGCGCCAAGCCGGGCAAAGGTGGCATTCTTCCCGGTGGAAAGGTGACCGAAGAAATTGCCCGCATACGTCATATCCCCGTTGGGGAAGACTCCATCAGCCCCAATGGCCAACCGGAAGTGCGCTCGGTCGAAGATCTGCTCGATATGATCAACCATATCCGTGACCTCACCGGTAAACCGACTGGTTTTAAGGCAGTGCTGGGCAGCAGTGACTGGATCAGGGACCTGTGCCGGGAAATCCGCCAACGCGGCATAGACAGCGCGCCGGACTTTATTACGTTAGATGGTGCCGAAGGTGGCACAGGTGCAGCTCCCCAGTCATTGATTGACTACATGGGATTACCGCTGGCTCAGGCATTGCCCATGCTGGTGGATACACTGGACGAATTCGGGCTGCGCCCGCGCATCCGTGTGATTGCCTCCGGAAAACTGATTACCCCGGACCGCGTAGCCTGGGCGATCTGTGTTGGTGCTGATTTTATTACGACGGCGCGCGGCTTTATGTTTGCGTTGGGCTGCATTCAGGCCCTGCAGTGCAATAAAAACACCTGCCCGACCGGGATAACCACGCATGATCCCAGATTGCAGCGCGGGCTGGTGCCAGAAGACAAGGCTCAGCGCGTCGCGCATTTTGCCCGTTCGCTGGTGCAGGAGGTGGGAATCATTGCTCATAGCTGTGGCGTGGATGAACCACGGCAGCTGCAGCGCGTCCATGCCCGTATGGTGCAGCCAAACGGCGAGGCCCGCCTGCTTTCTGAGCTGTATGGCCGGGAAGGATTTCACCCGCCGACAGAAGGTAGCGTTCCGGACTGACGCCGGCATTTCTGGCCCACATAACCATGTAGAAATCTTCAGAGCGACTACACTTAGTCAAAGAGGACACTTTTGTGTATCAGTATTGCATCTGGAGGCGGGCCCTATGCGGGATATGTGGAAAAATTATTCAATCAGGAAGCGTCTTACTTTTCTGTTAGTGCTGGTCTGCGTTGTCCAGTTATCGGCCACCGGATTTATTTTTCGCGAGCTTCAGGTCGCCGAAGGGCATCTCACGAGTATCATGGAGGCCGATGGGACGGTCGTGGTCTCTGATGCAGGAGCTGAAACCGTGGCGGGGGTGCGCGCTGAAATCCGTCGGATAGAAATGCATCTGGCACTCGCTGCGCTGGTGTCGGTCGCCGTGGCTTTTGGTATCGGTTTGCTGACCATTCGTGGCATTGGTTATTCGCTGGACCGGGCTAAGCGCTTTATCAGTGGCATCGCTGGCGGAGACATGGAAACCGTGATCACTCCGGGTGTGAATGATGAAATCGGCGATCTCCTCAGACAAACCGAGCATATGCGCCAGCAGCTCGCAGGGCTGATGAACATTATCCGGGTGTCAGGCAGCCAGGTGGCCGAAGTGATTCAGGCCCAGTCTCAGAGTGCAGGAGAGATCCGCGAGTGTACTGATCTGCAGAGCACCGAAATTCAGCAGGTCGCCACAGCCATCCAGCAAATGGCAATCGCCGTCCAGGAAGTGGCCGAAAATTCAAACCGTGCTCACCAGGCCACAGAAGAAGTCGTTCAGCTGGCCGTCAAGGGGCAGACAGCTAACAGAGAGGCGAGCAGTAAAACGTCGGAACTGGTGACCAGTCTGGGCAGTACTGCGGAGGCTCTGGCCGAGCTTGAGCGCAACAGCCACAGCATCTCTAAAGTGCTCGACGTGATCAAAGGCATTGCCGAGCAGACCAACCTTCTGGCCCTCAATGCTGCGATTGAGGCTGCGCGTGCAGGCGAACAGGGGCGGGGCTTCGCGGTCGTAGCCGATGAAGTACGCACGCTGGCGCAGCGCACACAGGAATCGACTGTGGAAATTGAGGGGATGGTGTCTCAGTTTCTGAGTGGTTCACAGGCGGCGGTTTCTACAATGAGTAAAAGCAGCGCGCTGGGTGAAGAGACCATCCGTCATTCCAGTTATGCGGCCGATCAGATGCAGAAAATCACCGACTCAGTGCGTTCAATTAATGACATGAATATGCAGATCGCATCGGCCGTTGAAGAGCAGACAAGTGTGGCCGATGAAGTGAACGGTAATGTCACACGCATCAGCAGCGCCGCCGCAGATATTCGTGAAGAAATAAGCACATCGACGGGCAAAGTGGATGGACTGTTGAGCACAACGTCAGAAATGAATCAGGCACTGATGTGCTTTAAATTACCTTCCTGAGCTCAGAATAACGACATCTGGCCCGCCTCGCGGGCCTTTTTATTCTCCTGTTTCATGCGGGGGCCAGCCTTTCTGCTGCCACGTTTACGCGACCCGTGCTTCTCACCAATATCATTGGCCTGTTGGCGAAAATTGTCGTCCCGTATTGCGGTCAGCCTTGCCTTTGCCTGTCGGGATGCCTGACTGAAATCGACCAGTGGCATCGGGTAATCGTCGCCGATCACGACCTGTGCTTCCCGTTGCTGCCTCTGTGACATGAGCCAGGGCTGATGTATCCAGTGATTACTGACGGATCTCAGTTCAGGTACCCAGCGGCGGATAAAGTGACCTTCCGGATCGAGGCGCTGTGCCTGAAGTGTCGGGTTATATATCCGTGGGATATTAATTCCGGTGGTCCCGGCCTGCATCTGTATCTGTGGATAATGGATGCCAGGTTCGTAGTCGGTGAACAGACTGGCGAGCCAGTGGGCGACGGGCTGCCAGGGTTGCCATAAGGGGTAGGTCGCCACCGAGACAAGCATGGCCCGCATGCGGAAATTCACCCATCCGTGGTGGATCAGGTAACGCATACAGGCATCCACCATCGGCCAACCGGTTTTTCCTTCTTGCCAGGCGGTCATCATGTCCGGGTCGTATTCCCGGTCGAGCTGATTCGTCGCCGGATGCAGATTCTGTATTTCCATTTCCGGTTCGTCTTCCAGTTTCTGGATAAAGTGGCAGTGCCACCAGAGGCGTGATTCAAACGCCGACAGACTGGTATTCCAACGAACTGAGCGGGAACGCGCCCGCGCCTGCCGCAGACAGGTCACCAGCTCACGCATACCGATGCAGCCTGTTGCCAGATAAGGGCTTAAGCGCGAACAGCCGTCCTCCGCCGTCAGCGGTGAGCTGATCGAGCCCCGGTAAAACTCTCCCCGAGTATTGAGAAAACTCTGCAGGATATCGAGCCCCTGACGTCTTCCTCCTGGCTGACGACCTGGGCAGGGCAGGCGGTTGTGAGGGTGCATCTGTTGCGGCCATTGCGAAGGCGGGAGGCTTCCGGGCGCCGAGAACGCCGGAATATGCTCAGGTGCCCCAAGGCAGGGTTGCGACATCCATTTCTGCCAGTGTGAGGCCCAGGTATCACGGTCATTGCCGGCGCGCCTCACGCCCATCTGAGCATGCTCACGCCAGACGGTGTCGTGCTGCCTGCACCATTGCGCGACCGCTTGGTCACGCTCGTACGTCCAGAGGTTGCCGGTTTCTTCATGGCTGTGCAGGCAGAAACGTCCACACTCCGCATAAATCCGGTCGAGAATCTGAACTACGTCGCCTCTCGCAACCGACAGAGTGCCCTGTCGGAACTGCAGTTCGAGGTGAAGATCCTGAAGGCACTCACGGATAAAATCCCATTGTCGCTGGCTGGTATCGGCCAGCGCCCAGTACTCGTCTTCGATGACATAGAGACAGATCACCGGGCCACGGGCGAGTGCCTCGGTTAATGGCCGGTGATCATACAGGCGAAGGTCGCGTTTGAACCAGACAACCTGCAACATGCTCAGTCGCCGTCCGGGGCGGGTACGACAGGGGCAGGATACAAGGGCAACCTCTGTTCGCCGGTCTGATGACGGATAATATCTGCGGCATTTTCGCCATTGAGTTCCGGGCACCAGTAGTGGATATGCTCTGCGTGGGGATCATACTGGCGTAACTGCCGGTTAAGATTAAACTGCCGCTGCGGTCGTGGGTCGTGGCCACACCCTGCGATATAGGCCCAGTTACCGTAGTTACTGGCGACATCTGCATCCGCTAGGTACATCTCGAACCAGCGGGCACCCAGTCGCCAGTCCAGCTTTAACTGGTGAATAAAATAACTCGCCATATTCTGGCGTAGCCGGTTAGAAATATGCCCGGTGTGGCGAAGCTCGCGCAGCCCGGCATCTACCATAGGAACACCGGTAGTGGCATTACACCAGGCCTGCCATCGTGCCGGATCAGGCCGACTCTCAGGTGTGCGACTGGCAAGGCCGTTGGGTTGAAAGAGCTGCTTGCCGTGGTGGCGGAGCGACCAGTGAAAATACTCCCGCCAGAGCAGTTCGAACCTCAGCCAGTAGGTATGTTCTGACGCCCCCTTGGCTGCTTCGTATTGCAGAATGTCGTGCCAGATCTGACGCACTGACAGGCAACCCCAGGCAAGAGCGGCACTCAGGTGACTGCTGCTGTATTTTCCCATTAGCTGATTGCGGGTGGTCTTGTAGTGGCTGACGGCATCACTTTTCAGGTAATCAGACCACCAGAGTTGTGCGCCGCGCTCTCCACCACTGACCGGTAGTTTTACCTGATACGCCGACTGTGGCCAGCTGACAGGCGATTGCAGTCGTAAAGGTTGTTCATGAACGCCCAGTAGCGGGGTGTCGACCGGTGTTTTTACCTGCCATAAACTAGGGTCACCTTCTACGATGTTTCTGAAGCGGGTGAACGGGCTTGGGTAGCTGCTTCCCAGCGTCTGTATCTTCTTTTCTGTAAAAAGTGTCTGAGCGTTGTAGGTGGTCACGGGCATACCCAGATCACGTATGCCGGTAATCCAGTCAGACTCTTCCGGCGCCTGTGCTTCGGCGGTCAGCAGGCGGAAGTCGGTGCCGGTAAATTCCGCCTGTATGTCTTTAAAAATCTGCAGCGGATCGCCAGAAAAAATATGCAGGTCTATGGTCTGGTCTTCAAGCTGGCGATGCAGGTCGATCAGTGCTGAGCGCAGATAATGAGACTTTGCACTGCCGAGGCGATTCATGCCGGCATCATCGTTCGTGAGCCATTGCTGAGGAAGAATAAAAATAACCGCCAGCGGTGCGCCATGTCCGGAGGCCAGCCGGAAACCTTCGTGATCGTGCAGACGCAGATCATTGCGTAGCCATAACAGCTGAACCATCAGAATTCATCCTCTACCGACCCCGCCGCGCAGATATTGGGCGGCGCTTTTCGGGATGAGCGGCGACACCGCTCAGAGCAGTACTTAACGTCTTCCCAGCACTTAAGCCATTTCCGCCGCCAGGAAAAAGGACGTTCGCAGACCACACATAATTTCTGCGGGAGATGCTCTTTTTTCATCAGAGTTCCTCCAGGTGAATTAACAGGTGCTCTGCGCGATCAAGTGTTCGCTGGCGTTCGTCTTCCTGCATTTTTGCGAAAGACCGGTAAATCATCGCCATGCGCGGGTTTTTACTGAATTCTTTTTCATGCCGGTGAATAAAATGCCAGTAAAGACTGTTGAAAGGGCAGCTGTCGCTGTCGCTGCGGGTTTTCACCTGATAGTCGCAATGTTTACAGTAGTCAGACATTTTATGAATGTAATTACCGGACGCAGCATACGGTTTGCTGCCGAGATAACCGCCGTCGGCGTGCATTACCATGCCGAGGGTGTTGGGCAGTTCGACCCACTCGTATGCGTCGGCATACACCGCCAGATACCACTCACATATTTCTTCGGGAAGTATGCCGGCCAGCAGAGCAAAATTACCCGTGACCATCAGACGTTGAATGTGATGGGCATACGCATTATCAAAGGTGTTGCGGAAACAATCCGCCATACAGGCCATGCGGGTGTCGCCGTCCCAGTAATAGTGCGGCAGTGAGCGACTGTTTTTCAGGGTGTTTTCTTTCGCGTATCCGGGCATGTGCAGCCAGTAAATACCGCGCACATATTCGCGCCAGCCGATGATCTGGCGGATAAACCCTTCTACGGCATTTAACGGTGCCAGCCCTTCCCGCCAGGCCTGTTCGGCAGCGTCGCACACTTGTCTGGGGGTGAGTAATCCACAGTTGATATACGGTGAGAGCAGGCTGTGGAAGAGCGCTTTTTCGTTACGCACCATGGCATCCTGAAAATCACCAAAGGCGGGCAGGGCGTTTTCGATAAAGAAGCTCAGCGCCTGCTCCGCCTGCTCTCTGCGGGTTGCCCAGGGGAAGTGGGTCAGGTTGCCTGTGTGATGGGAAAAGTGTTCTCTGACCAGCGCCAGGACGTCGCGGTCGATGTCGTCGCGGCTGAATACCGGCGCTTCAGGAAAGGGCGTTTTCCCATCCCAGCGTTTGCGGTTGTCGGAATCGAAATTCCACTGGCCACCTTCTGGTTCGCCATCCTTCATCAGATATCCGGTGTCGCGGCGCATCTCCCGGTAAAAATACTCCATGCGCAGTTGTTTACGCCCATCCGCCCAGGCGGCGAACTGCGATGTGCTGCATAAAAAACGATCGTCGCCATAAATAGTTACCGGAATGCCCAGGTGGTCCTGCCACTCCATATCCATCGCATGTTGCAGGCGGTATTCGCCGCATTGAGTGAGGACCAGCTCTGAAGGGGCGTCCGACCTGACTCTTTCTGTCACGACATCCAGCAGTGAGCGGTACTCACTCTGAGGATCGTACTTGTGATAATGAACCTTCCAGCCCACCTGACGCAGTTCGTCGGCGAAATGGCGCATGGCGCTGAAGAGTAGGGCGATTTTCTGGGGGTGATGACCAACATAGGTCGCTTCATCCACCACCTCAGCCATGATGAGCTGATCGCAGGCAGGGTCGAGTACACGCAGCGACGCGAGCGACGGTGTCAGTTGGTCTCCCAGTATCAGGCCAATACGCACAGGTATACATTCCTATTCATTGTGTATAGGTAGTGTATAACTATGACCGTATAACTGCCAGTCAGAGAGCCGTAAACTGGTGTCGCAGAATTTTAATCAGCCACTGCAGGGCGGCATCATCATTGCGCAGGGCAGACGTAATGATATCGACATCGAAAGGCGGTATCGGCAGTGGCAGAGGGACACAGCGGATAGGAAGAAGGTTGGCGTACTCATCGGCCATCCGTTTAGGCAGGACAACCGCCATCTCAGAACCAATCACCAGATGCGGTGCTCCGAGGTAGTTGGGCGTCACCATGACGATATTGCGTTCCAGACGGTTTTCATCCAGCCACATGTCGACCACGCCCCGTCTCTGGCCGCCTGACACCCAGATGTGCTGCAGGCTCAGAAAGGTGTCCAGGCTGAGATCGTTTGTGATCTGGGGGTGTTCTGCATCGCAGGCAACCACAAGGTGCTCTTTCAGAAAGGGGGTCCGACGTATTCTTGGAGGCAATTCACCAAAGCGTCCGATACACAGATCCAGTTCGCCATCTTCCAGGGCCTTGGTGGGCGTTTCCGGTGGCAGATCCAGAATATCAAACTGAATTCCGGGCGCCATGGCGCGCATGTAGCTGAGCAGGCGCGGCATCAGTGCCAGCTCGGCATAGTCGGTCGTCGCGATTCTGAAACGTACCTGGCTGCTTGAGGGATCGAACTGATTACGGCCGCTGAGTGTATGTTCTATCTGTTGGATGGCCTCCCGCAACGGCTCTTCAAGTTCCAGCGCGAGGGCGGTAGGTTGCATACCCTGTGAGGTACGTACCAGCAACTGATCGTCCAGCAGGGTGCGCAGGCGGTTCAGGGCATTGCTGACCGCCGGCTGGCTGAGAGACAGCTTTTCAGCCACACGGGAGACGTTCCTCTCCCGCATCAGGGCATCGAAGATGACCAGCAGGTTGAGGTCAAAGTTGCGGATATTCACCATCACAATATGCTATATCACAAAGTTTAATTTCATCAGCGGTGCCACTTTTCTTCAGAATGTGGCTCTCTACATACTATCCGAATAATAACAGGCCAGACTATGAGCACAGATTTTTCCCCGGTAAATGCTGCAGACATTCAACAGGTTGCCGTCATCGGTGCCGGTACCATGGGGCGTGGCATCGCGATTTCATTTGCCAACGCAGGTATTCAGGTAACGCTGGTCGATCTGAATGAGGACGTGCGTCAGCAGGCCCTGACCTATATCCAGGGCATCTATGCCAGTATGGTCAAGCGTGAGCGCATCACTCAGGCGGACGCAGATGCCTGCCTCGCACGCTTCAGCCTCAGTGGCGACTATCAGGATATCGCCGATGTGCAGCTGGCCATTGAAGCCGTATATGAAAACATCGACCTGAAGAAGAAAATCTTCCAGCAGCTCGACAGCACGCTTAATCCAGCGGCCATTCTGGCAACGAATACCTCGTATCTTGATGTTGATGCGATCGCTGCCGTGACCTCGCGTCCGCAGCAGGTGCTCGGGCTGCACTTTTTCAGCCCGGCGCACATCATGAAACTGCTGGAAATTGTCCGCGCAGAGAAAACGGCTCCGGCGGTCATTCAGCTGGCTGAAGATCTTGGCTCCCGTCTGAAAAAAGTTGCTGTGGTCGCCGGTAACTGTCATGGCTTTATCGGTAACCGCATGCTGGAGCCGTATGTGTTCGAAGCCCGTCGTCTGCTGTTAGAAGGCGCTTTACCCGCGCAGGTCGATAATGCACTGCAGGCATGGGGAATGGCGATGGGGCCTTTCCGTATGTACGACGTCGTCGGTATCGACCTGGAGTGGCGCGCCCGCCAGTTGTCGGGCACAGTTCTGGAAGAAGGCTCAGATGCAGAGATGAATGTCCGTATCGATAACCGCCTGTGCGAACTGGAGCGCTTCGGTCAGAAATCAGGCCAGGGGTACTATCGCTACGAAGCCGGTAGCCGCGAGGCGCTGGTGGATGACAGCGTGAATGCTCTCGTGATTGAAGAGTCTGGTAAAGCAGGCTTTGAGCGTCGTGATATCAGCGATGATGAAATCGTCAGCCGCTGTATTCTGGCGCTGGTCAATGAAGGCGCGAAAATCCTTGATGAAGGCATTGCCCGTAACAGCGCTGACATTGATAAGGTGTATCTCAATGGATATGGCTTCCCGAAAGAGCGGGGTGGGCCCATGGCCTGGGCCGACAGCGAAGGCCTGGTCGGCGTGCTGGCCGACATGAAAGATCTGCAGCAGGCGAACGGCAGTCGCTGGGAGCCAGCTGCACTGCTGAAATCCCTGGCAGCCGATGGCCAGACATTTTCCAGCATTAAAAACTAAGAATAATAACAGGACATCCGATTATGACGGCTTATAAAGCACCTCTGCGCGATATGCGTTTCGTAATGCATGAAGTACTGAAGGCGAGTGAACACCTGCAGAACCTCGGGCGCTCAGACCTGACCGCAGACATTATCGACGCTGTGCTGGAAGAAGGCGCAAAATTTAATGAAGGCGTACTGGCGCCGCTGAACCGCAGCGGTGACGAAGAAGGCATTCAGTTCAATAACGGTGACGTTAAAACGCCAGAGGGATTTCCGGACGCTTACCGTCAGTTCTGTGAGAACGGCTGGGCGTCTATGACCGGCAGTGAAGACTTTGGTGGTCAGGGATTACCGATTTCTGTGGCGGCACCGTTTCAGGAAATGATGATGAGCGCCAATCTGTCATTCCGCGTTTATACCGGCTTAACCGACGGCGCTGTATTTGCGCTGACCACGCACGGCAGCGACGATCTGAAAAATGCCTATTTGCCCAAGCTGATTTCCGGTGAGTGGACGGGCACCATGTGTTTGACGGAACCCCATGCGGGTACTGACCTGGCCCTGCTGCGAACAAAAGCAGAGCCTCAGGCGGATGGTTCTTACGCTATTTCCGGCACCAAGATTTTTATCAGTGGTGGCGAGCAGGATATGTCAGAAAATATTGTTCATCTGGTACTGGCCCGTCTTCCGGATGCACCCGCGGGTGTGAAAGGTATTTCCCTGTTTTTAGTTCCGAAAATTCTCGACGATGGCAGTCGCAACCCGGCCGTCTGTGGTTCTGTTGAGCATAAAATGGGTATTAAAGCCGCGGCCACCTGTGTAATGAATTTCGATCAGGCGAAGGGCTGGTTGATCGGCGCGCCGAATAAAGGTCTGGCCTGCATGTTCACTATGATGAACGACGCGCGTTTTCAGGTTGGCCTGCAAGGTCTGGGGATCGGCGAAATGGCTTACCAGGGGGCGGTGGAATATGCCATCGACCGACTGCAGTCGCGTTCTCTGAGCGGCCCGAAACAGCCAGAAAAACCGGCGGACCCGATTATCGTTCACCCTGATGTGCGGCGCATGTTGCTGACTCAGAAAACGCTGGTCGAAGGTTGTCGCATGCTGGCTTATGAAGCGGCGCAGGCACTGGATAACGAACAGCATCATAGTGACCATGAAACGCGGGAGCTGGCCGCCGCTCGCGCTGCACTCCTGATTCCGGTCGTAAAATCTTTCCTGACCGATATGAGTGCCGAAGCCGCTAACCTGGGTATGCAGGTATATGGCGGGCATGGCTTTATCCGCGAGTGGGGGATGGAGCAGCTGGTACGTGACGGACGCATTACTCAGATTTATGAAGGCACCAATGGCATTCAGGCGCTCGATCTTCTGCGCCGTAAAGTCATGGGCGATCAGGGCGCTGAGCTGAGTCGTCTGCAGAATGAAATAGATGCTTTCTGTGAAGCCAATGATCTCGATGATGGTCAGCGTGGCAATATTGCACAGTTAACTTCCGTGAATGCCCACTGGCGTAAGCTCTCTCAGGATATTCTCAGTCGTGTCGCTGAAAACCCGGAAGAAATTGGTGGCTGCGCAACCGATTTTCTGAATTTTTCTTCGTATGTTCTGCTTGCGTATGGCTGGGTACGTATGGCTCTTACCGCACAGGAAGCCCTGGCACAGGGGGCGGCCGACAGCGATTTCTATCACGCTAAAATTGCATCGGCGCGTTTCTATTTCGACCGTATTCTGCCCCGTGCCGAGTTGCACCGTCAGGTTCTTCAGACGCCGGTCGATAACCTGTTTGGTCTGACTGCTGAGCAGTTTGTCCGTCAGTGACAGGGACGCTCCGCGCAAGCGGAGCACGTCATCCCAGGGAGAAAAATAATGACAACATTTACCTTCACAACGACCCGCACGATTATTAATGAGCCCGGCGCCGCCAGACGCCTCGTCAGCCTCTGTGAAGAGCAGGGTGCACGCAGTGTCATGCTCGTGACAGATCCGGGGTTGTTAGCCACAGGATTGCTCGAGCCGGTATTCGCAGGCTTTTCCGATTCGGCGCTACAACTGACCGTGTTCAGCGATGTCGAAGCAGATCCAGCAGACAGCACTGTTGAGCAGGCCGCTGCGCAGGCCCGTCAGGCGAATGCTGACTTTATCGTCGGGTTTGGTGGTGGCAGCTCTATGGATGTTGCCAAGCTGGTGGCGTTGCTGGCGCATCCTGATTGCCGGCAGGCCTTAAGTGATATGTATGGCGTGGGGAATGCACATGGTGTCCGTCTGCCTCTGCTGCAGGTGCCGACGACGGCGGGTACCGGCTCTGAAGTCACACCGATTGCCATCGTTACTACGGGGGCAACGACTAAGGCTGGTGTGGTGTCTCCGGTACTGCAACCGGATATCGCTCTTCTGGATGCCGAACTGACCAAAGGGCTGCCTGCGCATGTTACGGCAGCTACGGGCATCGACGCGATGGTCCATGCGATTGAAGCCTATACCAGTGCCCATAAAAAGAACCCTGTGTCTGATCTGCTGGCGCGCGAAGCGTTGCGTCTGCTGTCGTCGGATCTGCTGACGGTGGTCCGCGAGGGGCATAACCTTGATGCCCGCGGAAATATGTTACTCGGTGCTTTATATGCAGGGCAGGCGTTTGCCAATGCGCCGGTCGCTGCGGTACATGCACTGGCCTATCCGTTAGGCGGACATTTCCACATTCCGCATGGCCTGAGCAACTCTCTGGTTCTGCCTTATGTTATGCGCTTCAACGCCCCGCAGGCGGCGCCTCTGTATGCCGAGCTGGCACCCTGCATCATGGGCGATGCTGTGGTTGATGGCAGTGTTGCAGACATCACTGAGGCTCTGATTGTGTGGCTGGAACAACTGATTGCGGACTCCGGTCTGCCCGCCCGTCTGCGTGAGTGCGGCATTAAAGAAGATGACTTGCCGATGCTCGCATCAGAAGCCATGAAGCAACAGAGATTGCTGATTAATAATCCGCGAACAGTCAGCGAAGAAGACGCCCTGGCGATCTATCGCGCCGCCTATTGATAAAAGGACAGAGCATGAGCACTGAAAAACCTGTACAGCGCAGCGATTATAAGCGCTTTTTTCCGATCATTACGCGCTGGATGGATAACGATATTTATGGGCACGTAAATAACGTTACTTACTACTCATACTTCGATTCTGCGGTAAACCGCTACCTGATCGAGGAAGGCGGACTGAATATTCACGATGCCCCTGTCGTTGGTTTTGTGGTGAACTCCCATTGCAATTACCTTGCTCCCATTGCCTATCCTGACGCCATTGAAGTCGGGCTGCGGGTGAATAAACTGGGCAACAGCTCAGTGACTTACGGCGTAGCTATCTTCAAAGAAGGTGAAGAAAAAGCCTGTGCCTATGGCGATTTTATTCATGTGTTTGTCGAACGCGCAGCGAATAAATCCGTCGCAATACCTGACGGTATCCGAAATGCACTTGCTGAACTGGTGATCTGAAATGACAAAAAAATACCCGTATTACCTCGCCAACGAAGCGGTTTTTGCCAACACCGATCTGAAAGTCACAGATAAATTCAGTGGCGAAATCGCCTATGAAGTACCGCTGGCAACACCGGACGTTCTGGATCGGGCCATTGCCGCGGCAGAAGCGGCGGCAGAGCCTATGCGTAATATGACAGTGTATGAGCGGCAGGCGGTACTTGAACACTGTATCAGGCGATTTAAAGAGCGTGCCGATGAACTGGCTGAAGCGTTGTGTATTGAAGCAGGTAAACCGATCAATGATGCCCGGGGCGAAGTAGGCCGCTTAATTGATACCTTTAAAATCGCCGCAGAAGAAACGCCGCGTCTGCTGGGAGAAACGTTACCGTTAGATATCAGCCCACGCGCAAAAGGGTATCGCGGTATGACGCAGCGGGTGCCGATTGGTCCGTGTGCGTTTATCAGTCCGTTTAATTTCCCTCTCAATCTGGCCGCTCATAAAGTGGCGCCTGCGATTGCGGCGGGTTGCCCGTTTGTATTAAAGCCAGCCAGTATGACTCCAATCGGAGCGCTGCTGATTGGTGAAATTCTTGCTGAGACCGATCTGCCCAAAGGTGCATTTTCGGTATTGCCTTGCCGCCGCGACAGCGCCGATCTGCTGACAGAGGACGATCGCCTGAAACTGCTGAGCTTTACCGGCTCACCCGATGTTGGCTGGAAGCTCAAAGCCCGCGCCGGAAAAAAACCAGTCATCCTGGAGTTAGGCGGCAACGCGGCCTGTGTGATTGATAACGACTGGGATCTTGATGATGCCGTCGCTCGCGTCATTATCGGTGCGTTTTATCAGTCAGGTCAGAGTTGTATTGGTGTGCAGCGCTTGTTTGTTCACAGCGATGTGTACGATGTGTTTAAAGAAAAGCTGATCGCAAAAACCAGAACGCTTAAAAGTGGCGACCCGAAAGATCCGCAGACCTTTATCGGCCCGATGATTTCAGAAGACGAAGCAGAACGTCTGCATAACTGGATCAACGACGCGCTTAACCGGGGTGCTACTCTGCTGTGTGGTGGTGGGCGCGATGGCAATATGCTTCAGGCAACGCTGTTAGAAGGCGTCCCTGCCGATTGTGACCTGAGTGCTGAAGAAGCCTTCGGCCCGGTGGCCATACTCGAACCTTTTGACGATTATGACGCGGCTCTTAAGCGTGTTAATGACAGTCGTTTTGGCTTACAGGCGGGCATCTTTACCCGTGACCTGTATAAAGCGCAGAAAGCCTGGGACACTCTGGATGTCGGTGGCGTTGTGATTGGGGATGTACCGAGCTGGCGCGTGGATCATATGCCTTACGGCGGCGTGAAAGACTCCGGGCTTGGCCGTGAAGGTATCCGTTGGGCGATGGAAGACATGACCGAACTCCGCCTGATGGTGATCCGCACACCACAGTAGTTGCCACCATCTCTCCCACGAATCAGGCCGGATGACATTTTCCCGTCCGGCCTGAATACCCGTCGGCTAAGTGATATAGTCTTCTGACAAATTTATAAAAAGGACGTCAGGGATGTTCCGTTATCTCACCTCTTTTCTGCTTCTGTTTATTCTTGTCAGCCCTGTTCAAGCAGGCAACGCCAAGCTGAATCAGATACTTGAATTATCCGGCCTGAACGAACAGCTGGACATGATTCCGGGCATGATCACCAGTACGGTTGCACAGGGTGACCAGCGTGCGCCTGAAGAAGTGGTGGATAAAGCGGAAGCGATATTCCGCCGTGCTTTTTCTTCTGAGCGCCTGCGTCGTCAGGTAGTGGATGAACTGAGCGGTCAGTTCAGTGATGCTGAACTCAATGGACTGCTGACCTGGTATGAGTCGCCACTGGCGAAGAAAATCACCGCCGCAGAGCACGCAGCGGCAAGCGTAGATGCCGCCGAATTGCAGATGGTTGTGGGGGCGCTGGGAGAAAATCAGCAGCTCGTCGAACTGGCGGTCGAGGTTGAGCGGCTGACAGGCATAACCGATCTGATGATGCGGTTTCAGGAGCAGGCTGCACTGTCTCTGTACACCACAGTGGCGGCCATCATGCAGCCGGGGCAGCCATTAAACTATGATCAGATGCAGGCAGGTATCCGCCAGCAGATGGGGGGTGCCCGCAGTCAGACCTACAACTACATGCTTGCGATAATGATGTACTCGTGGAAAGACATTTCTGTTGAGGAACTGCAGCAGTACCGGACTTTTTTAAGAACAGATGCCGCATCGCGGTTTATGCGACTGGCATCGAAAGGAACACTGGACGCGATGAATCTGGCGTTTTCAGATGGCGTGGCTGAGTTAATGCAGTCGCTGAAGAAGAACGACTGAGCAGCATCGCCGCTCAGTCAATCAGCCCGAAACTGACGATGTTCCAGAAACTGCGGCGGTCGACTTCCGTCAGGCCGCTGCTTTCAAATGTACCGCTCGCAAGCTGGGGATGATCCGGATGGTTCAGTGTCAGCAGAGCCAGCGCCTTTTCAGATTCCTCTGTTAACCCCAGCAGCTCATAAGCCTCAGTCATGATGGCCAGTGCATCCGCCACTGCGTGGGTTTTCTGATAGTGCGTCAGAACTTCTTCGCCCCGGTTCGCGGCGGCCAGATAGGCGTGACGCTTCATGTAGTAACGGGCGATTTCCATCTGATACGACGCCAGGCGCTCGCGCAGATAAATCATCCGTGCACGTGCATCCGTATTATATGCACTGTCAGGGAAGCGTTTGATCAGCTCGTCAAAATACGCGAACGAGTCCTGCAGGGGCACCGGGTTGCGCTTATCTGTACCGTCACCGAAGTAGCGCTCAACAAAGGCAAAGCCCATTTCGTAGGTCGCCAGGCCACGCATGTAATAGGCGTAATCCACCTGAGCGTGCAGTGGGTGCAGACGGATAAAGCGCTCTGCCTGGGCCAGCACTGACTCCATATCTGCCATACGGAAGTGCACATAAATCAGTTCCAGCTGGGCCTGTTCGGCGTACTTGCCGAAAGGATACTGGCTTTCCAGCCGGTTCAGCCGGTCTTCGGCGACCAGCATGTTGTTGTCTTCAATGGCTTCCCGGGCTTCGCGGTAGTATTCCTGCTCGGTGAGGATGTCGCGTTGCGGATTGGAAGAACAGGCGCTGATCAGAGCTGCAGTGAATACGATCAGGCCGAGTGACTTTATGGAGTGCATTAGCGTACTTCTATACAATGTGCAGATTGCCGTATTAGAACACACCTGAGCCGCTTCATCACCCACAGGTCATGAGGTCAGGTTTACTTCAGAGTCATTATGTCCAGTCAGATTTCTCATACCGTCGAAGTTCCCTACGAAGAGGGAAATAAACGTCTTGATCAGGTTGCTGCCCGCCTGTTTCCGGACTTCTCACGCTCCCGCCTGCAGGAGTGGATTAAGAGTGGTCAGCTGACCGTCAATGGCGAGGTCATGCGCGGCCGCGATAAGGTCGTTGGCGGCGAGACACTGGAGCTTAAAGCCGAGCTTGAGGCTGAAGGCGACTGGCAGCCTGAAGAGATTGATCTGGATATCGTCTACGAAGACGACGATATTCTCGTGCTCAATAAACAGGCGGGCCTGGTGGTGCATCCGGCGGCTGGTAACCGTACTGGTACCCTGCTGAACGGACTGCTGTTTCATTGCCCCGACCTGATCAATATCCCGCGTGCCGGGATTGTTCACCGGCTGGATAAAGACACCACCGGCCTGATGGTGGTCGCCAAGACTCTGCAGGCACAGACGCATCTGGTGGCCCAGCTGCAGGATCGCAGCATGGGACGTGAGTACGAAGCCGTCGTTCAGGGGCATATGATCAGTGGCGGGACCG
>Ga0208830_1000244_pt1 | contig 29510 bp, 26 predicted proteins | sample DeeseametaMP2634_FD_184169 | JGI IMG/M metagenome (GOLD analysis project Ga0208830, IMG submission 184169) | Marine microbial communities from the Deep Atlantic Ocean - MP2634 (SPAdes) | ecosystem: Environmental > Aquatic > Marine > Oceanic | place: Northeast of Antigua and Barbuda, North... | reverse complement strand
TGACCAGTTAAGGTCAAGCGCTTCGCTAATACGTAAGCCCATGCCATAGAGCATCAGCATAAGGGCATAGTCTCGGTAGGCGGGCCAGTCATCACCAGCAGACGGTGTGACCCATTGCAACAAGGCTTGGGTTTGCTGTTCGTTCAACGCATACGGGGCATGTTTCCCCTGCTTAATACCTTTGAAGTTAATAATTTTGGTGTTCTTCAATCCAAAGCGCAAATGCAAAAAGTTAAAAAAGCTACGGATGGTCGAAAGACGACGGTTTAGCGTTGTCTTTTTATGGTCACCATGTTGCGAGGCTAAGTAGCTTGTTAAGGTTTCAGGCGTGAGGCTTTCTAGGCTTGAAGGGGTAGGTGCCGCGCCTTTATGCTCGGTTAAAAATGTAAACAGGTTTGAAAGGTCACGGCGATAGGCCGTTACGGTGTGCTGGCTGTAGCGCTTTTCAGATGTCAAAAACGTATAGAAGGCCTCAACCATCGGGGCTGTTTGCGCATCTACATGTTTTGTTTGTTCTGTGGGGGTAGGCATAATTCAACCCTCCTCAAGCGCTTATAAAAGCTACTTTGATGTTGTAGGCTCTACCGTCCAGTGGTCCATTAGGTGGCTAATAATTTTACCAATGAACACCAAAAGGTCGTTACCTTGACCAACATGGAAGCGATCACTCTCGCCGCTTACAAGGGCAAGGGCGCCCAAAGGCTCGCCTTCAGCAGTGGTGATTTTTAGCAAGGCATCTGATGCAGCATGCTCAGCCCAGTCGTCGTGCAGGGCTTTTTGTTCATCGTTGTAAAGGGTGCGTAGGGCTACACGGTCGTTTTCGCCTTCAAACAGTTTTTCAAAAGTTTCAGCATCTACCAAGGTGCAGGCTTCTTTTACCTTTTCAGGTAGCGGGCTGTCTTTTAGTAGGCACATGTGGGTGTAGTCTACGTTCATTTCGTCCGCCAAGCGTGTGCGCATAATCTTAAGTAGGTGACGCATTGACTTTGCACCAAGAATGTCTAGCACCAACGTGTGGATTTGCTCTTGGCTTTGCATGTTATCAATCGAAGTTTGCACCAAAAGCTTGTTGCGCTTTTGAACCTGTAGCAATTGCTGCTTTAGGCGGTCTGCTTGGAACGCAAAAAAGTCGGTCACGCCTTCAGGGCTGGTGGTTGGCAACTTCATGTGGCTTAGCAGGGTAGGGTTCTTCACAAAAAAGTCAGTGTTGTTGGCAAGGTATTGAGCCACCATTGTTGGTGTAAGTTCGCTTGCGGCCATAGGTGCGGCAACATTTTTCACATCCTGAGTTGTGGTCTCAGTTGTTAGGTTTTGTGCGGGTGTTGCGCTATTCATGGTGGGCCTCCAGCCAGTTTATTTTAATTTTTTTTGGATAAAGTGCATTTTTTCTGTTTCAAGCCCTTTAATCTCAAAAAATAACTCTTATAACTTATTCATGACGGGCGGCGGTTTACCCAAATAAGGTTTACGCCACTAGGTTGTTTGACCTACTGTTTGGTAGTTAGTCGCCGTCCGTCGTGCTTCCCTCTTGTAAACTAGAGTGCCTCCTACTTCGGTAGGGGGCACATTTTTTTCTGGGTTCGGTTTTGGCGTATTAAATCCATTTTTTTGAAGCTGTGCGGCTCGTGTAGTGTGTCTACACGTCGCTGCTCGCCTTTCTGCAAAAATGAATTTTCTGCATCCAAACCCTGTCCCAGAATAGTGGCTCAATAAAGCGGTCAGAAATTATTGAGCCGTTCACCCTGTCCACGGGTCGTAAAAACTTGTATCTTTATTGTGGAAGATTTAGCGGCAAATGTCAGGGGGCATCTGGTCAAAAGCCCGCAATTGCGCTAGCATATGAAACACAAACGCAACACTATTGTAACTTTGGAAGCACACTTTGCCTAATAGCACCCAAAAATCAACGCAAGCACCAAGCACAAACACCATTGTGCGTGTGGCTGTGCCGTTGTATTTGCCAAAGGCGCTTGATTACGCATGGGAAGATGCTACCCCACCACAGCTTTACCAAGTTGTTGCAGTTCCCGTGGGGACGAAAACCTACCACGGTATGGTTGTTAAAATTCTCGAAGGTGAGGCACCAAACGATGAGCCTGCGGCACCCGCAGAAGAGTTTACTCTTGAAGCCACACCCACTGAAAGTAAGCCCAAGAAGAAAAAGTTTAAGCTTAAGCCTGCAAAGCCTGTGGGCATTCCGCTCGAAAAGCCAACGCAGAATATGCACTTCCCCACGGCAACGGCCAAGTTTTACGAGTGGGTAAGCCGTTATAATTTCTCATTCCCTGGTGAAGGGCTACGTGCCGCCCTGCAAGCCGGCAAGTTACCGCCTGAGCCTACCCCTGAAACCAAGCTTGTGGCCCATGCCGCTTTTGACGGCAAGATGACTCCTCTCCAACAAAAGGTACATAAGATTTGTGTCGAAAGTGGCCCCTTTGAAAGCCAAGCCCAATTGGCCGTGGCGGCTGATTGTAGTTCAGGTGTTGTTAAGGCTCTGCTTGATAAAGGCGCTATTCATGAGGTTGAGGCCTCACTACGCACCATTGAACCTACCCCTTCAAACGTAACCCTTGGGGCTGACCAAGCCCATGCAGCAAATAGCGTGATTGCATCCATGAATGACAAACGCTTTACCAGCTTTTTGCTTGATGGTGTGACCGGTAGTGGTAAGACCGAAGTTTACTTTGAGGTAATTCAACACATGCTTGAAAATCAGGACGAACCTGATGGCCAAGCCTTGGTGCTGCTGCCTGAAATTTCACTAACCCCGCAATGGCTAGACCGTTTTGAAAAACGCTTTGGCTTTAAACCCAACGTTTGGCACTCGGCCATTGGCCAAGGGCAGCGTAAGAAAACATGGTGGGGTGCCCTTGATGGCACAAGCCGTGTTGTTGTGGGGGCACGCTCAGCGCTGTTTTTGCCTTTTGTGAACCTTAAACTAATTGTAGTGGATGAGGAGCATGACCCCTCATACAAACAAGAAGAGGGCTTTAGATACAGCGGCCGTGATATGGCCATTGTGCGGGCAAGCCTTGCAAAGTGCCCAGTGCTATTGGCGTCGGCCACACCTTCGCTTGAAAGCTGGCACAATGCTCAGCAGGGGCGCTATACATTGCTGCCGCTGACCAGCCGTTATGGTAATGCCACCATGCCTGATATCCAAACCATTGACCTGACCAAAACACCCATGAAGGCCGATACCTACGTCAGTAGCCAACTGCGTGCGGCGATTGCTAAAACGCTAGAAGAAGGCCAACAGGTTGCCCTGTTCTTGAACCGCCGTGGCTTTGCACCGCTTTTGATTTGCCGTAGTTGTGGCCATCGTGTGAACTGCCCTTCGTGCAGTGCTTCATTGGTGGTGCATGGCCCCAAATTACAATGCCACCACTGCGGCCTGACCGAACCTTACCCTGAAGAATGCAGCCAGTGCCATAAGCCTGATACCCTGCACCCCTTTGGCCCGGGCACACGTAAGGTGATGCAAGAGGTGCAAGACCTCTTCCCTGAAGCCCGTGTTGCTGCCGTTGACCGGGACAGTATTAATACCCCTGAAGAAATGCGCGACATTGTGCAACGGATGCAAACCCAACAGCTTGATATTTTGGTAGGCACCCAAATGCTTGCTAAAGGGCACGACTTTGACCACCTAACTTTGGTCGGCGTGATTGATGCGGACATGGGCCTTGCCCATGGTGATTTGCGTGCAGCTGAGCGGACATTCCAACTGTTAACGCAGGTGGCAGGCCGTGCTGGCCGACGTGATATTAAAGGCCGTGTTTTACTGCAAACCCACACCCCAGAGCACCCCTTATTTAAAGCGCTTATCGGGATGGACCGTGATGCCTTTTTGAACCTAGAACTTCGTGGTCGCCAGTTTACAGGCTTCCCGCCATTTGGCCGTTTGACGGCGTTGATTTTAAGTGGTGAGAGTGAAAATGCTGTGACCGCTGCCGCCCGTACGCTTGCAACCACACTGCCAACACGTGAGAAAACAACCTTGTATGGCCCAGCACCCGCACCACTTTTGAAACTGCGTGATAACTATCGTTACCGCTTGCTGTTGCGCTCGGCTGAGGCGCCGCATGAACTGCTGCGTGAGTGGCTTGGCCAAGCTGAACTACCCAAAGGCGTGCGTGTAGATGTTGATATTGATCCGCAAAGCTTCTTTTAACACAGAACAAAAAAGCCCCAGTTTGATACTGGGGCTTTTTATTAAGTAGTTATTTGTTGAGCTCACCTAGAATGCGGTTTTTCTCAATTGCGCCAAGTTTAGCACCTACTGAGCCACCATCGGGTGAAGCATAAAAGCGGTAAAGTGCTTGAAGCTCAGAGCGGGTGAAAGTCGCTTCAACCGTTGCTTGCTTCTTGGTTTTTTGGGCGGCGTTAATAGCCTGCGCACGCTCAAGGTCAGCCCCTGACTTTACATCAGCCATTGTTAAAATAGGAGAGGTTGCCTCCACCACGGCACGGGCAAGCTGTTGTTTGGTCATCGATGCGGCAGCGTCTTTATTTTCAGCAACCATTTCATTGGCAATTTCTGCATCGTTGGCCACTTGAGGGGCATCATCAAACATCCCTTGGGCAAAGGCCGCAGGGGTAAAAATCATAAGGGCAAGAATGCCTGAAAGTGTAAATTTTGTAAGGCCGTTCATGAGTGGATCCTTTCTCCAGCTTCTTTTTAACATATGTAGTTTAGCATAAATTATATACGACAGAGTTATGCAAAATCCCTAATTGTGCAGACCTAACTATATAACCCTAGGTTTTTCTCGAGTGCTTTTTGTCTAAGCTCAGGCTCATAGGTGTTAAGGGTTTGGCTGCTGCAGGGGAGGTCTAGTTGCTTTTGATACACCAATACACATCGCTTTGGGGGTTTTGTAGCGCTGGTTTTTAAATAAAATAGGCGAATGCAGCTCGCTTCTAGGGTTGGGGCTAAGGCTTGTAGGTCTTCTGCGTCAGCCGCATGGCAAATCAAAGCAGCATAGCCACCTTGCTTTGTGGCTTTAAGAAGAGCTTTTAGCCAAGCAATTAAATCTGACGTTTGGCGCACGTTTGTTTTGTCGGCCGTTTGAGGTAGGTCTTCACGGCCTTGTTTGTAAAAAGGTGGGTTCGCAAAACTAAGGGTAAAAGCATCGCTATGGGTGTGGTTAAGCGCATCGCCAATTTGAACATTGAGCGGGATGGCATTTGCCTCACTTGCTTGGATAGCGGCCTCAGCCATGGGGATATTATGCTCGATCCCAAAAAGCTTAAGGGTATTGTGGCGCAGGGCATAACTTAGAATAACAGCACCTGTGCCACAGCCTAAATCTAAAACAGTTGACCCTTTAGGCACAGTAGGGAGAAGGGCTGAAAGCCAAAAACTGTCTTCGGCTGGGCGGTACCCCTCAGGGCCATCAAACAGTGTGAGCTGGCCGCCTAAAACCTTAAAGCTGCGCATGGTATTTACTTAGCTTTAAGGCCTTCAACCACGTTTACAAAACGCTTGCGGCTCCAGTGTTTGTTGTGGCCAGCACAACGCAACTTGTTAAGAAGCAGATGACAACGAATTACTGCATCAAAAATGGTCTGACCTTGGTTCATTGGGTATGAATAAGTAAGCTCAGTCACAAAGTTGCGGCGGTTAAAGTAGCCAGTCACTTCAAGTGGTGTGCGTGTGGTTGGGTGTTGAATCGTCCCGCTTACAGGGTAAACCAATAGGTTTTTCGCTTGGCCAGAGATTGTGTCTTCCACTGGCATTGTTTGCGGGTCTTTCATGGTTTCAAGTTTCAGGATACTGCCCACTGGTAGCACGTGGCTTGTTGCAGGGTCGTTCGTTGAAATTTCATTCGTGATGCCGTAGCTGCCTTCTGGAAGCTCAAAGTAGCCAAGCTCTTTGCTGGCGCGCACATAACGGAATGACTCGTTATTCTTAGATGTTACCAATACTTGGTTTGGCATCAGTTTAATTGTTTTAATCAAACCGTAAATACGCTCAAGACCAAGGTTTTTGGTAGGGTCTTCGTTATTGCCTGTTTCAACTGTAATGGTTTTCTGATCATCAGGGATGGTCAGCAGCATGGTTTCAGGGTCAATCTTAACGTCAAATGTATGGGTGATAACCTGGCCGTTGTCGGTCAAGAACTCGCTTTGGCTCAGGAGTGAGCCTACAAGGTTGGTCATCTCGACACGGGCTTGCAAAAGCTCTTGAGAGCGGTCAACGCGCAGCACGGCAATGTGCATGTCATCATCAGCTTTTTGGTAGTAGTAGGTGCCAACAAATGGCTCAATCAGCAGGTCGTACTCTTTCGTGTAGCGCTGCGCGGCTTGCACGTATTGTGGGTCAGACAGTACCGTAAAGAATGTTGCAGCTTCGGTAATGTTGCCTTTTTCGAATAGGTCAATACCCTTCATCAAAGAAGCAAGCTGTGGGCGGAGTTTTTCGGTGTTGTCTTTAAACTCTTTGTTGCCCACTTTCCAAACGGCACGTGCATCGTCAATGTTCTCAACACGCTTGAATACTTCGTTAATGATGAAGTTGTAGTTAATGTCAGGCCATAGCAAAATGAGCTTGCTGCCTACAAGGGCAAGTTCTTGTGGCTCAATTTGTTGGTCGTTCACGATACCTGACTTAATAGCGTTTGAGATAAGTTCGTTCAGGTTTTTATCGTTAAATAGGTAGGCCAATGAGTGCAGTGTGTTTGCTGTACTGTAAGCACCTGGAATTTCAATGGCGAGGGTTTTGAGGCGAGCCTGCACAATGTCAGGGCGCTCTTTAAAGCGGTCAAGGATGTAGGCCATTTTAGGGCCTAGATCTACTTGTGCTTCTTCACGGGTAAGCAGTAGGTGGTCAGGCTTATCAGCACGGAGTTTCCCTTGAACTTCGTCTGAGTTTAGGTAATCGGTAAAGAAATCAAGCAGCTCCACATCAAGGCTGTATGGAATACGCAGCGAGGTACGCATAAAGTTTGCAACTTCTTCCATCTCTACAAAATTATCGGCTTCCCAAAGGTCACGCACACCTTGTTTTAGAGTGGTGGCAAGTTTTTCGCCTTGTTCGGCCGCTTGGTCTGGGCTGAACTGCACATAGTTAATGGCCTGTTTATAGTCTTCACGCTCAATCGCAGAGGTTAGCGATTTTTTAACCAGTGTTTTAGCGGCTTCATCAAAGTAAAGCTGCTGTGCATCTGGGCGGTAAATGATTTCTTTTAAAAGGAATGATACATCGCCACCTTCTTCAGAAACTTTTTCCGCACGCTCAATAATCGCCTTGTTGTTCTCAACTACAACCTCAGGCGGGATAAGTGATAAGTCAATGTTATCGTATAGGTAACTTAGTGAGGTGTTTGGCTCAGCAGTTTCAAGCGCTGGGGCGAAAAACTGCGCCCAAAGCTGACGGTTTGCAGGGTCAGTAATCAAGGCAAAACGCAGAAGCTTAGTACGCACCTGTGCTGATTTTTGCTCGTCTGTCATGGTGCCTTCAGGGTCTTGAATCAGCTTGCCCAATTGGTTTGAAAGAGCATCGTCTTGCGTTGTTTCAAGGATAGCAATTGACAGTTGCTTACGGTTTTCAGGCGAGTTTAGCGATGGCATGCCCATGGTTTCAAATGGGTGCGTCATCGACTCAATGAAGTGGTCAAACGTGCGGTTTTCTTCTACCGGGTGATTGATGGTCTTCACAAAAATTAGGTATGAAATGTTCTGAATAAAGTTACGCAACTCGTTTGGGTTGTTTTTCAAAACTTCTTCAAGGGCTGCACTCTTTTCGGCACCGACATAACCACCGTTATCAATAAAACTTAGCATGTAGTTGCTCAACGCTACGCTAGGGTCGCCCTCTTTACCAATTGAGCTTACGGCACGTAGCATTGTCAGCGCACGTTCGGTCTGCCCTTGGCGCAAAGCACCATTTGCTACGTCTTTCATACCGCTGATAAAGCGGGCTTTAGGCGCATTTTCAGGCAAGGCTTCTTGTACAAACTTTAGGTAGTCTTCAGGTGAATGGTTGATGGTCAAAAAGCGTTCAGCTGTCGCTGGTAATTTGTCGTAAACATTGTAGGTTTGCCCTTCAGCAACCTCTACAACGCCGCTTACCTTGTTTAGGTGGTTACGGATCTGCGTCAGTTTTTCAGGGTTTGTTGTTGGGCAGCGCTCTGGCACGCAGGTTTCGGCCAATAGCTGTGCCATAATAGCGTTGTAAATAGGGGTATCAGGGTTGTTCTTAAGCTCTTTTTGGGCAAGCTCAAGTGCCTGTTGTGTTTGCTTGGTTTCAACCATATTTAGCAGGCGTGCTTGATCAGACTCGCCACAAGCAGAAAGCCCTAATACTGGGATTAGCGCTGTTAGTATATAAACCGTGCCTTTAACTTTAGACATATCTTGCTCGGCTCCTGCGTTTGGTTATATTATGGTTTACCAATGTACAGTTTATCTAAAGCCGTGGATTAATGCGAATAGCCACAATGTTTTAGAGACATTAAGCATAGAAGCTTGTGACTTATTGGCAACGAATGCAAATAACCCGCATAGCTTAAAACAATACAAAAATAATTTTGACAGGTAAAACCCATGGCCGAACAAACGCATTTGCTTATTACAACCACTGCAAACGATGATGTGGATGATATTGTAAATCATTGCAAAGCCCTTAAGGCTGCTCGGTTTGACCCTATCACGGTTGTGACAACCGATGCCGAACAACTTGAAGCATTGTCGGCCAAAGGCTTGCAAGCCATCCCAATGCCTGAAATTAATAACAAAGATGAGTTTGCTCGCCTATTTCATGCGGTGCAAAAAGTATGTGCGTCAGAGCAGGATAAAGCTGGCGTGATTATGGTTGTGCCAGCCGCAGCACTAGAACAGACCAACCCAGAAGACCTACGTGCAACCCGTACAATCTTTTGGCATGAGTGGGTAGACGCTGCCGTGTTTGGCCGCCCTATTTTTGAAGAGGCAGATAAAAACAATACCGCCTTTGTAAAAGTTGTGGCGGGCCAAAACCGCAAGGTGATGTATATGTCTCGCGGGGCAGCACCTTATGGCGCTGATGTGATGGTGGCAGATAGTGGGATTCGCGCCTACCGATTCCAGGCGCTGCGTCAGCTGGCTGAAACTGAGCCAAGCCCTCTTGAACGCACCGAGCGTATTTCTATGTTGCGTGCACTTGAAGCAAACCTTGGCGTTTACATGAACCTAATGACATCAGCTGCTTAAGGGCTGCTTAGGTATTTACTCGCCTTGACGAAGGCGGTCTAACTCTTCGTTGAGTTTACGTACTTGGTCTTTAAGCGCTTGGATTTGCTCTTTGGTTTCATCCTTAGGCAAATTCTTGGCTTCAATGTTACTTACGTCCAAAAAATCAAAAGTCTTTTTCAGGGTTTCTAGGTGGCGCTGCTGTTTGTCGGCAGGTCTATCAGGCGTCTGAAAGCCATCACTAAAGGGGTTTTGCCCCCAAATGTCAGTGGCATTTTTTGCAAGGTCATCTTGTTTACGAATAAACATATGCATAACCAAATCTAGGTACTGGGGCACGATTGTACGCTCGCCCTTGGCATAAAGGCTAATCAGCCGACGCATAAACTGTACAGGAAGCATGTGGCGGGGCGCATCGCCGTTTTTCATATTCTCAGCATCGAAAATAATATTCGCCAAAACACTGTGGGTTAGGTCCTCGTTTGACGCTGCATCAATCACACGAAAGTCTTCTCCGCCACGCACCATAGCCGCTAAATCATCAAGGGTGATGTAGGTGCTCGTTTGGGTGTTATACAGGCGGCGGTTTGCGTATTTCTTGATAAGAATGCAGCTGTTTTGGTCTGTCATGGGTATCAATCTTCATTTTATTGCTTGGCAAAGTATTGCCTACAACGCCTAGGTTTCAAAGGATTTTCGGTAAAAACATATTTAAAATTCAAAAAAAATACATTCGTATTATTGCGAGCTCAAGGGGCGGGCAGGCATACTGCCCACATTCGAAAGAAGACGAAAAAAGTGAAAGACACCCAATGGAAGCTCATCTGTATCAAGACATGCCTCACCTCAAACGCTGTACCGAGTGGGTAATTGCTTTCACCCCGTATCGTGGCCAAAATTTGCTGAAAAAACACCTGCTTTCTCCGCTGTTTGGTCACGTTTGGGCGTTCACTGAAGTACAGGGGAATACCCTTATTCTTGACCCTTTTGAAGGCGGATATTTTGCAGCCTGTACCAAACAAACAAATAGCGAAAGCGGTGTGGGTATTACGCCAGCTATTTTAAGTTCCGCCCTATTGCGAGAGGGTGCACAAAATGCGGTTCAGCTTTTGTATTACAAATCACGGCTCCCCCGGAACGAAACGCACTGGGCAAATGTGCTGCCAAGTTGCGTCACGATGGTAAAGCTTATGCTTGGCTTTCGTTCATGGGCACTTACCCCACGGCAATTATATGGGGCATTGCTCCGCCGTGGGGCTGTGCCGATTGACCCAGACTTTCTAAACCTGATGCTAGCAGCTGATAAAAACCAGCGCCGCCAGTGTATTGAACCTACCCCAAATACTTAAATTTAATAACCAGAAGGAGGCCACCCCATGGGCGGTATTTTTAAACCACCAGTACCTGATAACTCAGCCCAAATTGCTGAAATGCGTAAACAAGAAGAAGCCGCAAAGAAAAGCGCTAAGGACGAAAAAGCACGCCATAACCGCGAGATGCTTGCCATGCGCCAACGCCGTTACGGTCGTCAAAGTCTGATTCGTAATGATGGCGGCGCTCTTGGTATTTCAAGCTCTCTTGGCCAGTCAAACCAACAAGGAGAATAAGCATGAGTATTGAAGTTTTAAAGCGTTTTCAGGCTGCTGAAAAACGCAAAACAAACTGGGACCGCACCTACGAAGAAGCCTTGTCATACGCAGCCCCTCAGCGTGAATCGTTCGAAACTCACATGCGCTCACAAAACCGTGGGGCACGCCGTGATGGTTTTCAGCAGGTGTTTGATTCAACGGCGTTGATGGCCTACCAAAAGTTTGCTTCAAACTTGCAGATGAGTTTGGTACCGCCGTTCAAAAAGTGGGTGAACTTTGTGCCGGGCCGCTTGATTGAAAACCCTGATCGCCCTGCGCTTGCAAAGTCACTTGAAGATATTCGTGATGCATTTTTTACGTACCTGCATATGTCAAACTTCGATACACAAATTGCAGAGTCTCTTCTTGATTTGGGTTTGGGTACAGGGGCGCTATTGGTGCAAAAAGGGCGCCATGGTCAGCCGCTGCATTTTACGGCTGTACCACTTTCTCAGCTGTACCTTGAAGAAGGTGAAAACGGCACTGTGGGTAGTGTATTCCGTAAACACAAAATCCCAGCACGTACCATCCAAAAAACATGGCCAGATGCGAAGCTAAATGAAAAGCTTCAAAAACTTGTGGCGGAAAAACCTGACGAAGATGTTGAGTTTATCGAGGCAACTGTGCCCGCCCGCATTAAAGTGCGTGATAAAAATTCAAACACGATGGTGGGTGTTGATGGCTATATTTATACCGTTGTTGATCCTAAGTCGAAGCACGAGTTGCTGCGCCGTGAGCAACGCTCAAGCCCATGGGTTGTGTTCCGTTATAGTGTTTTCCCGGGTGAAATTTACGGCCGTGGCCCACTGCTGTTGGCACTGCCTGATATTAAAACGCTGAACAAAACCAAAGAACTTATCCTTAAAAATGCCTCACTTGCTGTGGCGGGGGCCTACACCGTAGCCGATGACGGGGTGATTAACGTGCATAACATCCGCATTCAACCGGGGGCGCTGATTCCAGTGGCCAGTAACGGTGGCGGTGTGAACGGCCCATCTATTGCGCCATTGCCACGTAGTGGTGATTTTCAGGTGGGGCAAATCCTACTTGAAGAGCTGCGTCAGTCTGTCAATGACATGCTGTTTGCAAGCCCGTTTGGCCCTGTTGATTTGCCTAATAAGACTGCAACTGAAATTGCCATGCGCCAGCAAGAACTTTCACGCCATATTGGCAGTGCTTTTGGACGCCTGCAGTTTGAAATGCTGGGGCCGCTTGTAAACCGTGTGCTGCACCTGCTTGAAGAACAAGGCCTGATTGACCTAAGCCACTTCCGTGTAGACGGTGGCGTTATTGCTATTGAGCACATTAGCCCACTGGCGCTAGCGCAAGATCAAACTGAGCTTACAAACCTACTGCGCTACGGCGAAACTATGACCCAACTCTTTGGAGCTGAACTTGGTTTGGCGCTTACAAAGCCGCACCTGTTTGCACAAAAAGTGGCGCAGCTTTTGGGCGTACCATCTGATATTGCACCTAACGAAGAAGATATTGAAAAACTGCAGCAGGCCCTAGGGGCCCTCATGCAGCAAAAAGACATGCAGCAAAAAGAGGTAGAACAACTAGAGGAGGGGACCTATGAGCCAGAGCAAACTACATAACCTTGCCCGCAAAGTTTTGGGCAGCGAAGAAGGGCAAGAGTTGATGCAAGCGCTCCGCAAACGCACCATCGAACGGCCAACGTTCCCCGCATCACCTGCAGATGGTCAGTCGCTCGCGATGATGATGTCGCTACGTGAAGGCGAAAATAATATCTGCCGCTGGCTTGAGTCGCTTCTTAAGCCTACACAAGAATTAACACAGGAATAAATTTATGAAACAACCCGAAAATCACCCTCAAAATAACACCTCGCAACCTGACGTGGGCGAGGCTGCGAAGCCTCAAAGTGAAGCAACCCTCTATGCTGGCAAATACCATTCAGTCGATGCCCTAGAGCAAGGTTATAAAGAGCTAAGCCGTCTCGTACGTGAAAAATCGCCTGAAGTCCCAGAGGCCTACCAGCTTGACCTGAGTGAGTTTCAAGGTGAAGGCGAAGAGCCCTACAACCTTGAACATGATGACCTGTGGCAAAGTGTAAGCCCTGCTATGCGTGAAGCTGGCCTGAGTAACGCACAGGCTGAATCTGTGACGAAAGCCTTTATGGGCTACCAAATGCAACAACATGCCCAAGAGTTGAAGGCCCTTGAGGCTATGGGTGTTGAAGGCCAACACATGGTGCATCAGGTGCGTAGCTTTATTGAAAAAACACTTGAGGGGCCTGAGCTTTCAATGGCCCAGCAACTCACGACAACGGTGGATGGCGTAAAGTTTTTGAATAAGATTGCAAACTTGGCCGGTGAAAAATCAATCCCCACTGAAGGGACTGGATATACTGTTGACGTGGCAAGCCTTAAGGATAAAGCCAAGGCAATGATGAATGACCCTGAGCTTAAATATAACCGTGAAAAACAAGAGGCCTATAACAATATTTGGAAGGACATTACAGCCCTTACTAAATAAAAGATTCTGCAAGGCTAAGAGAACTCGTTCATAATATAAAGAGCGCCGCCAGCTTAGTGTTGACGGCGCTTTTTGCGGATGGTATACAATCAGTCTTTCAAAGCATCTTCTCTCTATTTTTTACTCTCTTTTCCCTTTGCAGAAGGATTCTTTATGAACCGTCAACTTGCACTTTCAATTTTGGGGCTCTCGGCTGAGCCTAATGCCGATATGGCCACCATCAAAAAAGCCTATCGCAAAAAGGCTATGGCTTATCACCCCGACCGCAACCCCGGCAATGCCCCGGCAGAAGCAATGTTCAAAAAAATCAATGAGGCTCATGCCTTTTTGAAAAACGAAGATAAGCAGATGCAGGGTGGTCATACAGCGGGTGGTCGCAGTACTAGTGGCTTTACCGCTGAGGGCTTTACGACTGACGATGGCCACATCAACGTGCCTGTGAACGATACCCAGATGGAGCTTCTCGGCAAAATCTGCGACATTATGGGCCTGCAGCGCAGCGGCGATAACTATTCAATCGTCCTGCAGTTCACAACCCAGATGATGCGTAAGATGGTATCCGTCTCACGGTTTAGCTTTAACGATATTGTTATCGGTACAAAGCGTAAAACCCACGAGAATATGCGCCTGCGCCTCAACTTGGTTGCACATATCCTGCAACCAAACCCTGGGAAGCATCGTATTCGCACGCCAGACCATGTGCTGCTGCACACGGTTTCGACGTTGGTGAATATCGATGCCCGCTTGGCTGACCCCAACTTGGCCATGTGTGCCATTGCCCATACCCTAAAGCCCATGTACCGCATTTTGCAGGCTGAGCTTGAAGAGGGGCGCGATGTTTACCTTGAGCAGTTCTTCAGCAAAGCGGCATTCGATATGCCCGTTTGCGTTGCTTTTTGGATTGCGCTGAACCCTGGTCGTTCGGTTGAGGATGCCAAGAAGGCCCTGAACTACAACAAAAACCGCGGGTTCTTTCGTAAAATGTTTGGTTAAACCTCTATAACGACAAAGCCCCCACCTTTTTGGTGGGGGCTTTTTTAGTCTCTCGGTAATAAAAGGGCCGGTTCCCTTGGAGATGACCCGGCCTTCTTATTATGAGGGAGGCGGCTTTGGTAGCCTGTTGGGGTTGGGGGGGGATATGAAGCCGCCTCCACCGCCTTTGTTTGCTGCCATGAGGTCTGTTGGGGGATGTCGGGGTATGGGGATCGACATCATGGCTGCTCGCAATTACTACGTTGCATCAACCGTGCCAATTTAGTGTTTTTGAGGGCGTCTTTTTATGATTTATTTTGACTCAAGCTTGCGAATTTTCGCATCAATATGACTGTGAGCCTTGCTTTTAAGCGATTTAATTGGCTTTTTACGGGCCACAATGTCCCCCATCATTAAAAGGGCAGGGGTAAGGAAGAGGGTTAGAATTGTGGCAAACACAAGGCCGCCAGCAATCGAGGTTGAAAGCTGTACCCACCATAGCGTTGAAGGGGCACCGTAGTTAAGCTCGCGGCTAATAAAGTCAATGTTCAGGCTAAAGACCATTGGTAGTAGGCCTAGAACAGTCGTAATAGCGGTGAGGAGTACAGGACGTAAACGCAGCTTGCCTGTTTCAATAATGGCTTCTTTTGTCTCAAACTTCTCTTTTAGTTCGTTAAAGGTGTCAATCAACACGATGTTATTGTTCACCACAATGCCGGCAAGGGCAATGAGTGCAATACCACACATCACCACGCCAAAAGGTTTGCCCGTAATGAGCAGGGCTAAAAATACCCCAGCTGTTGAAAATACAATAGCACTCAGCACCACTAGCGCTTGGTAGATGTTATTAAACTGCGTTACCAAAATCAGGAGCATACTAAACACCGCAATCTGGAAGGCAGCCGCCAAAAAGGCACCCGCTTCTTGTTGGTCTTCTTGCTCGCCCTTCACCTGAATCCGTAGCTTAGGGTCAATAGCCATGGCTTCTTTTACTTGAGGTTCAAGGGCAGCTTGTAGGGTTTTAAGCTCACTATCTAGTAGCTTGCCTTCTGCCATATCAGCTTTAATACGCACCACGCGTTTACCGTCGGTACGGTAGAGGTTACTTACTTTTTGCTGCGGCTTTGCGGTTACAAAGTTTGCAAGCGGCATGGGGCCGTTTTGCGTCGGTACGCGAATCGCAAGCAGCGTATCAATATGCTTTGTTGATGGGGGGAAGCGCAGGCGAATATCAACATCATCGGTGCTGTAATCAGGGCGGTATTTATCAATCAGTAGGCCGTGGGTTGCCATTTGGATGGTCTGCCCAATCAGCAAAACATCAACACCATTTTTGGCGGCACGCTCACGGTTAACCTCAAAGGCCCATTCAATGCCGGGCAAGGGGCGGGTGTCTTCAATATCAACAAAACTACCTTGTTTATTCATGGCGGCAATGAGCAGTTCAGCCCCTTTATTGGCCATCTCTGGCGAGCCTGCTGAAACTTCAATCTGTACGGGTTTATCACCCCCGGGGCCACCAGCTTGTTTAAAGACTTCAATCACCACACCTGGGATGTCTTTTGTGCGGTCACGAATATCCACAATAATTTCGTTCGCAAGGCGGCGCCTCTTCCAGTTATTCAGCTCAATAAAGATTGAACCTACAACATCTTCAGCGGCTTGCCCGTGGCCTGTACCAATACCCGTACGGCCGTAAATACTCTTAATTTCGTCAAGGTCTTCAATTTTAGCCTCAACTTGTTTCATGAGGGCATCTTTTTCAAGGGCTGCAAAATCCCCCCGTGAACGTACAGTCATCTGTACATAGTCAGAGTCTGTATCAGGGAAGAACTCAACCCCTTTACCCAAAATACCGTAAGCGAAAATTGAACCAAACAGCACCACAACCATCAAAACAATGGTACGCATAGGGTGGCGTAGCACACGCTCAAGCTGGGTTTCGTAATGGCGTGTTAAAGGCTCAAAAATGTCTTTTTCTTTTTGTTCAGTGCGTGAAGGTTTGGGGAAAAGCCCACCAACTACAGGCATAAAAATAAGCGCCATAAACAGCGAGGCTGTTAGCGTAATAAGAACTGTAATTGGCAAGTACTGCATAAACTTACCAATCATCCCCGGCCAGAATAACAGCGGAATAAATACAACAAGGGTTGTGATAGTTGAGCCAATAATAGGCCAGCTCATTCGCTTAGAGGCTTTGGCAAAGGCAGTTGCGGGTTTATCGCCTTCGTCAAGGTGGCGTTCGGCTAGTTCTGAGACCACAATGGCGCCATCAACCAGCATACCGACTACCAAAATAAGGCTAAACAGCACCACAATATTTGTTGAAAAACCTGCGATATAAAGCACCAACATCCCAGCAAAGAATGACCCCGGAATAGCCAAGCCCACCAACATTGAGGCCCGTACCCCAAGGGCGGCAATAATCACCAGCATTACCAAAACAATGGCGCTTAGAACATTGTTTTGAAGGTCCCACAGCATGTCGCGCACTTCGGTTGATTTATCCTGTAGGTAATGGATTTCAACAGTCTCAGGCCAGTTTTGCTTAGCATCTTCCGCAACAGCGCGTACGTCTTCAATGGTCTCAATGATGTTGGCACCTAGACGTTTGGTAACGTCAAGCGCAAGGGCCGGGCGGCCATTAAGGCGGATGTAACTTGTAGCATCCTTGTACGTGGGGCGAATTTCAGCAATATCGCGGAAGAGTGTTACACGGTCTTCGCTCACGACGATGGGGAGGTTTAAAATATCGTCAAAGGTTTCAAGCACGCCCGGTACTTTAATTACAAGGCGGCCTGCACCGCTATCAACGGCGCCTGCAGCCACAAGTTCGTTGTTGTTACTCACGAAGTTCAGCACTTGGGGAAGATCAATCCCGTAGGTTTCAATCACGGCTGGGTCTACACGAATTTCAAGAAGGTCTTCACGTTCACCTTGAATGTCGGCCTTTAAAACACCGGGTAGGGTCTCAATATCATCTTGCAGGGTTTGCGCCATGCGCATCAGCTGAGGCTCAGGCACATCACCTGCTAAAATAAGCGAGATAACAGGGAACAACGCCACGTTCACTTCAGAAACCAGGGGTTCTTCACTATCTGCTGGCAGTTCAGGGCGGGCAAGGTCAACCTGTTCACGCACATCAAGCAGGGCTTGTTTGTTATCAATACCGGCTTCAAACTCAAGCGAAACGCTGGCGTGGCCTTCGCTGGCAACGGCCGTCATTTCTTTTAGCCCTTCAAGGGATTGGAGCTCTGTTTCAAGAGGGCGAATAATCAGACGCTCAGCATCATCAGGTGAAATACCTTGGTGGACGACCGACACGTAAATAAACGGAATCGGCACATCAGGCTCAGCCTCTTTGGGGATGTTTTGAAAGGCGCTAATCCCGCCTACAAAAAGCATAAACAATAAAAGCAGCACCGTACGATGACGGGCAAAGGCGGCATCAATCAGTGCGTACATGGGGGTTACTCCGTCTGGGTGGCAGCGGGTGTGCCATCAGGGTTCGGAGAATGGCTTGAAGCCTTTTTTTGCGATTGGGCTAATGTGTTACTAATATCTGTGTTACCCGTATCCATGGCTGCGCTTTCATCAAAAACGGGATCAACCTCTTGCCCTTCAGAAACAAAGCCATGACCTACAGTAATAAGTGTGGCTTTTTCAGGTAGGCCCGCAAGCCACACGCCTTCAGCTTCAGAGCGAATAATTTCCGCAGGGTAAAACACCACTTTATTTTCGGCATCGAGGCCTTTAACGCCCATGGTGCCATCCGCCGCAAGGCTTAAAAAGGCACTAGAGATAAAGTGTGCTTTTTCTAAACCCATGGGGATGTTCATGGTTACGCTGCTGCCTGCAAGGCGCAGGTGCATTGGGTTTGGCACTGCAACTTCAATCGCATAAGTGCGGGTCACCGCATCGGCTTGGTTGGCAAGGTATCTAATTTGGCCCTCAACTTCGGTACCGCTCAAGGTTTGGCCCTTTACAGGGCGTGCGGTTTCAACCTGATTAATAGCATTTTGTGGCACAAAGCCTTTCAGCACTAAGGGGTCAATATCAATAATTTTTACAAGCTTCGCACCAAGGGCCACACTGTCGCCAACGTCAACAAAGCGGTCTTCGTAAATACCATCAAATGGGGCCTTGATTTGCGAGTTGCTGAAATCAAGTTCCATATCTGCCAAGTTAGCACGGGCACGCTCAAGGTCTGCACGGGCTGAGGCTAGAGAGTTACGGGCCTGAAAACCTTTTTGTTCTAGGCTTTGGGCTGTTTTGAATTCTTTTTCAAAGTAGGTCAGGTTGGCACGGGCTTCTTCTACTTTTTTAACGCGGCTATCAGGTGCTAGCGTAAGCAGTACATCGCCTCGTTGCACGATACTACCTTTCGGGAGGCGAAGCTCAGCAATGCGGCCAGCGGTTTCAGCCGCAATGTTTGCAGTGCGGTCAGGCTCAATTTCACCACGTAGAACAAGCGTATGCTCAATATCTTTGGCCGTACTGTGGTGGGCCGCTACTTTAAAAAGGGCAGGTTCTTTTGGGGCAGGGTCTGATGAAAAATTAAAGATGCCGGTTAGCATCCATAGGCAAATAATCCCCACAAAAATAACCACACGGCGTACGGGTGGTGTTTGTTGTTGGTACCAGTTTTGTGCTTTTTTTAAAGTTGTGCGCGTCATGCTGCCCACTATGGTGGTTAATTAAAAAATGTCAATGCTCAAGCGCAATTCGGTGCTGTGAAAACGATGGTTACAATAACGCGCTTTTAAAGGGTTTTGTCGTCATTGTTATTGCTGCCAGTAATCTCGGCCCATTTTTCTTTGAGGCGTGCTGAGTAATGATCAATATAAGGCTGCAGAGGGCTTTCAATGTCTTGCCCATATTCTTTTTTAACAACCTGTGGCACCACATAGTGCACGACATACATGGCGTATAGCAGTCCTGCAAATGGGCAGAGTAAATTTAGAATAGTCAGGTGTGGGATGCGCTTTAGGTTAAAGTGCGATGCAAAGACCACCGTCACAATGACGCTGACAACAATCGCAAAAATCCATAAATAACCGATCATGATGTATCCCCTTAAATTTCTATTTATCCAGTTTAGCAACGCTGGCTTTAAATTAAAATGTGTCTTTTGCTTTTCTAAGATTGGCAAACTCTTTCACACTACCCGCTGTGAGGAAAAGGTTACTCTTTTTCTCGTCAGCTAACTTTGAAGGCACTGTGCGCTTACCTTCTGATCGCATGGCGGCAACAGCATTAAGCCGTGCTTCTACGTGGCCATCGTTTGGTGCGGCATAGTGCAAGAATTTGTAATTTTGCAGGGTGTACTCGTGAGCGCAGTACACTTTAGTCTCATCAGGCATGGCTTTGATTTTTTGCAGGCTATTAAACATTTGTTCTGCGCTACCTTCAAAAAGGCGTCCGCAGCCGCCCGCAAATAAAGTGTCACCACAAAATAGGGCGTGGTTATTTTCAAAATGGTAAATAATGTGACCAATGGTGTGGCCTGGCGTTTCGTACACTTTGGCCTGTTGATTACCTACTTTTACCTCGTCGCCCTCGTGCACTTTTTTATCAATCCCCGGGATGCGCGCTGCGTCTTTGCCGGCGCCAATAATGGTGCAGTTATATTTTTCTTTTAAGGCAAGGTTGCCGCCGGTGTGGTCGGCATGGTGGTGGGTGTTTAAAATATAGTGCAGTGGGCGATCGCCAAGGGCATTAATCACAGGCGCATGTACGGCAGGGTCAACCACGGCCGTTTGGCCTGTTTCGGTACATGTAATGATGTACACGTAATTATCGTTCAAAACTGGTATCTGTTCGACTTTTAAGCCTGACATAAGTTGCCCATAAATTTGCTATTGGTTTTTCTTAAGTGTACCCTAAATTAAATATGGAGGCGCACACCAGTTTACGCCTGAATAAAATTAGAGAATTAATATGTGGGTTGATGTTTTAAAATTGCGTGAGTGGTACCGCACCCTTCAAGGGCGCATGGTACGACGTATTTTAAACCCTGATATTCAAGACCTTATTAACCTGCAAGAAAATCAATCGTTGTTAGGCATTGGCTATTGCCAGCCCTACGTGCCTGATGCCTCGGACACTCAAACCGTTGTGCTAGCAGGTCCTGCCCAAATGGGGGTGACCCTATGGCCAGAAGGCACAAAACAACGCGCCACCTTGGTGGATGAAACTGCACTGCCTTTTGCCGAAAATACCTTTGACGTTGTGCTGCTTGCCCACTGCCTAGAGATGACGGGCGATCCACAAGCCTTGCTTGAAGCCTGCTGGCACAGTTTGCGCCCTGATGGCCGCTTGGTGCTGATGGTGCCTAACCGTTCAGGCGCATGGGCGCGGCGTGATGATACCACCTTTGCCCACGGCCAACCGTATAGCCCCGGGCAGGTAACACGGCTGCTTCGTAAAGCCAATTTTACAGTCACGCAGGCTGAGTATGCGCTGTTCATCCCCCCATTAAAATGGCGCTGGGTTTACAGGCTATATACTTTCTTTGAAAAAGCAGGCCGCCGCTGGCAGGCCCCTGTGGGTGGTGTTCTTTTAGTGCAGGCCCGTAAAGATATTTTTGGGATGCGAGCCGTCCGCCCGAAAGGCCGTAAGGTACCGTCGATGGTGCGTGTGCCTGCAACGGCACTGCGTCGCACACGATTAAAAAATAGCTAGCCTGTGGCAGGTATATATCTGAAATAACAAAAGCCCCCCTAATCGGGGGCTTTGTTCGTTAACGGAGTGAGATTTGACACTCGGCATAGTCTTCTAACTGCGCAGAAACTGGCCTAAACCCACCACGGTATGTGGGGATGTAAAAGTGGTTTGTATCGTACCACATGGTTTTTAAGCGTTGTTTAGCACGGTCAAGGGCTGAGGCATCATTAGTGCCGCCTTCATCTGCGGGATCTGCGGGCCATGTGCCTTTAACGTCTGAGTAAACAGCAGCCAAAAGCTTTTTAGCGCAGGTATAGCAGATGATGTGGGCACGGCCTTTGCCATCGCGGTAAACAAAACTACTGCGGCCAGCGCAAGCGGTAATGCGGCCAAGCTCCTTTAACGGTATAGCGGCATCGCTCCAAAAACGCTCAGCATGAACAATAAGCTCAGGGACTGTGATGTGTTGGGGTAAGTCGCGTGCAAAGGACGGACGATTGTGGAATGACTTTTTGCTCGCTGCCTGTAATCGGCGCAGAAGCATGATGGCAACCATCATAATCAGGAAGAACAGTATAGCTTCCATAAAATTTCCTCAAAGGGTAGGGGTAAAAAGAAAAGGGGATAGATAACAAGTAGGGGCGTGTTATACGCCCCTTTTTAAGGTTTGTCAAAAAAATGGGGTAAAAAGGTGTGGTTAGGCGAGGTTAGGCGTTATGCGCCAAGGCGCATACCAAACAATACGGCAGCCAGTAGTAGTACACCTAAACCCAAAAGCTTTACAAACAGTGGCCAGTTCATCGGCGGCACTTTAGGTTCGTCACGAATAACCTTGGCGGTCGGTTGGCGGCGCGCTAGTAACCAGCGCCATACCCAATGGCGGAGGTAATACAATAAAAATGGCAGCGATAGGTTAATCAAAATTAGAAAAATCACACGTAGCATTACATAAGCCCTACTAAATATTGACGGAACATAAACAGGTAAGCCACCACCATTGGCCCGTAGCCATAGGCGGCCCAAGCACCAAATACCAAGAAGGGGGCAAACGGTAGGGCTGAACGCTGTTTACACAGCAAAACGCGTCCAAGCACAACAATAAGTGCAATCAGGCTGGTAATCAGCAACATAGGTACAATGCCTAAAAGGCCAACCCAAGGGCCTAGAGCAATAACAAGCTTAACATCACCTAAACCCATGGCTTCTTGCTTAGCCAGTTTGGAGCTAAACCAGCGCACCAAAGCAAAGCCTGCACCCAAAATAAAACTGGCAATCAGCGCCGCTTTTAAGTGGAGTGCCACAATTAGGCCAAAAATAAAGAGCGGGTAAACTAAAAGGTCAGGCACGATAAAGCGTTTTAGGTCTGTCACGGCAATGGCGGCAAGCAGCGCAAAAAAACTACCGTTAATCAGAACGCTTAAGAATAGAAGAGGGCTTAATTCTGCCCCTAGGCTGCGGGCGTAGCAATAAGCCCAGCCATACCCAATACCAAAAAGCCCCCAGAAGCTATAGCTGCGCAAAGTTTCACGCAGGGCTTGGCGCACCTCGGGGTGGGTTAGGTCTTCAATGATGGTTTTAAATAATTTCATATTAGTAATTTACCTGCGCTCATACCCAGATACAAGTTATGCCGTGCTGGGGTGTTATGTCAGGTATTTCGGGTGTGGCTCTTTTGGCGCGGTCTATATTATTTTATAAAAATATAATTCTTTTCCTTCAAAGGGTTGGGTATATGAATATTGATATGACGACAGTGGCCGAGGTTGTTGGCCTGATTGGGGCTTTTACCTATATTTTTGCGTATATTCAGCTACAGCTGAAGCGTGACTATGCCAAAACAGTAACCTATTCATTCATGAACTTTAGCGCCGGTGTTATGGTGTTGTTCTCTTTATACTTTATGTGGAATACCGCTGCCGTAATTGGTAACACCATGTGGGTGGTGATGAGTGTGTATGGTATGTACCGTACCTACCGTAAACAAAACCCTGAGGCTGTTGAAACCTTTGAAGAAGTGGCTGAAGTTATTGTGCCAGATATTTTGGCTGATGCCGTTGGCGGTATGGCCGAAGTTGTGCAAGAGGTAACGCCTGTGCCGCCTGGTACACCTAAGCGTAAAAAACGCAAAAGCCGAAAGGCCCGCAAAAAGAAGAAAAATCGCAATACTCGAGGTAAGAAGAAGTAGCCTGCTCATTAGTATGTTCTGGACATAAAAAAGGCCACCCATAGGGTGGCCTTTTTTAAATGGCGCGCCCGAAAGGATTCGAACCTCTGACCTTCTGTTCCGTAGACAGACGCTCTATCCAGCTGAGCTACGGGCGCGTATAAGAGATTATTTAACACCCTCAGTTTGAAAAATAAAGTACTTTTTAGATAATTTTTTAAAAAAAGTTGAATAAAGCGTCTCTTTTTAGCCAGAATTAAAATATGAATGGGTATGCAACTTTATTAGATAAGGGCCGAACACTCTTTGCTAGGCACAAAATACGCCCCACAATAAAAAGACGGAGATACACTCGATGACCAAGCTTCTAACCCCACTTAAACTGGGCGACCTAACCCTTAAAAACCATATGGTCATGGCACCACTTACCCGTTGCCGTGCAAGTGAGGGGCGCGTACCGAATGATCTGATGGTTCAGTATTACACGCAACGTGCAGGAGCAGGGCTTATTTTAACCGAAGCCACAATCGTTGACCCTATGGGGGCAGGTTACCCTGATACACCAGGTGTTTACTCAGATGATCAAGTAAATGGGTGGCAAAAAGTAACTGAGAGTGTGCACGCAGCTGACGGGCTTATTTTTTGTCAGCTCTGGCATGTGGGGCGCATCTCGCATGAAAGCTACCTAGACGGTAAAACACCTGTGGCGCCAAGTGCTATTCAGGCAGAAGGTCATGTGAGCTTGGTGCGTCCTAAAGTGGGGTACCCAACACCCCGTGCCCTTGAAACGGATGAAGTACCACAAATTGTAGAAGCTTTTATTAAGGGCGCTAAAAATGCCAAAGAAGCAGGCTTTGACGGTGTTGAGATTCATGCCGCTAACGGCTACCTGATCGACCAGTTTTTGCAAGACAGTACCAACCAGCGCACTGATAAATATGGCGGCTCGATTGAAAACCGTGCCCGCTTCTTGCTTGAGATTGTTGACGGCTGTATTGAAGTTTGGGGCGCGAGCCGCGTAGGTGTGCATTTAGCCCCACGCGCTGATGCACACGATATGGGGGACTCTGACCGTAAGGCATTGTTTACCTATGTGGCAAAAGAACTTGATAAGCGAGGTATTGCCTTTATCTTCACCCGTGAGCATGTGGCCGAAGATAGCCTAACCCCTGCCATGAAAAACGTATACAGTGGCGTGATGATTGGGAATGAGTCCCTTGATAAAGAAACCGCAGAAAAACTTTTGGAAGAAGGCAAGGCCGATGCAGCCTCGTTCGGTAAGCTTTTTATCGCTAACCCTGATCTACCCCAACGTTTTGCGCAAAATGCCCCACTCAATGAGTGGGATGCTTCAACATTCTATGGCGGCGGTGAAGAAGGATATACTGATTACCCTGCGCTTTAAGTCTTAAGAATGTGGCGTAAGCTCTGCGTAAAGTGCGTCTAGCCCTGCTTTATAGGTGGGGTAGCGCCAGCTGATGCCCAGTTGCTTTTTCGCTTTATCGCAATTCACAACACGAGAGCCATCATTAAGATGGCTTTTTTGTGTGTCATCGCCTGTAAGTTCTACGCCTAATAGTTTGGCGGCGTATTCAACCACTTGATAGGTTGGGGCCGCCACATCATCGGCCACGTTATAAATTTCAGTGACATCACTTGGTTTGCTGATGGCCTCAAGCACAATTTGGCAAATATCATCAACGTGAATACGGTTAACGGGGCGTTCACTTTTTTCAAGGCTATCAATTTTACCGGCTTTAACACGCTCAAGCATATTGCGGCCTGGGCCGTAAATGCCCGAAAGTCTAAAAATATGGGCGGGTGGCGTAAGGGTGTGCCACTGTTTTTCAGCCTGCATACGTGCCACGCTGCGATCAGCCTTGGCTTTGAGGGGGCTTTGTTCAGTCACTTCTTGGCCATCATAATCGCCATAGACGCCTGTTGATGACAAATAGCCTACAAACTCAACCGACTTAGGGAAGGCGGGGTAAGCGGCAAGCACAGGGTCGGCGCCGTCTTGTGGGGGTACTGTGCTAACAAGATGTGTGATGCCTTCAGGGAGTGGCGTCCCAAACTGATGCAGAGCAATATTTGTGGGGTGCGCGCTACTTTGTGGTGTGCGGCTGCTAATGGTTACGGTAAAGCCAAGGGCGGCTGCGGCATCTGCTAAAAAGCCAGCCACATAGCCGTTCCCGAAAATAAGAAGGTGTTTTTTATGTGTGTTCATATAAAAAACTTACCACGAAACACAACATGTGCCAATGCGATGTACCTACAACTACTAATTATTGTATACAACGTGTTATTTTTTGCTGGAAAGTGTATTTTAATGTTGGTACTATTGCAAAATACACACGTTATGAAAATGGCGAACACCTAAACCAAAATTGTTCGGAAGCCCCATAATGCCGCTTGCAGATATGACTCATTCTACAGACGCTCAAAACTCTGATTCCCATAATTGCCCCGAGCTTGACCTCGTTTCAACCATGATGCTGACCGTTATGGACAGTGTTTCTGATGGTATTTTTGTTCTGAAACCAGCTTCAAAGGGCGAATTTTTAATTACAGCCGCTAACCGTACCCTTGCTGGTTTTATGCAGCGTGGCCTAAACGGTAAGCTGCTAAGCGATGTACTCGCCCCTGAAGAATACCGCCGTATTCAAGCTGTACTTCGTATGGTAGGCCGTCAGTGCCAAAGCCGTTGCTTTAAAACCGAAGTGACCATTGCCGGTCACCAGCACCAAATTCGACTACGTCTTGAACCTCAATGCAGTAACGGTAAGCCACAAGCTTACGTTGGTATTGTTAAGGTGATGACCCAAACCGTCAAAATGCAGCAAGAAAACCGTGACCTACGTAACCGTTTTGCGGCTTCTTTTGAGCATGCCCCATACGGCGTATCATTCTTGCAGCCATGCCATAAGCCAGTGATGGTTAACCGTGCGCTGGCCCGTACTCTAAACCGCCCGGTGCAGTCGCTAAAAGAACAAAGCTTTGAAAGCCTAATTCACCCTGACGACCGCGAAATGTTTAAACAAGCCCTACGTAAAGTGTTTACAGGGGAGCGTACATACGACGGTATTGAAATCCGTTTGCTATGTGGCGACGGTGGCTTTGTTTGGGTAGCGATGAGTTTGTCACTCACCCATTACGGCCGTGACGATATGCGCTACGTGATTATGCAAACGCTTGATATTACCAGCCGTAAAGAAAACGAAGCTGAACTGATGCGCCTTGCTACACAAGACCACCTTACAGGTGCTAATAACCGCCTTGTGTTTGACCGCAAGCTGCGTGATGCCATTTCAAACGCCCAGCGTTACAACCGTAAAGGGGCTGTGCTGTTTGTTGATATGGACCACTTTAAACAAGTGAACGACACCTTTGGTCACAAAGTAGGCGATGCTGTTTTGAAGGCAACTGTAAATGTGGTTTCAGGCATTCTGCGTCAAACCGATACTTTTGCCCGTATTGGCGGGGACGAATTTGCCGCTATCTTGGAAGAAACTGACGAAGCAAAAGCTGAGATCAAAGCCCAAGAAGTACGTGAAGCTATTGCTGGCCTAAAAGTACCTGTTAAAGACCAATGGCTTGATGTTCGTGCAAGTATTGGTGTTCAGGTGTTTGACGGTGCCGATGCTGACCTTACAGCCGATGATATTATCACCGAGGCTGACCAAGCCATGTACCGCCAAAAGTTTGCCAGTAAAGAACGTGCAGCTGTTTAAGCAAGCTTTACCTCTTTAAGTCTAAACCTCCTCAATTTTTTGCCGTGTGTTTTTGGCCATTCTTTGGCATGATGTTGCCCACAGAATAATTAATAAATAAAGATTTTAGCCCCATGAAAACTGTCCTTTCAGGCATTCAGCCTAGCGGCGACATGACCCTTGGTAACTACCTTGGTGCCATTAAAAACCATGTTAAAGCTTCAAAAGACCCTTCAACACAAAGTTACTACTGCGTGGTAGACCTGCACGCCATTACCGTGCGTCAGGACCCTAAACTACTACGTGAGCGCACCTATGCTGTGGCGGCGTGGTACCTTGCAGCGGGCCTTGATACGGACCAAAGCACCTTGTTTGTGCAAAGCCATGTGCGTGCACACACCGAGCTTGCATGGTTGCTGAGCACGTTCACCCAAATTGGTGAGCTTGAGCGCATGACCCAATATAAAGATAAGTCGCAGCGCCATAAGCACAACATTAACGCCGGCCTACTCACATACCCTGTGCTGATGGCGGCTGATATTTTGCTATACAACGCCACCCACGTGCCTGTGGGCGACGACCAAAAGCAACACCTTGAGCTGACCCGTGATGTGGCCATTCGCTTTAACAACCACTATAAAAAAGAGCTTAAAAAAGCCAAACAACGTGGCTTTATTATTCCTGAACCCGCCATCCCCGAGATTGCCGCCCGTGTGATGGACCTTCAGTACCCTGAAAATAAGATGAGTAAGTCGGCTGAATCAGCAGGTACAGTTTTGCTTGCCGATACGCCAAAACAAATCGAAAAGGCCTTCAAACGTGCCGTAACCGATAACGAAGCCAATGTGGCGTGGGACCGTGCCAACCAACCTGGCGTAACCAACCTGCTAGGCATTTACTGCGCCGTGAAGGGCCTTACCCCTGACCAAGCCGTGGCTGAGTTTGCAGGTAAAGGCTACGGCGACTTTAAAGGCACCGTTGCCGACGCTGTTGTGGCCGAGCTTGAGCCGATTCAACAACGCTTTGCTGAACTGATTGAAGATAAAGCCGAGCTTGATAAAATTTTGGCGAAAGGCGCTGAAAAAGCAAACCAACAAGCCGAGCCTATCGTTGAAATGGTCAAAGACATTATGGGTTTCGTTAAATAAACAACACCCTAGCCAAACGATAAAAGCCCCACTTAAAAGTGGGGCTTTTACTTTTCTTCTTATTATTACCCGGTAATCGACTTTAAGTGACCCAATGCCACGTTCAGCATGGCGTGGTCAACTTCTTGTTGGCTTTCAAGTTCGCTTACCATGTTGCGGTAAATCAGCATGGCAGGGCCCTTGTCGTTACACCATTCTTTAATAAGGTCAGCGGCTTCAGGTTTTTTGTCTGCGCCTTTGGCCTTATCCATGGCTTGCAAGGTGGCTTGCGCTTGGAAGCTGTACAGGCTGTCGATAATGGTTTGGCTGGCCACACGTTGCCAGTAGTTTGCATTTGGCATCACGCGTGACTTGTTGTGCAGCTGCTCCATCCCTAGTTTTTCACCCATCATGTAGTGGGCTTTCATCACAAGGTCAGGTGACTGTTTGGTTTTCACCACGGCGTTTGCAATATCTTGCAAGGCGTACAGTGAAGGGGCCAAAGCCATATGGTCGGCTGTTTTGTCGTCTAGGCCATCTTTAAGCCAAGCTTTTTTGTGGCGCTTATGGCGTGTTTCCATCGCTTTACTAAAGTGCTTCGGTAGCTCTGAGATCATTGACTGAATCAGCTCTTGGTAGTTGGCTGTTTCTTTTTCAATGTTCAACGGGGCTTTACCATGACGTAGGAACCATAGGCACACGTGCTCACACAAACGGCGGATGGTATCAAACATACGTAGCTGGGCGACAGCAGGTACCTTGCCGTCTAGGGCTTCAATCTTCGCCCATTCTTCGTCAAAGCCGTAAAGGCGTTTGGCTAGAATAAACGCACGTGCAATCACATCATCCTGGTAGCCAGTTTCGTCACGCAGGCGGTAAATGAAGCTGAGGCCCATACGGTTAATCAGTTCGTTTGCAACGCACGTGGCGATAATCTCGCGGCGCAGGCGGTGGTTTTTGATTTGCTTTTCAAACTTCTGCTGCAATACCGCAGGGAAGTAATCGTACAAGTAGTCCTCAAGTGATTTGTCATCCGGTAGGTCTGACTTAATCAAGTTGTTGTAAAGGTCCATCTTGGTGTAGGCCATCAGCACTGAAAGTTCAGGGCGGGTAAGGCCTTTATTGTTCTTGATGCGGCCTGCCATTTCGTCGTCATCAGGCAAGAACTCAACCGCACGGTCAAGCATGCCTTGTTTTTCGAAGTTCTTCATCATACGCCAGTGGGCATCAGCTGAAGGCACAGCACGCATTACAGTTTCGTAACTCAGAAGCTGCGTTTGTAGGTAGTTATCACGCAGTACAAGGTCGCTGACTTCGTTCGTCATGTTTGCAAGTAGGCGGTTACGGTCAGCCTCTTTAAGGTTGCCGTCGCTTACAGCTTTATCAATCAGAATCTTGATGTTGACCTCGTGGTCAGAGCAATCAACACCCGCTGAGTTATCAATCGCATCGGTGTTTAGGTGTACGCCATGGCGCGCCGCTTCAATACGGGCTTTCTGGGTCATACCTAGGTTGCCGCCTTCACCAATAACTTTTACGTTAAGCTGAGGGGCATTAATACGAATGCTGTCGTTT
>Ga0208830_1000243_pt1 | contig 29522 bp, 13 predicted proteins | sample DeeseametaMP2634_FD_184169 | JGI IMG/M metagenome (GOLD analysis project Ga0208830, IMG submission 184169) | Marine microbial communities from the Deep Atlantic Ocean - MP2634 (SPAdes) | ecosystem: Environmental > Aquatic > Marine > Oceanic | place: Northeast of Antigua and Barbuda, North... | reverse complement strand
TTATTTCCTCCTGGATTATAATCCGAGTGAAAGTGTGAAATACATACTCTTAGAAAGCGGGAAAGGATTCGTATCAACTGAACCGCCAACTGCTTCATTACCAAACTGACTCACTTCAGGGCTCAACCCCGTATAATCAGTGTCTAACCATAGGTTGCGGCCGGAAAACCCTACCTGAAGATAATTCAGTCCAAGTCGATCAGATACGCTGCTGGGCAAAGTGTAGTTCAAGCTGATATCCCGTAAAGCAGTATAGGTAGTCGATTCGATATAGGGCTGTGTTACCGTACCCAAACCACCAAGTCGGTCGCCGCCATTCTCTTCATAATCGGCTGTCGTACCGCCAAGGTCATAGATCAGGTTGGCCAGGTTAATGGCGTGGCCACCTTCCTTGTGATCGATCAAAAAGGCAAGTTCTACTGGACCCAACCGGAATGAATTATGGAAAGAAATCCTGTAATCAGGATTTTCATCACCCAGTTTTTGATAACTTCCATCTGCATTTGTTTCTGATCCCACAATAGCTGTAGGTGACCATCCTTCTTCAATGCGGTACGTGCCCAGAAATGTGGCAAAACCACCAAAATTGTAAGGATCCACCGTCAACTTTGTAACCTTAGATTCTGATGTATAATAATTCATTCGGAAATTCCAGTCCAAGCCTCCCAGGCTGACAAGTTGTGTTGGGTTCAGCCCCAGCGTAAGCTCAGTCCCTTTCGTTTCCATTTCTCCACCGTTTTCCCAGCCATAGAGCGAGCCAGATGAAGCAGGCAGGTCTACCAGAAGAATAAGGTCTGTGATGTTCTGTGTATACATGGTTGCCTCCACAGTCGCCAAGCCTCCCATTACAGAGAAGTCTGCACCAAATTCTGTTTCTGCGGTGCGTTCCGGTTTAATACCAGAATTACCTCTTGTTGACGCAGGAATAAGTCCGTTGATACCACCTATATTAGAAGATGACAAGGTGGTAAACTTTGCTCTTGGTTGGGGCATGTTTCCTGTTTCGCCATTAGCAAAACGAAGCTTTAAGTTATCGAATACTCCTGCAAATTCACCAAATTGATACGAAGCAGCCAATTTGGGATACCATTGGTATTCTTCAGTATTACCCATGGTGCTGGACACATCACCGCGCAAACCGAAAGCCAGATAGATATTGTCACCAACAGTGATTTCTTCCTGGAAGAATCGTCCACGATCCTGGCGTTTAGATCTGTCATGATACACAGATTGAGAGCTGGCTTTATCCACGTTGGTCTGGGTCGGAATCATGCCTGTAGCATGAACAAAAACTGAATTCCAGTCATAGGTCTCATATTGGAGACCTGCGGTGGTATTGAAATTCATGCCAGACATCTTCAGTTTATGAACGAGGTTCAATGACAAGTTTGTGTTCAAGTTATCTGTCGTGGTCATCACAGCTTGACCCGGTTCATCATTGGATTCTTCGATCTGCAGGAATGGTGGTATAAATACTTCATTTTCCTGGTTGTAAAAATCCGCACCGCCAACACCTAAAAAGCTAAGACTTTGGTTTGCCTGTTTAAAAAGGTTGTAATCGAACGTCAGCGAACCCAGTGCTCTATGCGTTAATTCATTGTTCACAAAATATTCAGCAGTTTCCAACGGGTTGGACGGGTTTGTTGGATTGTCTGGAAACACACCATCACCATCTGCGTCCGTTATATCAATGAAACTGGGTGTAAAACCAATGGAAAACCCATAGGTCATATTGGTATTATCATTTCCAGTAACGCCACGATCTGCTTCAGAGCGAATAAGATTCGTAGCTATAGAAAGCTTTGCTTTTTCACTGAAGCGGTGACTAACGTTGATTCGGCCCGACATTTTCTTATAACCGGTATTTACAATAATACCGCCCTCATCCATATATTGACCACCAAAATAGAACTGGGTTCTTTCATTACCGCCTATGGCACTTAATGTGTGCTCTGTTAACTTCCCCTCTTCGCCATAAAGGATTTCTTCGTAGTCAAAATCGTTTCCAGCCCAAGTGCCGCTTGAATTATTTCCTAATGATGCAATGTCTGCTCCATATTGATCTTCAGCTTCTTGATAGTCTTCAAAAACACGGTGGCCCATCTTTTTTAGAAGAGATGATTGACCAGTACGAGTTGAAAAATTGAATTTTGTTTTACCTCCGCGACCCCGCTTGGTATTGATAATAATCACACCATTGGAGGCTTTAGCCCCATAGATGGCTGCGGCGCTGGCACCTTTCAATACTTCAATGCTTTCAATATCATTGGGGTTGATGTCACCAATACGATTGGTGGGTTGGCCCTGGGGCCTTTCACTACCCGCACCAGTGGATTTTGTGATTACATCAACACCTGATTGGTTGGCATCGTTGTTAATAATTACTCCATCAATCACGTATAATGGTTGTGTGCTTCCTGTGAGCGTTGATGTACCGCGGAGATTGACATTAACACCACCGCCGGGAGCTCCAGTATTGCGGCGAACGTTTACACCGGCAAACTGTCCGCTCAATGCTTGATCGAGTGTTTGGATCGGTGCATTGACTAAATCAGCGCCCGAAACGACAGCAACAGCATTGGCGGCATTTCGGCGTTTTACCGTGGTTGCCAGACCAGTAACAATAACTTCGTCTTGTCTTAAAACGTCTGTTTCAAGAGCAATATCAAGTACGCCTTCGCCGACAACGATTTCCTGTGTTTTATAGCCAATATAAGCCACCACAAGAACGTCACCCGGTGAAGCATCTAATGAATATGTTCCTCTATCATCTGTAGTGGTACCCACAAAAGTACCTTTTACAAACACAGACGTACCTACAAGGGGTTCACCTGTTTTGGCATCAGAAACCGTCCCTGAAACAGCTGCAAACGCCGAAGCGACAAATAACGATGCTATTAATATTGTTTTAAGGATACGCATTTTGTCTCCTTGGTTAGTTGGTTCTTCAATATTTTATTTTTTGTAAAGCACAAAAAAAATTCCGATGTTTTAAGCAAAAGAAAGGATAATTTATTTCTATCTATATCTCTTAAAAAATCGGGGGTGAAATTACCTACATTATTAGAACAAACAAGAAATAAAAAATTAATTTAAATTTAGCGTATATAAACTGTTTTGGAATTGACAAATTCAAGGATGCCGTTCGACGATAATTCCCGTCCATAACCGGACGCTTTGATCCCACCAAAAGGCAATCGGGGGTCAGAGCGTACATAATCATTCACGAAACAGCTGCCGGCTTCCAACTGTTCTGATGCTATTTTTTCACCTTTTTTAATATCACTTGTAAAAACAGCTGCACCGAGACCAAAAGGTGTTTGATTGGCTAATTTTATGGCTTCTGCTTCATTTTCTGCAGCAATGACGGCCGCCACCGGTCCAAAGAGTTCTTCGTCAAATGCGGGCATTCCCGGACGGACATTGCCTAAAACAGTTGCAGGATAATAAGCGCCAGGATTATCAGGGACTTTTCCGCCCAATAGTATGGCTGCACCTTTTTCTACGCTCATCAATACTTGATTATGAATTTCGTCACGGGCTGTTTCATTCACCATGGGGCCCAAATCAACATCCTCTTCAAAGGGATCACCCCATTTTTTAACCCTCATTTCATCAATCAGTCTTTCCTGAAAATCTGCCAAAACGTCTGTAACTACAATAAATCGCTTTGCGGCAATACAGCTCTGCCCCGTATTTAACAGGCGTCCGATGACACAAGCTTCCACAGCTTGATCCAGATCAGCATCTTTTAATATAACATAGGGATCGCTGCCGCCCAATTCCAGGACTGTCTTTTTTAATGCCGCACCAGATTGAGAGGCAACTGCTCTTCCTGCAGGTGTGCTGCCTGTGAGGGTTACCGCTTTCACGTGTGGATTATTAATAACATTCTCAACATGTTTTGAACCAATCACTAAGGTGCGAAACACATTTTCAGGAAAGCCGCTTTCGACGAAGATATTTTCAATTGCTAAAGCACAGCCCTGTACATTTGATGCATGTTTTAAAACGCCTACATTCCCCGCCATGAGGGCTGGAGCTGCAAAGCGAAACACTTGCCAGAAAGGAAAATTCCAGGGCATGACAGCCAGGACAATGCCTATGGGCTGATGAGATACATAGCTTTTTGAGGCATCTGTCTCGATGATCCTGTCCGCTAAAATTTCTTCCGTATTATCAGCATAGTATTCACATCCCTTGGCACATTTAACCACTTCTGCTAAAGATTGGCTGTAGGGTTTACCCATTTCCAAGCTCATGAGCCGTCCAAATGCTTCTTTATTTGACTGCAATATCGCAGCGGCATTCTTCAATAATTCTCCTCGAATAGAAAAAGATGTTTTGCGCCATGAGTTAAAAGCGTCATTTACAGAGGTTAGAATACCATCAACTTCATCTGTCGACATTTCTTTATAGGCAGCGATTTCTTCGCCATTGGCAGGATTGATTGATTTTAAAGACATGGTATAAATACTGTAATTTTGAATATTATCTTTTCGAAAGTTTAAAACAAAACACCCTAAATTACTTGACTGATTTTACGTCTATCAATAATACCATCCATGTTTAAACACTTACCTCCAGCAGATAATTTCTCTGCCCGGCACATAGGACCAAATGATGAGGAAATAACCTTCATGCTGGATACCCTTGGGCTTACATCCCTAGATGAACTTGTCCGAAAGACGATTCCGGCGGAAATATTGGATGATGCACCCCTCAATATCGGCGCTGCAGTTGATGAACTGAATACGATTAAAACATTGCGGGCCATCGCCGGAAAAAACACTGTAACTCGTTCTTATATAGGACAAGGATATACCGGGACAATTACACCACCTGTTATTCAGCGGAATGTTCTGGAAAATCCGGGCTGGTATACACAATATACTCCTTACCAGGCTGAAATCAGCCAAGGCAGACTGGAAGCGCTTTTGAATTTCCAGACCATGGTTTGTGATATGACCGGAATGGATATTGCCAATGCTTCCCTTTTGGATGAATCCACTGCTGCTGCTGAAGCCATGGCCATGTTCGCCCGTTTGAGTCCCAAACGAAATTGTTTTTTTGTGTCGAAAGATTGCCATCCGCAAACCATTGCTGTGCTGCAAACACGGGCGGAACCCATAGGCTTAACTCTGATTGTTGCTGATGAGCATGATTTTGAGTTTAATGATAATACATTGGGTATCCTTATTCAATATCCTGCTACCGATGGTCGAATTTCAGATTATTCTAAAATATGTGACCAAGCCCATAAAGCGGGAGTCCTTGTCGCCGTAGCCGCAGATTTGTTGAGCCTGGCACTGCTTAAACCGCCGGGTGAATGGGGAGCCGATATTGTTGTAGGCAGTTCCCAGCGTTTTGGTGTACCCATGAGTTATGGTGGTCCCCACGCTGCTTTTTTTGCAACGCATCATAAATATGAACGCAAAATCCCCGGCAGGATCATCGGTGTATCTCAAGATGTCCATGGCAGTCCGGCCCTGCGTATGGCACTGCAGACCCGTGAACAGCATATTCGCAGGGACCGCGCCACATCTAATATATGTACAGCCCAGGTTCTATTGGCCATCATGTCCAGCATGTACGCTGTTTATCATGGTCCTCAAGGCATTCGGCGCATTGCTGAACGCGTAAATTATTTAACCGCCATGCTGGCTGCTTCCCTTGAAAATGCTGGTTATGAATTTATCCATGATCATTTTTTTGATACTGTTCGTTTTAAATCTGATTCAAACTGCGTGAAGAAAGCTACAGAAGCTGGCATGCTCCTCCGCGATTATGGTGATGGCACATTAGGGATAACAATAGATGAAACATCAAATAAAGAGAATATTATAGATATTCTCAATGTGTTCGCTACAGAACCTATTGATCCTAGTGGTACACCAATTCAACATGTTCTCAGCAGAACATCCACTTATTTAGACCATCCCGTATTTAATACTCATCACTCTGAAACGGAAATGCTGCGTTATATATATAAGCTTCAACAGAAAGACCTGTCCATGGCCACTAGTATGATTCCCCTTGGTTCGTGTACCATGAAATTAAACGCAACATCAGAAATGATGGGTATCACCTGGCCGGAGTTTGCTGACCTCCATCCTTTTGCCCCGGCACACCACGCCAAGGGATATAAAGATATTATATCAGAATTAGGTGGTTGGCTCTGTGACATGACTGGTTTTAAGGGCTATTCATTTCAACCCAATTCCGGTGCCCAGGGCGAATTTGCCGGGCTAAAAGTCATTGCCGCTTACCATCGAGCCAATGGTAATGAGCATCGCAATGTGTGCCTGATCCCCGCCTCAGCCCACGGTACAAATCCCGCAAGTGCAGTTATGAATGGTATGCAAGTAGTTGTCGTAAAATGTGACGAAGGCGGCAACATCGATATGGCTGACCTCAAAGCAAAAGCTGAAGCTCATAGCAATGATCTGGCAGCATTTATGGTTACGTATCCTTCCACCCACGGAGTGTTTGAAGCCCATATCAAGGAAGTGTGTGAAGTCATCCATGATCATGGCGGCCAGGTCTATTTGGACGGCGCCAATTTGAATGCCATGGTGGGCCTATGTAAACCGGCAGATTTTGGCGCCGATGTGTGCCACATTAATTTGCACAAAACATTTTGTATTCCTCATGGTGGTGGTGGCCCCGGCATGGGTCCCATTTTTACAAAAGATCATTTAACTCTTTTCCTGCCCGGTCATCCGATTGTCAGTACCAGTGGTAAAGAAGGTGTCAAAGCTGTTTCAGCGGCTCCCTTTGGCAGCGCCAGCATTCTATCCATATCATGGGCGTATATAAAAATGTTGGGCAACAAAGGACTAAAAAAAGCAACCCAAGTGGCCATTCTCAACGCAAACTACATGGCCAAACAACTGAGTGTACATTTCGATATTTTATATACAGGCCAAAATGGAATGGTGGGTCATGAATTTATAGTAGATATGCGTCCCTTTAGAAAATCCAGTGGAATAACCGATGAAGATGTCGCTAAACGATTGATGGATTATGGTTTCCATGCGCCCACGATGTCATTCCCCGTTCCAGGGACACTGATGATCGAACCTACAGAAAGTGAAACCAAATTTGAACTGGATCACTTTTGTGAAGCGTTAATTTCTATAAAAGATGAAATCCTTGCTGTTGAAAATGGCGATGCGGATAAAACAGAGAACGTATTAAAAAATGCTCCGCACACGGCTCAACATGTTACTTCTGATGATTGGAACCATCCCTATGGGAGAGAACAGGCAGCCTATCCGGCAGAATGGACACGAGACTCAAAGTTTTGGCCTGCAGTCGGCAGAGTGGATAATGCGTATGGAGATAGAAATCTGGTGTGTTCGTGTCCACCTATAGAGGATTACGAGGACTAATCTTTATATATCTTAACGGTCAACTCAACGTTATTTAAATAAAACCCCCTATACATACCCTCCGTATTAAAGGGCACGGCGATATTCCCTTTGCCATCCATAACAATGACGCCGCCTGTCCCGCCGCGTTCAGTTAATTTATCAATGGCTGCCTGGGCCGCGGCTTGTACAGATTTTTTTTCATAGTTCATTTGGGCGGCGATATCATAAGCCACACTCCCGCGAATAAAATACTCACCCTGTCCCGTTCCTGATACAGCGCATGTTTCGTTACTGGCATACGTACCGGCGCCAATAATAGGTGAATCCCCCACCCTGCCCCAGCGCTTATTGGTCAGTCCTCCGGTGGATGTGCCTGCGGCAAGGTTGCCCTTCTTATCCAAAGCTACACACCCAACCGTACCGTGTTTTTCTATTTCCTTTTCTTTCGCTTGTATCAACGATTTGAATCTGTGTTCGGTATGGAAATAACTGTTGTCTACAATGTCCAATCCCTGTTCTTTGGCAAAAGCATCTGCCCCTTCGCCAGCTAAAAGTACATGCCATGTTTCTTCCATAACCTTTCTGGCAGCGGAAATGGGATTCTTAACTGTCTTTACTCCGGCCACAGCTCCCGCTTGCAGCGTAGCGCCATCCATAATGGAGGCATCTAATTCACAGGTGCCGGCACCTGTGAATACCGCACCTTTCCCGGCATTGAATAGCGGTGAATCTTCCATAACCTTAATAGTGGCTTCCACAGCATCTATGCTTGATCCACCACTTTCCAAAATGGCATAGCCCGTTTTTAATGCTGCGGTGAGTTTTGATATATATTTAGCTTCTTTTTCAGTGCTCATATTTTCCCGAGTAATCGTGCCGGCGCCACCATGGATCACCAAACCGTATAGTTGTTCTGCTTTTTCTGCACATGAAAAAAGAAAAAATATAATTGATATTGATATCAGTCTTTTCATGTCAGCAATTCTTTCATTTCATTCATAATTGAATCTAATTTTTCTTTATCTTCAAAAATGTTGAATCTATCTGTTTTAACGTTCAGTACCGGAATATCCTTTATGTTGCTGATCCATTTATTATAGGCAACATTCAAGGTGTGTAAATATTCGGGGTCGATGGATTTTTCATAATCTCTGGAGCGTTTATTGATTCTTGTCAATAATGTATCAGTGGATGCTTTAAGATAAATGATCAAGTCCGGTTTGCGCAGATAGGAAGTCATTATACCAAATAAATCGAGGTAGTTGTGCCAGTCCCGCTTATCCATGAATTTCATTTCATAAAGGTTGCGGGCAAAAATCTCCACATCCTCATAAATTGTTCGGTCCTGGATCACGCCGCCATTAGACATACTCATTTCATGGTGGGTCTTAAACCGCTTATGTAAAAAATAAACTTGCAGATTGAAACTCCAGCGAGACATATCTCTATAAAAATCTATGAGATAAGGATTATCAGCCACCGATTCATAATAGGGGATCCAGCCAAGTTTTTCAGCAATTAGTTCTGTAAAAGTAGTTTTACCTACACCGATATTGCCCGCCAAGCCAACAAAGGGATTTTCTTTCAAGCTAAAATCCCATTCACAATCATGTCATTATTTTCATTCAGTAAAATATTATTAATTGTATTGATGAAATCAATTTCGCCATTCACCTGAACCTGTATGTAATTATCCGTATGACCCATAATCTTACCGTTTTTCACTGATTCAAAGAGAACGGGTCTTTCCTGTCCGATGAATTGCTCATGAAAGAAGCGCCGTTTTTTATCGGAAAGAATATGCAGCATCTTACTGCGGTGAGCGCGGTCTTCCTTCGAAACAACTGCCCCGATTTCTAGCGCATCAGTATTGGGTCGCTCAGAATAGGTGAATACATGAAGATAAGAGATATCCAGTTCATTCAGGAAGTTGTAGGTGTCAAGAAAATCGTCATCCGTTTCTCCCGGGAAGCCAACAATCACATCTACACCGATACAGGCATCGGGGATACAGTGTTTTATTTTGGCAACACAATTTTCGTACAAAGTCCGTTTGTATCTTCGGCGCATGGCGCCTAAAATTTTATCCGATCCTGATTGCAGCGGCACATGAAAATGGGGCATGAATTTTTGTGATGCTGCACAGAATTCGATTATCTCATCTGTAAGCAAATTCGGTTCAATGGATGAAATGCGGATGCGATCGATCCCCTCCAATCGATCTAATTCCTGGATGAGATCAAAAAAAGTTTCTGTCGTTCCCTTTCCGAAATCGCCGATGTTGACCCCAGTAAGCACGATTTCCCGTGCATCAGTTTGAGCAACTTCCCGGGCAACTTTCATGGTATTGGCAATGGTATCGCTGCGGCTTTCGCCCCGAGCGAATGGAATTGTACAGAAGGAACAGGTATAATCGCAACCGTCCTGCACCTTGAGGAATGACCGTGTCCGCTCTCCGGATGAATAGGACGATGTAAACGTGTGCACATGATCGATTTCTGATTTAATGACTCTGATTCCGTTATTCAGATCAAGGGTGTCCAGGTGATTCAAAAGATTAAATTTTTCTTCCGCACCAAGGACCAGATTTACACCATCAATTCCAGCTATGGTTTCAGGCTTCAACTGGGCATAACAACCAATAACGGCAATTGAAGAATTAGGGTTTCTACGCTTGGCCTGGCGGATGAGTTTCCGGGCTTTTTTGTCAGCGTTTTCGGTCACCGAACAGGTGTTCAGGACATAAATATCCGCTTCATCCCGATAATCTACTTTTTCAAATCCATGACGAATAAAATCACGGGAAATGGTGGCCGTTTCCGAGAAATTTAATTTGCATCCCAAGGTATGGAATGCTACGCGTTTGGTGGGTGTACTCATAAAATCTAGGAGCTGAATTTAACGAATATACTCTTTCCACCAATTGATCTGATTGATGACACATTTGTGTTATTAACTATCAGGAAAATTATCTATTCCTGATAATCTTTTAATTCCCTTGCCGACGGATCAATAACATCAGTCCACTTCGGTAACCAGAAATGCGGTATTAAATTATCGTGTTCTCCAAAAAACTGCTGGTATATTTTGCGGTAGTAATAACTTTCCTTAAGAGCTGGTGGGCAATGGCTAATTTTTGTTGATTCACGTTCAAATTCTTCATCGGATATAATTCTGTCAACATAATTTTGGATAATTGTGTGCCAAGATTTTTTTACACTACTAACACCATCGGAAAAGGCGCATTTTCGCCGCCATATTATATCATCTGGAAGCAAGTTCTGTCCATCAAACGCTTTTCTTAATAAGTGTTTCTCTAGCTGTTCTTCCCCTTCAAACATTTTAAGTTCTGGAGGAATAGATAAATAATATTTTACAAATGCCTTGTCCAGAAAGGGTGTTCGGGCTTCCAATCCATTTGAACTGATACTTCGGTCCGAACGAAGCACATCAAAATAATGAATTTCTTTTACCAGTCTTTCACTCTCTTTTTGAAGTGCTGATGATGAAGGCGCCTTACGCAAATAGACATACCCGCAGCACACTTCATCGGCGCCGTCACCATTGAAAATGACTTTACAATCTGAATTTTCAGTTATGAATTTGGAGACAAGGTAATTGCCTACACTGGCTCTGACGGTGGTGGTATCATAGGACTCAATATTATAAATCACTGTTTTAATCGCGCACAGAAATTCCTGCTCCGATACTTCAACCTGGTGATGGGCGGTACCCAGAAAATCAGCAACACGCTGTGCATATTCAAGGTCCACACTTCCAGGAAGCCCAATTGAAAATGTGTTGAGTTTTGGACCATTATAATATTTTACCACCAGGCTGGTAATGAGGCTAGAATCCAGTCCGCCGGACAGCAGGCAGCCGATTTCCCGATCCGCCATTAACCGTTTTTTTACAGCTGCAGTCAAAAGGAGACGTATTTTAACACAAATGTCATCTTCAGTCTTTTCCTGAATCAAAACGCCATTAAAATGAAAATAGGGGTTGAATTTATCCGGTACATCTGAACACCACCACGTTCCTGGTGTGAATGGAACGATATCATCGCAATGTTTCACCAGGGGTTTCGCTTCCGAAGCGATCATGATGTCATCCCCATCCCAACCGATAAAACCGGGCCGGACACCCATGGGATCACGGGCCGCAAATAGTTTGCCGGTTTTCGCATTGTGGATCACAAACATGAACACCCCATCTAACTCCTGCACTGTTTTTTCAATCCCAAACTTTTCAAACATGAATAAAATAATTTCACAATCGGAACCAGTTTCCAAAAGGAAGTTATATTTTTCAGCCAGTTTCTTGTAATTATATATTTCACCATTACAAATCAAAGTCAACGAGTCATTATTCGGATGTTTCATGGGCTGATCGCTCATTTCCGTTGTGCCCATAATAGCCAACCGGTGGAATGCAAATAAAACATCAGCAGCAACCATTTCGTGATGCGTATTTTCCGGGCCGCGATAACTAATAAGATTTATATCCTTGGCCAGTGATGCCCAGTTGTTTTTGTTGCCTTTATACGAAAAAATTCCGCACAAGGTGTATTGATCCTTTCATTTTATCCAAAAAAAAACCCCCATTTTTCAATTTCTGGGGGTACATCATTAAAGCTTTAGCCGATAGCTATAAAGCTCCGCCCCCACTCATATTATTATTAACTAAAGTGTTTAACCAATTAATATTAAAAGTCGGCTTACGCCACGAGATATTTAATAAATACATAACTAATAATAATTAACAAATCCTATTCCTGCCAATACATAGAATAATTTTTTCATCTTTGTTCAGTATCCTATCAAAAATATTTTCTATTTTATTCGCCGATTTAACGATGGCTCTTACAATGGACGATGTGAAGCCCTGGTGTTCCATCTAACTTAAACCGGATATGGTGATTCCTTTTGGGATAGTGACTTTATCGATTTCAAATTCTGGATGTAACTCTGAATCAATGGATAGGAATGCCATACGTTTGGTGGATGTACTCATAAAATTTGGGAGTTGAATTTAACGAATATACTCTTTCCACCAATTGGTCTGATTGATTAATATTGTCTGAACTTTAACACAAAACTGGAAAGGTTTTCAGCGATGAACCAATTATCATTTATCGATCAAGTCGATGCACAAATTCAAAAAAATCATTTATTAAACCATTCGTTTTACAAAGCCTGGAATGCTGGCGAACTTGAAGTATCTACCATTCAGGAATACGCCGCACAGTACTATAAACATGTATCCGCTTTCCCGCGCTATTTATCTGCAATTCATTCCAATTGTGATGATATCAAAACCAGGCAAATCCTGCTGGAAAACCTAATGGATGAAGAAATGGGCGATGAGAACCATCCTGAACTTTGGATGCGCTTTGCTGAGGGCATGGGTAACAGCAGAGAGAAAGTTCAGCAGACAGTGGCCATAAAAGAAACAAAGGAATTGGTGGATACGTTTATGAAGCTGTCTAAATCAGAACATTATCATATTGGTCTGGCGGCCCTCTACTGTTACGAATCCATGGTTCCGGAAGTTGCTGAAAACAAGATTGAAGGACTACGCAAGTTCTACGGAATTGACGATGAAAATACATTGAAGTTTTTTACAGTGCACATGCACGCTGACAAATGGCATCGTGAAGTTGTACGCAAATTGATTGCAGAACTCAACGATTCTGAAGAAAAGCAGTCGGAAACAATGGCTACTATTGAAGAAGCACTCCACGCCTTGAATAATTTTTTGACAGGCATGGAAAAAACATATTGTTCTTAAATTAATTAAACCGAGATAAAAAATGAATGAGGAAATAAAAAGTGTCATTACCTGTGATTTAGATGGCAAATTAGAAACTTTTAGCGAAGGGGCGGAAACGCTATTTGGCTATTCATCTGATGAGGTCATTGGTAAAGGCAGGGTGAGTGATTTCAGCGATGGACAAGTTGTGCTGGGCCATGTGGTTAACTGGCTTAAAGAAGCTGTAGAAAAAGGTGCTTGGGAAGGAGACACTGTCTTTTTGCACAAAGATGGCCATGAGTTTCCCTGTCATATAAAGATCACACCCACCAAAGATAAAGATGGTAATCACATTGGTTATTGCGGTGTCACCGTTCCGCTGAAAGACAAAACAGCTGATGAGGTTCGTCCGAAGATCAGCCTGATGACCAAAGTCTTTACTTGGCTGGTGATTATGCGCTTGCCCTTTCTGACTGCAACTATTGTGCCTATTCTCGTGGGTGCTGCTGTGGCAAACTTTATGGGCTATGATGTCAGCTGGGGCTGGCTTGGATTAACGATTCTAGGCGGATCGCTCCTGCATATCGGCACGAATACAGCCAACGATTATTTTGACCATACCAGCGGTACGGACGAGGCTAATTACAATTATATGGTTCCTTACTCCGGTGGAAGCCGCAGTATTCAAATGGGATTGATTTCCGCCAAAGGCATGCTTACAGTCTCGCTGGTCGCATTTGCATTGAGTGCTGTCGTTGGTGTTCCATTGATACAAAAAGCAGGTATGGACATATTATGGCTTGGTTTAATTGGATTCGTATCCGGATTTTTCTATACAGCGCCACCTTTCCGGTTTGCATCGCGCAAAGGATTGGGCGAACTGTTGATTGGATTGAATTTCGGTCCCCTTATGGTGGCAGGTAGTGCTTTAGTACAAACCGGCAAGATTCTTCCGGAAGCTTTATTGGCTGGGATACCCATTGGGTTACTCGTAGCCGCCATTGTATATATGAATGAATTTCCAGACCACGATGGCGATAAAGCCACAGGTAAGGATACGCTTATTGTGGTCTTTGGTCCGGAAAAAGCACGTCTGGGCTACGTTCTGTTAATTGCTGGCGCTTTTGCAAGCATTGTGTTGATGGCGCTCAATGGCACGTTACCTATGTTGTCGTTGATCGCTTTACCCGCGGCCTATTTTGGAGTCAAAGCAATTAAGACATTATATGAGTATTATAATGATAGACTCCTTTTGCCTGCTAATGCCGGTACCATTAATATGCACCTGGTGACCGGATTGCTTTTTTGCATAGGTATCTGGGTCGGATAAAATCGAATATGAAAAGCCCTCGCAAGAGGGCTTTTTTATTTATGGTATTCTTGGATAGACTTTACAGTTATTTTTCGGTTCGCTAATCTAATAGCCCGCACAGCAGCCTCCGCACCAGACAGGGTTGTTATCGCAACAATCCCTTTCTGAATACACGCTCTCCCAATAGCTTCTTCATCATAGCGGGACTGGGCTCCCAGCGGTGTATTGATCACCAGATTAATCTCATCATTTTTAATACCGTCCACCACATTCGGGCGGCCTTCCCCAACCTTATAAACGGATTCTGAAGGGATTCCATTTCGCCTCAATTCTGTCGTAGTCCCGATTGTGGCTACAACTTTAAACCCGATTTCATGAAGGTCTCTGGCAATGGGAATCACATCCATTTTATCCGCATCATTAACAGATACAAATACCGTTCCTGAATCAGGAATTATATTGCCTGCGCTGATGGATGCTCGCCGGAAAGACTGACCGAAAGTATCAGAAATTCCCATGACTTCCCCGGTGGATTTCATTTCCGGGCTTAAAAAAATCGATTCTGATGGAAATTTGTTAAAGGGCAAGACAGCTTCTTTCACAGCAATATGATTTATTTTATCCCATTGCTTCAGATCCATGTCTTTTAGTTTCACTCCAATAGCCAGTTTTGTAGCAATACGTGCTAATGGAACATTTGTTGCTTTACTTACAAAGGGTACGGTTCTGCTGGCTCGAGGGTTGACTTCCAGTACATAAACTTGGCCATCCTTATAGGCGAATTGCAGATTGATAAGTCCCACTACATTTAATTCCAAAGCAAGGGCTTTCGTAATACGAATGATCTCATCCATAGCTTCAGTGGTGATGCGATAGGGCGGCAGTACACATGCCGAGTCTCCGGAATGAATTCCCGCCTCTTCGATATGCTGCATGATACCACCAATATGAACCGTTTCACCGTCGCATAGTGCGTCCACATCGAACTCAAAGGCATCTTCCAGGAATTCATCAATTAGAATAGGGTGTCCTTCCGTCACATCGGCTGAACGGGCAATATAATCTATGAGCTGTTCCCTGGAATAGACGATTTCCATGGCCCGGCCACCCAGGACATAACTGGGGCGTGCTAATACGGGAAAGCCGATCCGATCCGCCACGGCAAGCACTTCATCCAGTGTTCGTCCGGTGCCATATTGGGGGCAAACCACATTTAATTTTTTAAGGATATTCCCAAATTTTTCCCGGTCTTCAGCTAAATCAATATTTTTTGGGGATGTACCGATGATGGGCACTCCCGCAGCAGCTAAAGCATTTGCAATTTTAAGCGGTGTTTGCCCTCCAAACTGAACCAACACACCATCGGGTTTTTCGAATTCCACAATATTGAGCACATCTTCATACGTCACCGGTTCAAAGTATAGCCGATCCACCAGGTCAAAGTCTGTACTCACAGTTTCCGGATTGCAATTCACCATGATGGTTTTAAATCCCAGATCTTGTAATCCAAACACAGCCTGAACACAGCAATAATCAAATTCAATACCCTGGCCGATGCGGTTTGGCCCTCCGCCTAAAATGATCACTTTCTTTCCTTTTAAAGGGGAAATCTCGTTTTCTTCATCATAAGTGGAATAACAATAGGGCGTTAGTGCTTCAAACTCCGCAGCGCAAGTATCAACCACTTTGAACGCCGGATAAACAGATTCCTTTTTTCGTAAATCCCGAATCTCTATTTCTGTTTTACCGGTCATGCGTCCAATCTGTTTATCAGAAAATCCGTTATGTTTTAATTCCCGTAAGGATGTTGCATGCAACGACTCTACACAATTAGTATTAGCCAATTGTTTTATTTGCTGTAAAAACCAGGGATCAATTTTTGTCACATTGAATACATCCTCAACGGTTTGGCCTTCTAAAAATGCCTGACGCACTTTCAATAAGCGGAAGGCAGTGGCATACCGTAAGGTGGACATATCCAAGGATCTTGCCCGGTTTACATCAGGATCTCCGCCGGCGGGCGGTTTGGGTTCCAGGCCATCCAATCCTACTTCCAATGAACGATAGGCTTTTTGCAGCGATTCCCGGAACGTTCGTCCGATGGCCATTACTTCACCTACACTTTGCATTTGTACACCCAAATGACCGGATGCGGATGGAAATTTTTCAAAATCAAAACGTGGGACTTTTGTTACAATATAATCGATGGTTGGTTCAAATGCTGCCAGTGTTTTTCCGGTGATATCATTGGGGAGTTCATCCAGTGTATAGCCAACAGCCAGTTTGGCCGCTACCTTGGCAATGGGAAATCCCGTGGCTTTGGATGCCAAGGCGGATGAGCGGCTCACCCGGGGATTCATTTCAATAATGAACATGCGCCCATTTTCAGGATTTACAGCAAACTGAACATTAGATCCGCCTGTTTCAACGCCTATGGTTCGCAGACACTTTATTGCCCAGTTGCGCATCCGTTGGAATTCTTTATCTGTCAAAGTCATGGCCGGCGCAACCGTTACAGAATCACCGGTATGAACGCCCATGGGATCAATGTTTTCGATGGAACAAACTATAATGACATTGTCTGCTTTATCCCGTATGACTTCTAGTTCGAACTCTTTCCATCCAAGCAGGGATTCTTCGATCAGCACTTCCGTGATGGGACTGGCGTTCAACCCATTCTCTACCAGACCCCGAAATTCTTCATAATTATAAGCTACGGAACTGCCTGTGCCGCCCAGTGTAAAGGATGGTCGAATAATGATCGGAAACTGTATAGTATCCAGCAATGTTTCCGCTTCCTGCCATGAGTGGCTAAAACCGCCTTGTGCCGTATCAATGCCAACCGCATCCATGGCTTCCTTGAAGCGTTCCCGGTCTTCGGCTTTTTCAATGGCATCCACTTGGGCACCAATCAGTTCAGAACCGTATTTTTCAAGGATCCCTAACTTGTGTAAATCCATGGCAATGTTCAAGGCTGTTTGTCCCCCAACGGTTGGCAGGATAGCATCCGGTTTTTCTTTTTGGATGATGGCTTCAATGTATTCCGGCGTGATAGGTTCGATATAAGTCGCATCCGCCAAATTCGGATCTGTCATAATTGTGGCAGGATTGGAATTCACTAAAATGACGCGATAGCCTTCTTCTTTTAAGGCCCGGGTGGCTTGTGTTCCGGAATAATCAAATTCACATGCTTGCCCGATAACAATGGGGCCAGCACCAATAATTAAAATGGATTCTATATCAGTTCTTTTTGGCATCTGCCATCATAGAAATAAATTGTCGAAATAAGTATCGGCTGTCATGTGGGCCGGGGCTGGATTCCGGATGGTATTGCACTGAAAATGCCGGAATATCCTTACACCGGATGCCCTCCGATGTATTATCATTTAAATTCACATGGGTAGGAATAATATTTTCAGGTAGAGAATTCAGATCAACTGCAAAACCGTGATTCTGGCTGGTGATCTCTACAGCGCCTGATTCCAAATTCTTAACAGGATGATTGAGCCCACGATGACCAAATTTCAGCTTAAATGTCTTCGCACCTAACGCTAAAGCCAATATCTGATGTCCCAGGCAAATCCCGAAAATAGGTTTCTTGCCCAGCATATCCTTGACCATATCGATTCCGTATGTCACCGCTGCCGGATCGCCAGGCCCATTGGATAAAAAAATACCTTCAGGATCAAATTCAAAAATCTCAGCAGCTGTTGTTTGGGCAGGAAAAACGGTCACATTACAGTTATTACTTTCTAACAGGCGCAAAATATTCATTTTAATTCCATAATCAATGGCTGCAACCTTGTATTTATTCGTATTGTTAATATTGAATTGATAATTTCCTTTGCAAGAAACTTCCTGGACCAGATCCAATCCAATCATATCGGGAACTTTGGCTAGTTTCTTTTTCAGACTTTCCAAATCCGAATCGATGGCAGAAATAATACCATTCATGGCACCGTTATCACGGATGTGACGAGTAAGCGCTCTTGTATCAACACCTTGGATCCCAACAATATGTTGTTCTTGGAGATAATCGTCAATGGATTGGGTAGAACGCCAGTTGGATGGAATACTGGTTTCTTCTTTAATGACAAATCCGGCAACCTGAATTTTATCTGATTCATTATCATCCGGATTAACCCCATAATTGCCAATATGGGGAGCTGTCATGGTGACGATCTGTTTACAATAGGATGGATCTGTCAGGATTTCCTGATATCCCGACATACCCGTATTAAAACATACCTCTCCAGTTGTTTCTCCCTTTGCACCAAAACTTTTACCACAAAAAAAACGGCCATCCTTTAACAAAAGGACGGCCGTTTTAGGATTTCCCATAAACGAATTTATTACGTATTAATGGTTTTAATAAACGCCAATTTCATCATTTTTTAGTCAGTGCCCAGGAACCATCCCAATCATCACCAGGCGGATTTTCTTTATAATGTTCGCAACGAGGAATATAGACCCGGCTGGGATTAGTCTTGCGGCCGGGAAACATGTCTTCCAATTCATCTGATGCTTTAAAAGCTTCTATAGCCTTTACCCAATTCTGATTTCGATATAATTTTACTGCTTCGTGAAAGGCAGGGAGGAGTTTATCATATCCAGGAGGCATGTTGCCGGTTTCGGTAATGAGTTCAAACACCTGGGCCGGTTCTGTTTTTCCCATGACAATCACATAATCCAGATCGCGCCAGATGAATTTATCTTTACAGATTTTATACGTTTCTTCTGCCACCTGAATATACACACCATACTGTTTGGCGGAGGCCTCCAGACGGGCTGCAAGGTTCACCGTATCGCCCATCATGGTATAATTCATGCGCATTGTGGAACCCATATTTCCTGTTACCATAGGACCGGTATTGATACCAATCCTGTTTTGCATATGGTGGACGATTTCCGGCCAGCGATCCCCTTCACCCTGCCATTTCGCGCGGAGTTCAGCTAACCCTTCCTGCATTTTTACAGCCGTCAAACAGGCCCAGTATTCATGGTCGTCTACAGGAGCCGGGGCACCGTAAAAGGCCACGATAGCATCACCAATATATTTATCAAGCGTCCCTTTATTATCCAACAGGATGTTAGTCATTTCTGTTAAGTAATCATTTAAAAGTTCTACCAAATCAGTAGCACTCAATTTTTCTGAAAAGGCTGAAAAACTTTGTATGTCTGTAAAAAAGGCCGTGTGATACCCTTCTTCGCCACCCAAAGATGGTTCTTCTTTGGCATCGAACATCTGGTCAATCAGTTCCGGTGATATATATGTTCCAAAGGTATCTTTTAAGAAACGCTTATCTTTTTCAACAATCAAAAAATTATAAAGGAATATTCCCAAATAGGTTCCGCCCATGGAAATGGCCGGGCGAATAACCTCCCACATTCTCAAATCGTTGAAAAATGCATAATAAGTGAAAATCACCCAAACAGCAATAGCCAACAAAGGAACCGGCAGGGTGTATAACGGTTTTGCAGGTATGCTAACCAGAGCGCCTAGTAAGATACAAATGATTAGGAGTACCCAGAGATTGGTCTGCGCATCAGTGATGGATACAAATTCATTCTGCAGGACGCTATGAATAACATTGGCGTGAATTTCAACCCCAGAAAATGTTTCCTGTACCGGCGTATTACGTAAATCCATTAATCCAGGCAACGAAGCACCAACCAAGGCAACTTTTCCTTCCCAATAGGAAGGGTCCAGCATTTCTGGATCGAAACAATACATATATGGCAGGTAATAAAAAGTTTTAAACCGGCCGTAATAATTCACAAACATGCGGCCCTGGTCATCAATGGGGATTTCTCTTATCACTGTGCCCGTGGTATCGCTGAGTCGAAGAATTAAGTTGTCAAAATCATAATCAAATCCATCTGCAGGAATACCAAGAATATCCATTACCGCAGCCAGGACAAGCGTAGGATACACATGGTTCGGTCCTTCAAAGTATATTGCTGTAGGTGCCCGCCTGATGATGCCATCCTCATCCTGAGGGAAATTGGCACTGCCGGCACGTTTTGCAGCATTAATAAGATCCATATGCGTATTGGTTAATCGATCACCAATCGGTAGCCGCAGGGCCTGATCAAGAGGAAGGTTGATTAAATGATCCGGACGGTCATATCCTTCCGGTTCACTATCCATCTTGTATTGAAAATTCAAAGTATCTTCCAATTCAAACACAAGTGCATGATACACTTTCTGGCTTTCAATAGTTGATAGTACAAAACGGGAAGGATCATTACTAACCAGGTACTGGTCGGTTTCCTGTGAAAGATATTCTTCCTGTGGTGCGTTCTCGCTGATTAGGGCATTCACAAGGTCATAATTAAATGTGTTTTCCGGATCAAAAATTATGTCAAAGAGCAGTGCTTTCGGGTTTCCTGATGTGACTACATCAATGAGTTGTCCATGGTAGGCATGGGGCCAATCATTATAATTTCCAAGGCCCTCAATAGAATTCTGTTCAATATCAATGATGACAACGCTATCAATGGAAGATTCTTCCACATTCTCTACCCTGGCTCGCATGCGGCTATCATATGAACCGAACTCATAACCGTCTAATAAATCTTTGACAAAGGAAATTTTTTGGCTGCCGATGCTTACAGCAATTGCAACAGCCAATCCAATAAGTGCACCGATGCCCAGACGTTTTAACAGTTCATTCATGAATAACTAGGAGGTATTGGGGAGGAATTGGCACTGCAAAGAAAATGGTATATGTTTATTCTTCAGCAGCGTCTAATTCATTGTTCCATTTTACAAAGTCCAGATCACCATCTTTGGCCTGGTCAAACTTGAACATATGGTATTTGCCGTCCTTGCGCACATTGATCTGCATGCCTTCCACCAAACTGATCCAGTCTTCCAGCGTTACTTCATAGGGACCGGACACTTCCGTTACTGGTCCCAATGTAAATTTTGGTTTTCCAGGTGCACTACCAGGAGCCAGGGATTTACGTTTTTCCTGGCGTTCATCAATAATATTCTTGGCAGCATTCACATCCACCTTGCCATCATATACCAATACCTCACTCTCGTCATCACCGGCCTTGGCCCGATACTTGGTTCCACGGATTGCTGCCACAGCAGTGGGTGTACGCACTGATACATTTTTCTTTTCGCCAAAGACTGCCTTGGCCGATACAAATATATTCCCTTTTTTCAAATTGGCACTGAAATTCTTGGCCATGGGTTTCACATTGGCCGCAGTTAGCTCCAACTCGGAATTTTCACCAATACGCATCTTGCCCCCTCCTTGCAGAGTGATCTCAGCCCGCGATTTGGGAGCAGTACGGATGACATCGCCTTCAAAAACAGGGCGATTGGGCTTTGCCTTTTCCCAGGCTTCGCCGCCGGCAGTTTGGACCTCAACTTTGCCAAGAGGCAGGGAAATTTTCCCAAACTGTTTACCAGTGGAATCAGCATTACCGACTAATACCACCACCAGAGTTGATACTAAAATTGTAATAAATAAGATGCTTTTTTTCATTATTTCACCAAGACCATTATTATCCCTGTTGATAGCCTTTAGGCTTTAAGTATAAATGTACTGCCAAAATAATCCGAATCCTGTGAGCAAGGCAACAGGGGAAAATAAAAAGGGCTTCCAAATAGGAAGCCCTTTTCTGAAGGTGCTGGAAGTACCTCGAATTTATTTGACCATGATCATTTTATTGGTCTTGTTCAAAATTGTCTTACCGGAGATATCTCTAATCCGTGTCGAATAGAAATATACACCACTGGCGACTCTTTTGCCATTATGATTTACACCTCGCCATGTAAAATTGTGATAGCCAGTTGGATAAAGCGTATTATCAGCTATCCGTATCACTTCTTCACCCAACACATTATAAATGATGAGGTCCACAGTAGCCATATCTTCCAGAGTAATCAGAATGGATGTTTGGGGATTGAAGGGGTTCGGGAAATTCTGGCTGATGCTGAAACGATCCGGATAGAGTTCTACACCGGCATTGTTGGCATTGACAAATTCCTTTGTACCAGCAATAAAACGGATTTCATGTATGGACTCCGGGCTGCTCACCGCATAACGATAAACCGGATTCCAGCGCAGATCCTGGGCCACTCCAAGAGTAACATCAATAATATAAACATCGAAATCAGCTGGAATATCATCTATTCCTTCAAAGTTCAGATATACATTATGATTATCATCTTCAGCGGCAACTTCCATATCCCAATATTCACCATCTTCTTTAACTGTGCGGATGTCTGTTGTATAAATATCCCCATGCTGGGCCCAATCGCGGTTATCAATGCGCAGGGAAATACCACCAGGCAACATAGGCGGTTCAAAAGCATCCAAGACATCATATTCATCATTAGCTATCGTCATCACACCAACGGTGTTTAATTTATCAACACCGAGACCATTCCTGGCGCTGATATCAATGAGCCATTCGTTTTCCAGTAGAACAATTTCCGTATCGGTTATTTTCAGACCGCCGCTGCTCTTACTTGGCTTGATATAGAGTTGGTTAGCCGTGAGTGATTTATAAACATAACCTTTCCATGGATCAAGTTTAATTGCTGATACCCAGCCATTGACACCATCATATGTATAGAAATTAGGATCACTGGCGAGAGATGTACTGTCATTTATGAGTACATTTTCCAAAGGAATACTGAAATCAAAGGGGTTACCCAGCATGACCCATTCGCCAGAGGTGAAATTGATCATGAAATCATTATCCGTCGATACTGTTTGGGTTTGTCCAGTGGTGATATTCAATCCGGCATCCTTGACGATCAGGAAGTAGCCTACACCAGGATCAATATATTGGATCGAAGCAAATTCATTCCAGCCGCCGCCCGAGTAAGTGAAGAATCGCCATTTTGTATCATCATAGGCCAGTAAATCGTCTACCAAAATATTTGTGGGTGTTGCACTGGCGGCCTGGCCAGGGAAGGATAATAGCTGGTAACTGGATACAGCTGAACCATTGGGAATACCGGTTGGCCAGCGGTCCGTACTCAATAGTCCATCCCCGGGGATTGTCACTGAAATTGAATAATATCCTGCTGCAGGTTTAAATGTTTCATTGCCTGCAATGTCACGGGAATAAACATAATATTCCACCCCAGCTGATGTTACAAAGCTACTAGTAATATTGTAGGTACTGGTTGATTTCATATCTATCGGAGTCTGCCACTGAATTTCACCGCCCTTGCGATAATACAGTTCGGCAATATCAATTCCAGAAGCATCATCACTAAATGTTGCTGTGATTGTTACCGGTGAATTATCTGTGGCTTCCAGTACTGGATTATGGGCAATACCAGGATTTGTGAAGTCCACATAAAATGGCTGAGGATTGCTGGTTATAGTTTCATTCCCTGAACTGTCAAAAGCAGATATGGTCCAATCATGCTGACCAGCGATAAAGCCGTCTGGTAAATTGTAACCGGTTGAATCCGGATACACAGTGTAATCAGTTGAACCGTCTATAGTTATTTTATAATCTCTTAACCCTGCCGTTGCATCAGCGGATGGATTCCACTCAAAACGCAAGTACTCAGAATTATAATATCCATCTAGTGGGGCTGTGACCGTGAAATTATCAGGTGCAAAATCATCCCATTTAGTAATAATAGAGACAGCATTGCTATTATCTTGATTAGTGGCATTATCTTCCAGCCACACATCAAAAGTAGAAAGCGCGTTGGCCGGTAATGTAAGTCCGGTTAGGGTAGTTATATTCTGGCCTTCCACATAACTATCACCGCTGCCATCAATACTATAGTGTACACCTGCTACTCCAGAATGCTCTGGCGGGTTTGACCAAGTCAAAGTAAAATCATTTACACTCGTCCATACATTCGGGCTGATGGCCAGATCGGAAACAGCTGCCGGTGCAATAACATCTTCAACACGATAAATAACCGTATCATTTGCTGTGTTGTTATTAAATACAGATTCAACGACAATATTAAAATCTATTTGAGATAACCATGGTGCTTCATTGTCGGCAGCAACAATGATGGAAGCAAGTCCGTTTGTTGTGCTATTATCTTCTTCACTTGTTGAGTAATCCGCTGTCGCAGAGGGGTTCCAATTCACCACGCTACCATCGGAAACATAATTTTCAAATTGATCCATAACCTGGATTTCCAGTGTATCAATTTGACCTTGGACTACATACATAGTATCAGGAATGTCTGCAATGATGGTTGTAGGTGCGCCAGGAAGAACCGTGATGACTTCTGTCGTATCATTTAAACTGGCAGTATTATCAACCCACACTCTCACCCTATAGAAAGCACCTGCAATAACATCTGTCGTTAACAAATTGGTTGCTATCCCACTTACATTAGTAGAAGTTGTGTCTTGTAATAAACTGTTTTCCAAATATCCTTCAGCACCCTCAACAATTGACCAGAAAACAGGAACTCCCTCTAACGCATTGTCAAAAGTATCAATAATAGTAACCTCAAGAGGCACTGTATTTTGATCTGCTTCCGGATTTCGTTCATAAGTATCTGTAATAGTGAGATCAAATGGATCATCAGGAACAATCGTAATTGTATTGCTTACCATGGATGCTGAACCGGATGTGACTTCAATAGTTACAGTGGTACCTGGCACAGCTGATGGATTAGTATTAATTATATTGGTGGTAATCCCGTCAGTAGTAGATGATGCACTTAAATTCAGGGAAATTCCAGCTGACGCAGGTTGTATTGCCCAGTCTATGTTAGTACCATCAGATACCAAATTGTTATTTTGATCATAGACTGTTACACTAATGTTTAATGATTCATACTGTGTCATCACCGTATCATTTGCCAAATCGAATACAAACGAATCACTGGCTCCTGGAATAACATGAATAACTGCTGTGGTATCATCCAGGTCATATACGGAATGATCGCGGCCATGGTCATCGTCTGTAGCTGTATTTTCAACAATTCTTACCGGTACAGCTACTGATCTTATTTCATTCTGTGCCGGTGATCTTGCAATTAAACCACCTTTTGTACGATTGGATGACACTGCTTGTTGAATTTGCATATTATGATTTTGTTCAAAACCATTTGTACCCATAATTACAGCCAAGAGCGCACCATCTGTCACCAAAGCACTAACTGTATAATCACTGTTAGAAACTGTTGATGTATTCAATGTTACCGTTGCAATCCCACTGGCATCTGTAAAAGTTGAAGCTGCACTTAAACTTTCACCTGTATTGTTTCCTGTTACCACTTCCCAATTGACCTCCACACCTGCCAGGGGATTATCAAAAGTATCGATCATGGCAGCCTCAATCTCGATGGTGGCTATATCAGCTGAAAGATCTATTTGCGCTGCGGTGAGTTCGCTGGGCATGGTCAAGTTATAAATATCATCGGGAATAATTGTAACCAATGCACTTTGATGAGTACCACTGCCTGAAACTGCCTGGACTCTTACCTGATCACCAACGGATAAACTATTACCTGTGGGGTCTGTTGACAGCGTTACGCTTACTGTACCATTATTGCTTGTTGAATCAGACGTCTCACTTAACGTAAAACCGTCGCCATTGCCCGTTACCGCAATAATACTCAAAGTGACAATTTCTCCAGCAGATACAAGATTTGAGAATTGGTCATAAATATTTGCACTGAATGTCAATTCATCAGATTGAGTCATGGACATATCTGTTTGTTCATTCACCCAGACTGAATCTGGAGCGCCGGGAAGGATTTTAAAGTATCCGCTTGACGATGATACACCACTTTCATTCACTGTAATAGAATTTAGGTCCCCAGCTGTCGTAGAGGTAAAAAATGTTTTATATGCACGGCCTCTGAGCTCAGTGCTAGCTGAATATTCACTATCAAATGAGCCATTCTGAGGCCCTCCATTGCCCCACTGGGTATATGTGTTGGTCATATAATGACCGATGGTATTAAATACCTGTGCCGAAACTCCAACTCCATATATTGGATTAGCACTTGAGTCTGGACTGACCAAAATTGTGTCCCCAGCAGCTGGGTACAAGAAAGATATTGAATCTGCTAGGTAACCGCTTTGATCATGATAAAAACTACCTGCATCTGCAAAGGTATAATCAGGGTCAATCCAATTTTCAGTTGTATCCAAGTCAATGGCAGCAGCTGTACTTAATAAAGTAAAGTCACCTGTGCTGTAACTGACAAATTGATCTGTGCTATTTGTAAACGAACTCGTGTTAGTGATTGTACCACTACCGGAAGTGCTGCCCTCAAGTATTGAGTAATTTAATTCCACTGTTCCGCTGTTTACTTCCAAAGATGTACTGTTATCATTCCCAGAAATTGTAACATGTTCAATGGTGGCGTCACCATTGATTATCAGCGGAATAAAGGCTGCATCCACATCCTGGATTATCATATAATAATAACTGCCACCATGATCTCTTCCCCCGGAGCCGGTATTAATAATAACACCGCCATAACTAGAATCAGGGTCTGTGCTTTGGAAAGTAACGGGATTCCCTGCTTCACCGCTGGCGGCCATAACACCATCAATTATCAGGGTTACGCCGGGCTCAAAATATAAATACGAACCAGATTCTATAAATAATGTATCGTCTTCTGCCAGAGTATAATCTTCTGTGAAAACCGCTGGTTCATCTTCGGTGATATCCACATTTTCTGTGGACGTACCGGCCAGCAATTCACGAATCAATGGAAAAGCGCCCATATCTACAACAGTGCTGTCGGCATCATATTCTGTTAGAGGGTTACCTGCATCAATACAGGGGCTGTTAATCTGAAGGTTAAAATCGCCACTGAGCGTATCAACAAAAACTGGATCAGCATTAATGTTCCCAGTTCCACTTAGTCCGCCCTCTACATTTGAATATGTGATGGCGGGTAAACCATACATTGAAGTGGTGTTATTCCAGAGAATGGAATTAAATACAGAAACTGACCCGAGGGTATTTTCATATACACCAGTCCAATTTCCATAAATAGTCATATTGTACATGTAGACCACAGCTGTATTATTGATGGTAACACCACTATATTCAGAATCTGTTATCAATAGATTATATAAAGTCACAACTGCATCATTATTGATCTGCACTACATCATTAGTACCATCATTGTTTGTCAAATGGAGATCATATAATGCAGGGGATCCGCCTGTGATTTCAAAGAAACCATCTATATTAACATCATTTTCAGGATGATCACCACTGCCAACAATCAGAATATCTTTACCCCAGTTATTCAACGATTCATTGTAAGTCCCTGCTGAAATATGTACTTCATCATCATAAATAGCGTGGTTTAGGGCATGTTGAATCGTTTCGAATGGATTTTCTTCTGTTCCCATATTTGCTACCACCGAGTCTGATCCAGAGGTGGATACATAAAAATTTTGTCTGGTATATGTAGTTGTAGCATCAAGAGTATTTTCATAGGCCCCCATATCAGGAATACTATCCGAACGGGCATTGCCCTCAATATCAAAGAGAACAGCACTTGCAGCGCTGGCTTGGCCGATAACCGGTGACCAGTCCTGTAAATGAAAGTCGCCATCAAGGCCATCTATAAATCCTGGTCGGCCATTATAATTTCCTTCGCCATCATTACCGCCCATAACATCAGAATAGGTAACATCCACATTATCATCAATAGGGCTGTTACCCCATAATATGGAGTTAGAAATATTCAGGCTACCGCTGAAGCTGATATCATCATCGCCATGGTTGCCCACTGCGGTGACAAAATCCAGCATTACATCGCCAACATCTGCTACAACAGCACCTGATTCAGGAGCATGGTTATCCACAAAGACACAGTTCACAAATTCAGAATGGGAATCAGAAGCATAGACCGCGCCGCCGCTGGTGGTCGCTGAATTATTTCCAAAAATAACATTTTCAAAAATGGGATCAGCACCATCAATATATACAGCACCGCCGTTTTCGGCTACACCTTTTTTAATAGTGATACCAGAAATAATGGTGGAGTCTGTCTCGCCATTTTCCAGAATGAAGGCCTGGCCCATATTCTCACAATCAATGATCGTCGTTTCTGCGCCATACGTGGAACGAATAATTCTATCCACACCACCAAAGTTCAGATCCCTGTTGCCAGTACCGGCATAGGTACCGCTGGCCAATTCAATGGTATCCCTAACAACAGATTTATTAAACGCTGCGCCCAGGGTTAATAATGATGTGACTGATGTTAGACCATCATTACTGTCACTGCCGTTAACATTTACATAAAATACTTTCCTGCGTTGCTCCCAGCGTTCATGTTCAATGGGACCCAGGTCAGGATGTGAACCTGCCGGCTGAATACGGTCGTTGCCTAGATAATCAATATCCAATTCTTCAGATATGACAATGTCATCATCTAATATATTGGAGTAAAATTCATCTAAACCAAGTCCGATGGCAGGTGAATACTCATCTAAGGCATAATCGCTAGAATTAGCCATGAGAATACTGTCCGGGTTGTAAATAAAATTTTCGCCTGTATTGAAAGCCGGACCGAAATCGGTTTGCAGGATACAGTGATCAGCGTAAACATCACTGGAGTTTATGTCAGCATCGGAACCAGTATTATTTGTATTGTTTATAAAAATACTATTAACTATTTCTGTGTTACCACCGTAACTAGGTGCCCAAGTATTGATACCGCCAGCATTGTCTGTTTGACTGTGATTATCAAGAAATAAAGAATTTACAACAAGGAGGTTTGAATTGTTGTCCTGGCTAATGGCACCACCAGCCTCATCGGCTGTATTGCCGTCAAATATACAATTAACTACAGCTACGTCAGTGCCGTTCATACTAATACTAATGGCTCCGCCACGTGAAGAGGATGAATTCCATTTAAATAACGTATTAGAAACAAATACATTATTATTGGTTTCTTGAATATCAAGGGCACCACCGTCTGAGTTATTATTACTATTGTTAAGGAATATACAATTATTGATCTCTACACTGGAATTCCACCATACGGTAATAGCGCCAGAACTACTGTTTTGAATAGTTAGTCCTTCAATTCTGGAATCGGTTTCACCATTTATCAGATCAATAAAATCATTTCCCTGCAAATT
>Ga0208830_1000241_pt1 | contig 29547 bp, 29 predicted proteins | sample DeeseametaMP2634_FD_184169 | JGI IMG/M metagenome (GOLD analysis project Ga0208830, IMG submission 184169) | Marine microbial communities from the Deep Atlantic Ocean - MP2634 (SPAdes) | ecosystem: Environmental > Aquatic > Marine > Oceanic | place: Northeast of Antigua and Barbuda, North... | reverse complement strand
GCCAGCAACTGGCCGCGATCCGCGAACAATTGCTCGCGCTGGAAGATCGTCAGCAGGCAAGTCTGGAAACCCTGCGCGATCTGCTTTCGCAGGAAGGCATCCTGCTGGCATCGATCGACGATCTGTCGAAAGACTGCAAGAATTGGCTGGCGCGCTATTTCGAAAGCGACATTCTGCCGCTGATCACCCCGCAGGCGATCGATCCCAGCCACCCGTTTCCCTTCGTGGCGAACAGGGGCATCGGGGTGATCTTCCGTCTTAAGCGCGGGAAGCGGCAGGCCGATCTGATCGAGATGGTGCTGATCCCCAGCGGCGCACCGCGCTTCGTTCGTGTCCCGGGCGATGAAGCGATCTACGTGGGCATCGAACAGCTGGTGACGCGTTTTGCCGACCAGCTTTTCCCCGGTTTCAAGGTGCTGGGCGACGGCATCTTTCGCGTCCTGCGCGACAGCGACATCGAGGTCGAAGAAGAAGCCGAAGACCTCGTGCGCTATTTCCGCACCGCCATCCAGAGACGGCGACGCGGCCGGACGGTGCTGCTGGAACTGGACGACGATTGCGACGAGGTGTCCGAGGCGCTGCTGCGCGATCAGCTCGATGTCGAAGAGGCGATGATCGTCAAGACGAACGGGATGCTTGGCCTGGCCGATCTTGCCACCATCTGCGGCGAGCCGCGCCCGGATCTGAAGTTCGAACCCTTCAGTCCGCGCTATCCCGAACGCATTCTCGAACATGACGGCGATTGCTTCGCCGCCATCCGCGAGAAGGACATCGTCATCCACCATCCCTTCGAAAGCTTCGATGTGGTGGTTGATTTCCTGCATCAGGCTGCGGTCGATCCCGCCGTGGTTTCCATAAAGCAGACGCTGTATCGCGCAGGCGATCAGTCCCCGGTCATCGCGGCTCTGATCGAAGCTGCCCAGAACGGCAAGGCAGTGACCGCCGTGGTCGAACTCAAGGCCCGGTTCGATGAAGAGCGCAACATTCACTGGGCTAGCGAGCTCGAGCGGGCCGGCGTGCAGGTCATCTACGGATTTACCGACTGGAAAACGCACGCCAAGGTCAGCCTTGTCGTCAGGCGCGAAGAAGACGGCTATCGCACCTATTGCCACTTCGGCACCGGCAATTATCACCCGGTGAACGCGAAGATTTATACCGATCTCAGCTTCTTCACGGCCGATGCCACGCTTGGGCGCGACGCGGCGAAGATGTTCAATTTCATCACTGGCTATATCGAGCCCGACCAACTGGAACGCATATCGCTGTCGCCGATCGGCCTTCAGGAACATCTTTACGAACTGATCGATGCCGAGATTGCCAATGCCAAGGCGGGCAAGCCTGCCGGTATCTGGGTGAAGCTCAACTCCATCACCAACCGCGCGATTATCGACAAGCTTTACGAAGCCAGCCGCGCCGGAGTGGAAATCCGCATGGTGGTTCGCGGCATCTGCTCGCTCAGGGCCGGCCTACCCGGCATTTCCGAGAATATCAGTGTTAAGTCGGTTATCGGCCGCTTCCTCGAACACTCACGCGTATGGGCGTTTGCCAATGGCAAGACGCTGCCCAGCCGCCAGGCGAAAGTCTATCTCACCAGTGCCGACGCGATGAGCCGCAATCTGGAACATCGCGTGGAAGTGATGGTCCCGATCACTAACAAGACCGTCCACGACCAGGTGCTCGGGCAGGTCATGCTGGCGAATATCCTCGATACCGAACAAAGCTGGAGGCTGGACCCGGATGGCCAGTACCGGCGCATGCGGACCGATGATGGCGGGTTCAACTGCCATCAGTACTTCATGTCCAATCCATCGCTGTCGGGCCGCGGGGCAGCCCTGACCGATCACGAAGTCCCTCGCCTGACCCTCGGAGGGGCAGAGACATGAACAAATCCCGTTCGGCCAAATGGCAACGCCGCCTGATCCAGCCGCCGCGTGCGGTAATCGATATCGGTTCGAATACGGTGCGCATGGTCATCTACGAAGGGACCGGGCGTGCGCCCGAAGTGGTCTGGAACGAGAAAGTCGCTGCGCGCCTCGGCCGCGACCTTTCCAATAGCGGACGGATCCCGCAGGAAGCATGGGACGAGGCGCTCGCTGCTCTCGCGCGCTATTCGCTCATCATTTCCGATCTCGGCGTGGAAGACGTGCAGACCGTTGCAACCGCAGCGGCCCGCGATGCGGAAAATGGCGGGGAATTCCTGCAAGCCGTCGCGAAACTCGGGCTGACACCACGCCTTCTGTCGGGCGAGGAAGAGGCATGCGCCTCGGCCATGGGCGCTCTGGGCGCCTTTCCCGGTGCGAAGGGTGTCGTCGCCGATCTCGGCGGGGGCAGCCTCGAACTGGTTTCGATCGCCGACAATGATTGTCGCGAAGCGTCGAGCCTGAGGCTCGGCACCCTTCGCCTGCCCGCGCTTCGCGCAGAAGGGCCGGAAGCATTCGAAAGCGCGGTGCACGAACAGCTCGCATCGGTCGGCTGGGCCGCTGCCCACACCGGCCCGATGTATATGGTCGGCGGCACATGGCGCGCGCTTGCGGCTTACGCCATGCGATACATCGATTACCCGCTGACCGATCCGCATGGCTTTTCACTGCTGCCAGACGATGCCCGCAGGCTGGCGAAGGAACTCGTCGCGGCCGATCCGGAAAAGCTGATCGACATTTCCGGCATCAGCCCGATGCGCGCCAATTATCTGCCAGATGCCGCGGCCCTGCTCTGCCCGCTGCTGGACGAGATCGGTCCGGACGAACTGGTGTTCTCTTCCTGGGGCCTGCGCGAAGGCCTGCTCTATTCACGTCTTGAACCCGGGCAGATGCAGGCCGACCCGCTTCTGGCGGGTGTGACGGCCTATGCCGCTCCTCGCGATGCATCGATCACCGAAGCGACTTTACTAGCGGCCTGGACAGTCGATCTCGCCGACGGCGATGGAACGCTGAACGAACGTCTGCGCCTGGCCGCCGCGCAATTGTCCGGCGCACTGCAGCGGGTGGAACCCAATCTGCGCGACAGCCATGCGATCGAATGGTCGCTGGGCAAGCGCTGGATCGATTTGGATGCAAGGGGCCGCGCAATGATCTGCGCCGCGCTGTTCGGCAGCATGGGCCGCACCGAGTTGCCCGAAAGGCTGCGCGTCCTCGCCAGTGACGACGACTTGCGCGAGGGTGTAACCTGGGGGCTGGGTTTCCGCCTCGCACGCCGATTGGGGGGTGGCAGCAGGATGTCGCTCACCACCAGCGCTCTGAAACGCAAGAAGAAGAGCCTGGTCCTGCGTCTGGACGAAAGCCGCGCAGCTCTCGCAATCTATCCCGCGACGCGCGATTTCGAAATCCTGGCCGAATGGCTGGACCTCAAGCCGAAGATAAAAATTGGAAGCTTCGCGGTTTCCGAACTGAGCGAAGAGGAAGAATGAGCTTCAGTTTGCGGTGGCAGGCGCCGCGAGCGGAAAGAACGGGATGCGCACTTCCATTGGCGACCCGTCTTCCGCGTGGAATGTATAGAACCCTTCCATCGAGCCATGCGGCGTATCCAGTGGGCAACCCGATACATAATCGTGGCTCTGACCAGGCATGAGAACGGGCTTTTCACCGACCACGCCTTCCCCGTCGACATGGCTGACCATGCCCGCCCCATCGGTAATCCGCCAGTGACGGGTGATTAGCTGGACGCGCTCGTGCGAACCGTTTTCGATACGGATGTGATAGACCCAGAACCATTTCCCAGCCTCTGGGCGGGATTGTTCGGGCAGGAAGTTCACCGCGACCCGAACGGTTATCCCGTCGGTCATTGCGGCATGCTGGAAAAGCTCCTTGATCACATGGCCAACCTAATGCCCTGATCCCCTTGTGCAAGTATGTGCGCAGGAATTTCCCCGATACACGCTGCCCCGAGGGCCTTTGAAAGGTTAATTCCGTTTTACCGTGACTCGTGACAGTCTCCTAAGAGGCGGGCTCTAGACGGGCACGGACAGCAGTTCGGGCGAGCCCGGACTATGGCAATCGGGGGATTGAACATGATCATCGCATTTTTCGGGCAGTTGGCCCGCGACCATTGCGGAGATTCGTTCGTCAATCTGGCGCTCATTGCGCCGATTGCGGGAATGGCCCTCCTGGTGCTCTGACGGACTGCCCGTATTATCTCTCGGCAGCGATCCATGCATATCGCGTGAGTTACGCCGCAGACGGTGAACGCGGCGCCAACTTTCAAAGTTTCTACTCCCTACAACGCCCTTTCAGGACCGCCTGAACAGGAAAACCTCGAACTCGTCACTTGCGAATGATTATCATTTGCATACTATGGGCCGCGAAGGAGATCGCATGGCCCATCCGCATGATTCGACCGCTCTCGAGCTTCCCCTCCCCGCACGACGGCATCAGACCTTGGGGCTCGTGATACTGCGAAGAATGGCAGGTCACGGTCTGCATGACGCACGGGCGACCATGCTAGCCCTCGACGCCGGCGGCACCGATTTCCGCAGGCTTCTGGTGCTGGCACGGGCGCTGATTGTCGATCTGGCCCGGACTTCGCAGCGCCGCATCCTCCTTGCCCCCTGCTGTGCAGCGGGGATGACGCGCGACGAAGGGCTGCTGATGGCACTCGTCAGCGGCGCCGGACTGGACGTCCATGGCGTGCTCACCGACGATTCCTCCTGTCCGGTCGCCATGACGACTGCCCATGCTCTGGGCGAGGAACTGGAGCGGATCGCCACCCGCAATCGCTGGCGACGCTAAAGCCCTGCTGTCGCCAGGGCGCGGTCGAGGTCTTCCTTGATATCCTCGACATCTTCCAGCCCGACATTGATGCGCAACAGTCCTTCGGTCACGCCCATCTCGTCGCGTGCTTCCTGGCTCATGCCGGCGTGGGTGGTGCTCGCGGGATGGCACATGAGGCTGCGTGCATCCCCGATGTTGTTCGAAATATCGACCAGTTCCAGCGCGTCGAGAAGGGCGAAGGCTGTGGCCCGATCCCCCACGTCCAGCGCGAAGATGGGCCCGGTGGCGACCATCTGCGCCTGCGCCAGTTCATGGCGTGGGTGGCTTGGCAGCCCCGGGTGCAGGATCTTGGGTACGCGGCTTTCCACGAACTTGCCCAGTTCCACTGCATTCTCGCTCTGCCTGCGCGCGCGCAGGTCGAGCGTTTCCAGCCCCTTGTGCACGACCCAGGCATTGAAGGGTGAAATGTTCGGGCCGGTATTCCGCTGGAACGGCAGCAGGACCTCGTCGATCCACTCCTGCGATCCGCATACGGCACCCGCCAGCACCCTGCCCTGCCCATCCATCAGCTTTGTCGCGCTATAGGCAACCACATCCGCGCCGAATTCCATCGGTTTCTGAAGTGCGCTGGTGGCAAAGGCATTGTCGACGACGGTGGTAATGCCATGCGCGCGCGCAACCCCGCAGACATGCGCCAGATCGACGACGTCGAGCGTCGGGTTCGCCGGCGTTTCGAAGAAGAACACCTTCGTGTTCGGCCGGATCGCGGCTTCCCACGCATCATCGTCCGCACTGTCGACGACGGTCGTCTCGATCCCGAAGCGCGGCAACAGGTGATCGAGCAGCCAGCGGCACGAACCGAAAGCGGCGCGCGCGCCGACCACGTGGTCGCCAGCGGAAACCTGGCACAAGAGCGCAGTCGTCATCGCGGCCATGCCGCTCGCCTGCGCACGGCAGGCCTCGGCCCCTTCCATCAGCGCGATACGCTCTTCAAGCATCGCGACGGTCGGGTTCTGGAGGCGCGAATAGGTCATTCCAGCCGCTTCGCCGGCAAAGCGATCGGCGACGGTCTGCGCATCGTCATAGGTATAGCCGCTGGTGAGGAACAGTGCCTCGCTGGTCTCGCCCTGCTCGCTACGCCACGTGCCGCCGCGCACGGCCTGCGTCGCGGGGCGCCATTTAGAGGTGACGGAACGGTCCATGCCAGTAGTCTTTTTCATAGCGCGGCGAGATAGCACGGAGGCCCCGCCCCGCAAGCAGATTAGGATTCCAGCGCGGCAAGCCCCGCTTCACCGATATCGCCGCGCCCGATGGTCCGCAGCATCATGGCCCCTTCGATTACCGCGAGCACCGCTCGTGCGCCCGCAACGGGGTTGGGGTCGTCGGTCGGCAGATGCGTCTCGATCCATTCCAGCAGCCTGTCGCCCATCGCTCCGGCGCTGGCGAGATAGTGGGCATTACCGTCCGCGCATCCTGCAACGATGTCCCACCACACCCGCATGAAAGGGGCAAAGTCCGGTTGAGCCGTGGTCTGGAGAACCGCCTCGGCCAGCGAACGCCGCGACGTTGCTGCACCATCCGGAAAAGCCGCGTCGAGCGTGGCGGCATACATACTCGCCAGATACTCCAGCAGCGCGGCCACCAGTTCCTCCTTGCTGCCAAAATGATAGAGCAGCATCCGGTCACTCGTTCCCGCCGCCTTCGCCAGCGGGCGAAGCGAGACATCGGCAAGGCCGTTCTCCAGCACATATGCTGCCATCATGGGCAGAAGGGTTTCGCGGGACATACGGTTGGGCGCCATTCCCGACTTGTAGCGAGCGCTACGAATCGCTACAAGTGTAGCAGTCGCTACATACATTCGGGAGATGCTGCCATGACGTCCTATGAAATCCTCGCTGCAGGCGGCGCGGTCGCCATCCTGCTCGTCATTGCCCATGTGCTCACCAATCGCGAGGCGACGGGCAGCGCCCTGCTGGCCGCAGTGCTGTCCGCTGCCTTCTTCGGCTACACCGCCATCACCATCTTCAAGGAAGGCGTGGTGCTCGTCTGGACCAATCACACCACCAACCTGTGGGGCGTACAGGTGTGGTGGGACCTGCTGTTCGCGACCGGGACCGCGCTGTTCTTCATCGTTCCCCGCGCCCGCGCAGCAGGAATGAACATCGTGCCATGGGTGATCTTCACTGCTCTCACCGCCAGCATCGGCCTGCTGGCCATGGTCGCACGCCTGTTCTGGCTGGAGAAGCGCACAACTCACTGATCCCGCTTGATGCGCACGCGCGGCTTTTCTAAGCCAGCAGGCGATGAGCCGCGCGCCAGAGCAACCCAAGGACCCGATCCGCTGGTGCGCCGCCCTGGCGCTCGCCTTCTTGCTGGGCTGCCTGCCGTTCCTGACCGTCGTCACCCATCCCTATTTCGACGAGGTCCATTATCTGCCCGCCGCGCGCGAGTTTCTGACGCTGGGCACTTTCATCAACCGCGAACATCCCCTGGTCGGCAAGGAACTGATCGCGCTCGGCATCGCCCTGTTCGGCGACAATCCCTGGGGCTGGCGCCTGCTGCCGACCCTGTTCGGAACGCTGGCCCTGTTCGCCGCCATGCGCGCGCTGTGGTTCGGCACGCAAAGCCGTTTCGCAACGCTTTCCTACGGCGTTCTGGTGGCGACCGGGTTCCACCTCTTCATCCATGCCCGCATCGCGATGCTGGACATTTTCTACCTGACCTTCCTGTGCGTCGCCGCATGGCAGTTCGCCGGGGCGATCCGCCAGCCGGAACAGGGGCGCTGGCGGCTGGCGCTGACGGGCATCGCGCTGGGCCTCGCCATGGGGGCCAAATGGAATGCGATCACGGTGGCCATGCTGCCGGGTCTGGTGTTCTTCTTCGCCCGCGCGGCAGCGGGACGCCGCCGCCTGTTCCTCAGCCGCCGCGGCGCGCCCGTCCCCGGCACGACGCTGGTCGAAGCCGCGCTATGGCTCGGCGCCGTTCCCCTGGCCGTCTACGCCGCCAGCTTCCTGCCGGCCTTCTTCTTTCGTGAAAATCCCATCACCGAAGGGCTGGTGTTCCACCACCAGTTCATGCTCATGCAGCAGGAAAACGTGCTCAAGCCGCATCCCTATCAGTCGACCTGGGAACAATGGGTGCTGAATGCCCGCGCGATCTGGTATCTCTACGAACCGGTCGACGGGGTGCAGCGCGGCATCATGCTGATCGGCAATCCGCTGACCATGATTCTCGGCCTCCCGGCCCTCGCATGGTGTGCCTGGCATGGCGTGGTGCGCCGCTACTGGGCCGCCCTCGGCTCGGTGGTCGTCTACACCGTCAGTCTGGCTTTCTGGATCTTCGCCAACAAGCCGGTGCAGTTCTATTACCATTACAGCCTGCCCAGCATGGCCCTGCTCGCCGCACTGGCGCTGGCCTGCGATGCGCTATGGCGCAATGGCTGGCGCAAATCCGCGCTTGCGCCCGTAATCGGCAGCGTGCTGATGTTCGCCTGGTTCTACCCGATCATCAGCGCCGCACCGCTCGCCGAGCCCGACAGTTTCAAGGTCTGGACCTGGCTCGCAAGCTGGCGCTAGCGCGTCTTTCAGCTTTCGCGGGTCAGTACCGTCCCCAGACGAAGCGGCTGGACAGGGCATAATTCCAGACCGAACCGATGCCGATGCCGACCAGCGCGGCCACGACAGTCGGCAACCCGCGATCGTGCAGCGTCGTCGCCACGGCCACATTGGCGAAGGCGCCGATGGAACAGGCGGCGATGAAGCTGACCCAGCCCCAGAATACCTTGTTCGCTTCTTTCAGGCGCCGGTCGCGATAGGTGAGGAAGTTGTTGAGCCAGAAATTGAACGTCATCGCGCCGAAGGTCGCGACCGCCTGGCTCCAGCTGAAATTCGCGCCGCCCACCAGCATGAAGGCATAGAGGATCGCCATGTGGACACCCACGCCGATGACCCCGACCGTGCCGAACAGCGCAAAGCGCGTCGGAATGACCCGGCCGAAGCTCTTGTCGTAAAGACCGGCCAGGAAATCGAGGGCGATCGCCCGGTCGAGCTTGCTTTCGCCGGAACGGCGGGCGGAGAAATTCATCGGGAAGTCCTTCACCTTGAGCGGTGTTTCGGAAGTGGCGAGCAGGTCGAGCAGGATCTTGAAACCGATCCCCGAAAGGCCCGGCACCAGCTCGCGCGCCGTGGCGCTGCGCAGCAGGAAGAATCCGCTCATCGGGTCGGACAAATCGACCCCGGTCAATTTGCGGGCAAGCGTGTTGGCGACGCTCGAAAGCTTTTCGCGGTCGGGCCGGTTCCATTCGGCCATGCTCGCGCCTTCGGCAAAGCGGCTGGCCACGGCGACATCGGCCTCGCCCGATTTCACGGCTGCCAGCATCTCGACCAGCAATTTGGGATCGTGCTGATGATCGGCATCCATCACCGCCACATAGGGCGCAGCGGTGGCACAGAAACCTTCGATCGCGGCGCTCGACAGGCCGCGGCGACCGATCCGCTGGATGACCCGCACGCGCGGATCGGACAGGGAAAGGCGGCGCGCCTCGTCACTGGTGCCGTCGGCGGAATTGTCGTCCACGATCAGGACTTCCCAGCCGGACCGGCCCAGCGCGCCTTCGATCCGCTCTACCAGCGGGGCAAGGTTGTCCCGCTCGTTGAGAGTGGGGAGAATTATCGCCAGCTCGAGAGCACTGGCTGCGGAGGTGGAGGCCATGGAAGGCTGCGTTTCCGGGTTCATGTCCATTGCTTCACCCGCTTATGCCGCAATCCTCAAGATATGGTTAGCAGCTTGCTAACAATGGCATCGCCAATTTCGCCGGTTGTGGCATTCCCGCCCAGATCTCCGCCGAATACTCCATCGGCAAGGATACCCTCCACCGCGCGCTCCACGCGTACCGCTTCGTCCTCCCGGCCGAGCGAATGGCGCAGCAGCATGGCAAGGCTCAGCACGGCAGCAACCGGATTGGCCTTGCGCTGCCCCGCAATATCGGGCGCGCTGCCGTGGATCGGCTCGTAAAGGCCGAATGTGCCATATTCGGTCTGGCGCTCGCCCAGGCTGGCGCTGGCCAGCAGTCCGATCGATCCGACACAGGCGCTGGCCTGATCGGAAAGAATATCGCCGAACAGATTGCCGGTGACGATCGTGTCGAACTGCCCGGGGGCCTTCACCATCTGCATGGCAGCATTGTCGACATACATGTGATCCAGCGTGACCTCGGGATAATCCTTGGCGACGTCGATCACCGTTTCGCGCCAGATGCGGCTGGTTTCCAGCACATTGGCCTTGTCCACGCTGGTCAGTTTCTTGCCCCGCCCCATCGCTGCGCGGAAGGCGGTGTGCGCGATGCGGCGCACTTCGGCTTCGTTATAGGACATGGCGTCCCACCCTTCGCGGCCGCCGGCGCTCGCCCGCTCGCCCTTGTCGCCGAAATACACGTCACCGTTCAGTTCGCGCACCACCAGCACGTCGATACTGCGCGCAATCTCGGGCTTGAGCGACGACAGGTGCTCCAGCCCCGGAAAACCGGCCGCCGGGCGCAGATTGGCAAACAGGCCCAGCTCGCTGCGCAGACCCAGAATGGCTTGCTCGGGGCGCAGGTGGCGCGGCAGATCGTCGCACGAGAAATCGCCGACTGCTCCGAACAGAACGGCATCGGCCGCCCGCGCCATCTCCAGCGTTTCGTCCGGCAGGGGCTGGCCGTGGCGACGATAGGCGACGGCACCTACATCGCCTTCGAACAGGGTCAGCCCGGGAAGGGAAAGTTCGTCCAGCACGCGCAGCGCCTGTGCCGTTACTTCCGGCCCGATCCCGTCACCTGCAAATACCGCAATTTTCATTCTACCATCCGTGCCAGTCGCTGCCGCAAGAGTTGTCGTGCAGCTAGGACGTCGGTGCGGGTATCGGCAAGCAGGTAGCGTGCGATAAGGGGCTCCTGCCGGTCGAGAATTTCCAAGGCCTGCCCAAGGTTCGCTATCGCCGGGCGTTCTCCGCCATAGCCGAGTTCGCGCAGCATCAGCGCTTCGTACACGGCCAGCGCCTCGACCCACTGCCGCGCCGCCTGCGCCGAACAGATCGCATCGAGCAATCCGCCCAGCGCATCGTAGAGCGCGGGATAGGCATTGCGTTCGGGCAGCACGCTGGCCGTCAGCGCCGTGACCCAGGCGATGGCGGCGGCGGGCAGCGGCTCGCTCAGCCATGGCCCGCGGCTCGTTACCAGTTCCAGCCGGGCGAACGGCAACTGGCCGTCCGACTTGGCACGAATATCGGCCTGCACCAGATTGCCCGGGATAACGACGGGGCGCAATTGCCGCCCCCGTCCCCCTGCGACATAGGCGGCAAACAGGCCGCTCTCCTCGGTCAGCATCCGTGCGATCACCGCCGTTTCCCCATGCGGGCGGGCTGCGACCAGAATGGCGGGTGCGGTGAGGTGCATGGCCCCCGCCTTAAGCTAACGGATGCTCAAGTCGAGACTTGCTGGCGCAGCGCTTCCTTCGATGCAGCCACGGCCAGACCCTTGCCGCGCCCCATGCTCCAGTTGGCCTGCATGCGAATTTCCGGATTGGGTGCGCACCAGATCTCGCCCGTATCGTCGATGGCGGTGACCCAGATCAGATTATGCTCCTGGCCGTAATCGATCACGGCCAGAGCGTAGCCGTCACCTTTCCCTAGAACGTGCAGGGGTATCGGGGGATTGAGCTGGGTAAACATGTGCAGCCCCTTTCTGGAACTGCAACACCTTGAATTGGCAGCGGGTTCCCGCGGCCCTCGTCAGCTTCCGATACGGGCTTCGAGCGCGGTTACGCGGGCCTTCAGATCCTCGGCTTCTTCGCGTGCCTTGCTGGCCATCGTCTTGACCGCGTCGAATTCCTCGCGGCTGACGAAGTCCATGCCGCCGAAGGTTTCCTTGGCGCGTTCGCGCGCAGCGTCGCGCGCTTCGCGGCCCATGCCGGCAAGGGTTCCGGCCGCCGAATTGGCGAGTTTGACGAAATCGGCGATCATCGGGTTCTGGCTTTGCATGGCTGCTATCTAGGCGCAGACCCCGCGCGTATCAATTGCCGATGCGCACGCGTTCGACCGCGCCATTGGCATCGCCGCCATCGGCTTCGGGATTGAGCTGGAGGAACTGATAGTTCAGCACGCTCGCGAACAGGACCCAGGCCAGGTACGGCAGTAGCAGCGCCCCCGCCAGCTTGCGCACGCGCCAGAACAGCGCGATCACCGCCAGCAGGGTCAGCACGATCAGCGCCAGGACGATCAGCCCGCCGGTGATCTGCTGCGCGCCGAAAAAGACATAGCTCCACGACAGGTTGAGCAGGAAATGGATGGCGAAAACCCACAGCGCGGTGCTGCGTCCCCGGGCGCCCCAGGCCGATGCGACTACCGCCACGGCGAGCCCGATCATGATGTAGAGAATGGTCCACACGATGCCGAACCACTTGGGTTCGGGGAAAATGCCGGGCTTCTCCAGAGCAGCGAACCATGCCGTGTCCGGGCTACCCAAGCGGCCCGCCAGAAATCCAAGCAACACGCAAAGTGGCACGGTGAAGAGCGCCCACCGAATGAAACTTGCGCGCAGCTGCCCGCGCGACGCCAGCATGTTCATCCATTTACCCCGTCAACGATTCGTTTCATGCGCTTTCTGGCGAGACACCGCGCAGGTGGCAATGCAGCATGGCAATTCCGTCCCATGCCGGTGCGGGCCGATCACGGGGTCAAACCTTGACTATTCCCTTGGCAACCAGGCTGCGGATGGTGGCGTCCAGCGTTTCTTCCGCCGGTATGAAACGCATGCCCAGCACGTCTTCGGTATGCTTGCCGGATACATCGCGCACATTGCCCAGTTCGCTCTTGATCTGCTTCATTTCGTCCAGAAACAGCGCCAGCACGCGCACCAGCCAGTTCGGCATCGGGCGGTGTGGTACCTTGCCCGCATGCTCGGGCACGCGCTGGCGGATGATGTCGGCCATCTCGCTTATCCAGAGGAACTTCTCGCTCGTCGGAAAACGCTCGCCGCGGACCTTTTCCGCAGGCGCCGCGATTGCGCGGACATGCGCTTCCGCCACATCGCGCACGTCGGTCACGCAGATACCCATGTTCGGGATCAGCGGGATCGATCCATCGATCAGCTTCTTCACGATTTCCACGCTGGTCGACATATCATCGTCGTGGACCGGGCCGAAAACGGCGACCGGATTGATCGAGCAGAAAATCAGGTCCGGCGCGTGGATGGCCACCCAGTCGCGCGCCGCGCGTTCAGCCACCGTCTTGCTCTCGATATAGGGCGGGACCCCTGCGGTAAGATCCGTCCAGTCGAGATGGGTGAAATGATCCTTGTCCGGCTGCCCATAGGCGATCGCCGCTGCACTGCTGGTCTGCACGAACCTTTCGGCACCTGCCGAAGTGGCGAATTCGAGTGCGCGGAGCGTGCCCTCGCGAGCGGGAATGATCAGTTCGTCCTTGTTCTTCGGTACCCGCAGGGGAAACGGCGAGGCGACATGGGCAACCGCGCTGCAACCCGCATTCGCCTCCGCCCAGCCCTCGTCGCTCAGCAGGTCGGCCTGAAACACTTTCAGGCGCTCGCCAGCGCCACTCCACCGGCTGCGCAATTTCGGTTCGCTCTTCGCCTTGTTCCTGACCGTCGTGTGGACGGTGTAGTCCCTCGCCAGCAACCGATCGATCACTTCTCCGCCGATATAGCCTGTGCCGCCCGTCACAAGTACCGTAGCTGTCATCTGCGTCCCCCGTCGTTATGCACGCAAAGAGGCTAGGCGGATTGGTTTCGAGGAGCAACGAGGCACCATGCTGCAGATCGATTATCTCGTCATCGGCGCCGGGATTGCCGGCCTGTCGGCTGCATCCCGGCTGGCAAGGCACGGCAGAACCGTCGTGTGCGAAGCGGAAGCGGCTCCGGGCGTCCATGCTTCGGGACGTAGCGCCGCCTTCGCCCATTTCGACATGGACAGCGCCCTGGTCCGGGCCCTGACGGCGGCGAGCATCCCCTTGCTCGAAGAACCGAACGCTCGGCGCCATTCGGCACTGTTCGTCGCTCTCGAACAGCAGGATCATACGCTTGATCGACTTGCATATCACTATAGTGAATGGTCCTCGCAGGCGCGGCGCCTCTCCGTATCCGAGGCGCGAGAACTGGTGCCGGTTCTGCGCGAAGACCGGATCTGCGGCGCTCTGCTCGACGAAAACGGCCGCAAACTCGATGCACACTCCATGCTCGAAACGCACCGTAAAGCCTTGATTCAAAATGGGGGTTCGATCACTTGCGGCGCTCCAGTCACGGGAATGCAGCACGATGGCACCCGCTGGATCGTCGATACGCCGGGCACCAGCTACGCTGCAAAAGTGGTCGTCAACGCCGCCGGGGCCTGGGTCGACGAGATTGCCGGACTTGCGCAGGTCAAACCCATCGGCATCCGCCCGCTTCGCCGTACGGTCATCACGTTCGACGTCCCGATAAATGTCTCCACATGGCCCTTCACCAAAACGGTCGGCCCGGGCTTTTACATCGAACCCGAAGGCGCCGGACGCCTCCTCGCCTGCCCCATGGACGAAGGCATAAGCGCCCCCTGCGATGCCCAGCCTGAGGATGAAGACGTCGCCCGCGCCGCCTGGGAAATCGAGCAGGCGACCACCCTCACGATCCCCCGCTTGGCGAGCAAATGGGCCGGTCTGCGCAGCTTTACGCCCGACCGTTTGCCCATCGCCAGCTTCGACAGCCACGCGCCGGATTTCTTCTGGCTCGCCGGCCAGGGCGGCTTCGGATTGCAGACCTCCCCCGCCATGGCCCTGGCTGCAGAGGCACTGGTCACCCGCAGCGCATGGCCTGGCGAATTGCGCGCCGTGAGCGTCAGGCCCGAAGACCTGTCGCTCATGCGGCTGAACTAGCGCATCAGGACCAGTTCTTCCGCCATTGTCGGATGGATCGCGGTCGTGGCATCGAAATCCGCCTTGGTCAGACCGGCCTTCACCGCAATCGCCGCCGCCTGCATCATTTCCGGAGCTTCGGGTGCGATCATGTGAATTCCCACGATCTTGCCGCTGTCGCCGTCGCAGATCATCTTCATCAGGCTACGCTCGTTACGTCCAGCGAGGACGTTCTTCATCGGTCGGAAGTCGGACAGATAGACTTTCACGCTGCCGAGTTTGTTCTTCGCCTCGCCTTCGGTCATGCCGACTGCGGCGATAGGCGGATGGCTGAAAACAGCGCTCGGGATGCAGCCGTGGTCCACGGCAACGGGGTCCCCCTTCCCGAAGACGCTGTCGGCAAAAGCCTGACCTTCGCGAATGGCGACAGGTGTCAGCTGCACGCGATCCGTCACGTCGCCCACCGCGTAGATGTGATCCACATTGGTCTTGCTGAACCGGTCGACTTTGACCTCGCCCTTGTCGCCAAGCTCTACACCGGCATTTTCAAGACCTAGCCCTTCGGTATTCGGAATGCGGCCGACCGCAAACATGACGAGATCGGCTTTCTCCTCGTCGCAATCGGACATCTTCACGAAATACCCGCCGTCGTCGCACGGCTTGATATATTCGAAAGTGGTGTTGAAGCGGAACTTGATGCCCTTCATCGTCGAAATCTGCAGGAGCCGGTCGCGAACCGCTTCGTCATAGCTACGCAGCAGCTTGTCGCCGCGATTGACGATGTGAACATCGCAGCCGAACTCGTTGAAGATACCGGCAAATTCATTCGCGATGTATCCGCCGCCTGCAATGATGATCTTCTTCGGCAGTTCATCGAGATGGAACGCCTCGTTCGAACTGATCGCGTGTTCCGCACCCTGGCACTCCGGCATCCGCGGGCGGGCACCCGTAGCGATGAGGATGTGCTTGGCGGTGACCTTGGTCCCGCTGGCCAGCGTGATTTCGTGAGGTCCGGTTATCTCGGCACGCTCGTGATAGATGGAAACGTCGTTATTCTCCAGCGTCTCGGTATAGGCGCCTTCGAGGCGGTCGACGTCGTTCAAGACGTTGTCTCGCAAGGTTACCCAGTCGAACTTCGCATTTTCGGTAGACCAGCCGAAATTGCGTGCGTCTTTCAGATCCTCGGCGAAATGCGCGCCGTAGATCAGCATTTTCTTGGGAACACAGCCGCGGATGACGCAGGTACCGCCGACCCGATGTTCTTCAGCGATTGCGACCTTCGCTCCGTGGGCAGCCGCTACCCGGCTGGCGCGTACGCCCCCAGACCCCGCGCCGATTGTGAAAAGATCGAAATCGTACTTGTCGGACATGCGGGGCTCCTCGTTGCGCAGGCCCGCGATATCGCGACGCATCGGGCGTTTGCCAAGGTCGGACCAGGGAAAGTATTTTCAACTAGTTGAGCGGAGGCTCTTCAACCGCCAGCCGCCTCGCGACCTGAATTGTCTGCGTCACGAACAGCGTCACCAGCAGTATGCCTACGCCGCCCACAAAAATATCGAACGGATTGAGTTGCCACAGAACGGGAGCTTCGCGCCCGGCGATGTACATTGCCAGGGTCAGGGCAATCAGGATCAGCCGCATCTCCGTAGGTCCGGCATTGAGGTAGGAGAGGCGCAGTTCGCCGAGCACGCGAACCGACAGAAAAGCATGGATCGACATGAGCAGATACCCTGCCAGCGCCACCAAGGATACTTCGAGCAATACGAACGGACTGAGGCCGATCCCGACCACCAGCAGCGTGGTCGCAAAACCATCGCAGCTATGGTCGAGAAAATAGCCGTAACGCGGGCGTTCGATCTTGCGAAAGCGCGCGAGGCTGCCATCGAGGGAGTCCCCCAGCCAGTGAACGACATATCCGCCGATCGAGAGCCACAGCCAGTTAGGATCCAGATTGCTGCCGAGATAGCCCGTGAAGACCAGCAGCGCGCCAAACATCCCGAATGCCGTCAGCATATCCGGAGATACGCGCCGCGGCATTCTGGCGCAGAGCCAGTTCAGCGCGCGCCGCTCCACCCGGGCAACCAGGTTTTCCTGAATGCGATCGATCGGAGTGATCTTCGGCTTGAAAGCAGGTTCCATGCGGTTGCGCTCGATAGTGACAAGTCGGATGACATCATGTGGCCAGGATATCCCTCTGGCCACATGCTGATGGGTTAGCCCGGCTGGCGAGCGCCTGAACGACGGCGGCGATTGCCGCTTCTGCTCTTGCCTCCAGCCGGCGCACCTTCCCGCTTCGGTGCACCAGCGCGGTTGGGATGCTTGACCTTCGGTTTGCGCTTCTTGGCCGCATCACCCGTGGGCCGAACTTTCGGCCTCGCCAGGCGGGGCTTCTGTTCGCGCTTCGTGGGTCCGACGCCTTCGACCACTGCACGGAAATTGTCCGGAAGCGGCAGGCGCTCGAATTCGGCGTCGGTCTTCTTGCGGATATCCTTCAGATAATCGCGCTCGTCTTCGGCGCAAAAAGCAATGGCTATGCCGTCCTTGCCCGCACGCGCCGTCCGGCCAATGCGGTGGACATACTGTTCCGGCACATTGGGCAATTCGTAATTGAGGACGTGGCTGACGCCTGGGATATCGATGCCGCGAGCCGCAACGTCTGTCGCGACGAGAATGGGCGTCTTGGCGCGCTTGAACTCATCGAGCGCGCGTTCGCGCTGCGGCTGGCTCTTGTTGCCGTGGATAGCGTTGGCCGGGATGCCGACCTGCGACAGCTTCTTCACGATCCGGTCGCAACCATGCTTGGTGCGGGCAAAGATCAGCACGCGTTCGAACTTGCCGGGTACCGAATGGCGTTCGGACAGGATCATTTCGAGCAGCGTCTGCTTTTCGTCCTGCTGAACCATAAAGAGATACTGGTCGATCCGTTCTGCGGTCGTGCTTTCCGGCGTGACCGACACCTTGACCGGGTTGCGGCAATATTTGCCGACCAGTTCCTGAATCTGCTTCGGCATGGTTGCCGAAAAGAACAGCGTCTGGCGATCTTCCGGTACGAGCTGGCTGATCCGGCGCAGCGCATGAATGAACCCAAGATCGAGCATCTGGTCGGCTTCATCGAGGACAAGCACTTCGACCTTGTCGAGCGTGAAAGCCTTCTGATCGATCAGGTCGAGCAGCCGACCGGGCGTCGCCACGAGAATATCGGTGCCGCGATGCAGCTTGTTCCGGTCCTTGTTGACCGACGTACCGCCGACGATGCTCTGCACCTTGAGGCCGGCAAGTGCGCCGTAATCCTTGGCGCTCTGGGCAATCTGCCCAGCCAGTTCGCGCGTCGGCGCGAGCACCAGCATACGACAGGATTTGAACGGCGTCTGCCGGTCGGCATCGCGCAAGCGGTCGATGCTGGGCAGCATGAAGGCGGCCGTCTTGCCGGTCCCCGTCTGCGCGATGCCCATGAGGTCGCGCCCTTCGAGGACGGCCGGAATCGCCTGTGCCTGAATTGGAGTGGGTTCGTTGTAACCCTTCAAGTCGAGGGCCTGGAGAACGGGCTGCGACAGCCCGAGATCTGAAAACTGAGTCATGTTTACTCGCATTCGATATGCGGCGCGCAGCCGAAATCAGCGCGCGGTCGCGGGGTTGAATAACCACCCGCGTGAAAAGGGAAGTCTGGAAATATGGACCGAGACGCGGCCGGGGCGATGAACTTTTTGGCATCGCCGCTTCACGCTGGCTAGCGCGCTTCGATGCAGACATCTGGATGCTGCAGTGCAAAAAGTCAATTCAATTCGCGCGGATGGGCATTTGTTATGGCGTCAGACCTGACGGAAATTGATCGAAGCGTTGAGGCCGAAAACCGCCAAGCCAGCGAAAACCGACACGATTACGCGCGCGACCAGATAATTCATCGGGGTGAGTTCTGTCAGCACCCAGAACAGTCCGACCGTCACTGCCAGACCGATCATGGCATTCATGAGGAATATCGCATAGCCGGTAGAAAGCTTGCGATCCGATCCGGCGAAAATCCACGTTCGGCCGAAAATATAGTGGATGCTATTGGCAACGAGGAAGCTCAGCCCGGTCGCCAGTACCGCATTCATTCCCGCCTTTTCGACCAGAACCCAGAGTACCGCCAGACCGAGCAGGAAGACGCCCGTGCTGACCACGGTGTTACGCAACAGCATGCGACCGGCAGGGCGCGTGAAGAAACGAGCGAACATGCGGGCTTGTAAACTCTCAGGCGGCGGCCAGCGAGCGTGGTGTCGGGCGCGGATTACTTTCCCCGGCGTCGCGCCATTCCGTCAGTCGAGGGGCACGGAACCACAGGAACAGGAGCGGCAATTTTATGAATAGCAATTCGGAATGGATCAGGCGATCGATCCCGCGTTCCCACGCATTGGGCATGCGCCGCGCATTTTCGGCAAGCCATTTGTCGTAAGGCAGGAAATGGTCGGGTTCATCCACATGGACGATCTCGAATATGCGGTGCAGAGCCTTGTCCTGTTTCACCATCGGATGATCGAGCAGGATTTCGACCTGTTTGAGGCCGCGCTTTTCCGTCAGTGAAACGACCCGGCAAAGCCGTTCGAAAAGATCGTCGCTGGCGATGATGGCCTGGGTATCGAGGCTGTCGATGGTGCAGCCGAAAGTGATTTCGATGAACCGATCGATATGGCCAAACATCCGGTCCAGCGCGATGGGCATTGTCCCCCGCAGTTCGAACCAGCGCTTGAACATGGTATAATGTTTACGTTCGTCGGCACGGTGTTTCTCGACCGCCGCGATAAGCTCTGTAGCCTCAGGATGCTTTGCCCGAACCGCTTCGAGAACCCTGTCGAGCGCGGTATATCCGCGATGCTCGTTATAAATGTATATCGATCCTAACAGATCGAGATAGCGCCGTGCGAACCATGCCTTCATTCCAGACGTCTAACACGTCCGGAGATAGCCGTCATCTTAATCCCGCAGCGCTGCTTCAGCGCGCAGCTTCAAGTTCCACCTGTTCCATCGCCAGGGACTGAAGGCCCGCAGCCACTTTCGGTTCGATGCCCAGTTCGTGGGCTGCGCGTTCGTTCGCACCGAATTCGCGCACGTCGAAACCAGTAATGGTTGCGAAGACGACGAGAGCTTCAAGGTACGAGCCTTCGGCGCTCGCGTGGTAGTGATCGTAGCTCCATAGATCGACCTTGCCGTAGTCGCGCCCATCATATGGGTTGTCGTCGGCAATGCCTGCGGCAATTGCACGATTCCACGCCTCGCCTACCGGGATGACACCGTCGATCTGTTCAGCCTGGTTGTCGATCCGATCCATGGCGCCGCGCAGATCGATGGCCATCTGCCCTACGGTTTGTCCGTACCAGTGACCTTCCGGCTTGTAGGTCTGATCCGCCCTGCTCCACGTCGACATGAGATAAACGCGCGCATCCGGATTGGCGGTTTCGAACATTTTCGCAAGCGCGCTGGCGTCCCTGCCGGTATCGGTCGCATTCCCCGGATCCTCGGGGTTGAGGACGGAATATTCCTGCATAACAACCACGTCCCAGGCATGATCGATCAGTTTGCGCCTCTCGCGCAAATGAAAGCCCAGCGTAGTTCCGCCCTGCAGTTCGTGGCTGACTTCCCAATCGAGATCCGCTTGCTCGGCGAATTTGGCGAATAGCGCCGGAATGCCGCCAACGCCCTCTCCGTTGAGATCGTCCACGCTGTCGGGACGATATCTCAGCACGGCAGAGTTGGCGCCCTGGGTGAAGCTGTTGCCGATGAAAAGGATTCGGTGATCTTCCTGCGCAGCTAAAGGTGCGGAGGTAAGGGCGACGGCAACCAGCAGGAAGCGCACGACCCCGATCATTGCGAAAGGCCCGCTGCCTGCAAAAGCGCTTCGGTGCTGGCATCGAAGCGTTCGCCACCCTGTTCGATCGCCTTTGCCATCTGTTTACCCAGTTCCACCCCGAACTGGTCAAAGGGATTAATGCCCAACAGGACGGCATTGGCGAATGTGCGGTGTTCGTGAAACGCGATGAGCGCGCCGAGCGTAGCAGCGTCGAGGTCATCGCACAGGATCGTCGCGCTTGGACGGTCACCGGGATAATTGCGCGCAGGATCATCGCCCTTCTTGCCCGCCATCAACGCTGCACCTTGGGCGAAGCAGTTCATCAGCAGGATACGGTGATGTGCAGGGTCGAGATCGTCCCCCGGCGCTATGCTGGCGATGAAATCGACCGGAACCAGATGCGTGCCCTGATGCAGCAACTGGAATACCGCGTGCTGCGCATCCGTGCCTACCCCGCCCCACGTAATCGGTGCAGTCGGGCCGTCGACCGGCTGCATGTCTACAGTGACGCGCTTGCCATTCGATTCCATTTCGAGCTGCTGGAGATAGTCGGGAAACAGGCCCAGCCGTTCGTCATAGGCGAATACGGCACGGGTCTGGCAGCCGCGAACGCGGGCATAGTAAAGATCGGCGAAGGCCGCCCGCATCACCAGATTATCGGCGATATCGGTATCCCGGAAATGCGTATCCACAGCCTTCGCACCGGCAAGGAAGGCGCGAAAATCATCCATCCCCACAGCCATCGCGATCGGAAATCCGATACTCGACCAGATCGAATATCGCCCGCCGACGCTTTCCTGGAAGGGAAGGATCCGTGTTTCGTCCACGCCCCATTCTACGGCGCCTTCCGGATTGGCCGTCAGCGCAATGACGCGTCCCCCGGGGTCCGACACCCCGTTGTCACCCAGCCATTTGAGCGCGCTTTCCGCGTTGGTCATCGTTTCGATGGTCGTGAACGTCTTGCTGGCGACAGCAATCAGGGTCTTGGCCGGATCGCATCTGGCGAAAGCTTCTTCGAGCGCGACGCCATCTATGTTGGATACGACGTGCACATCGCAATAGGACAGATCGCGAGAGAGCGCGTCGACCCCGAGCGCGGGGCCCAAGGCACTTCCGCCAATGCCGATGTGAATGAGGTGCTCGATTTCGCCCAATGCGCCCTGGTGGATCGCTTCGACCAGCATGCCCATGCGGTCGATCAGCGCCATCGCTTCTTCGACCTTGGCCTCGTCACCCGTTCCCCGCAATGTGCCGTGATCGGCGGCGCGGCCTTCCGTCGGATTGACGATCTCCCCCGCGAAAAGCTTGTTGCGCATTCCGGCGAAGTCCATCGTTTCTGCCAGAGCCTGGAATGCGGAGATCACGGCACTGTCGAGATGGGTCTTCGACCAGTCGAACAATATCCCGCCTTCGTCGAGCTCGATCCGGCCAGAAAGATTGGCGACGCGCTCGTCATTGCCCGGTTCGCTACCGCCCTCACCCCCGTCGCGTTGTGTGCTGAACAATTCGCCAAGTGTAGGGCGAGGCAGATTGTCGAGGCGGGCCCAGAGCTCGGCGGCGGTCGTCATGGCGGGCAAAAATCCTTTAATGGCTGCGCTCCTGCGACTAGGGACTTCGGCGATGATTGAGAACCCCGCATGACAGACCCGACGCTGGATACGAATGCATCCTCTGATGCCTCCACCAAGCCGCAAGAAAAGGAATCGCTCGGCAGTTTCCTGTGGTTTGTCGCCAAGCTGGTGATCGCAGTGCTGATCTTCCGCAGCTTCATATTCTCGCCCTTCACCATTCCCTCCGAATCGATGCTGCCCGGATTGCGCAACGGCGATTATCTGGTGGCCGCCAAATGGCCGTACGGATATTCCCGCTATTCTCTTCCGGCTGATCTGCCGCTTTTCGAAGGAAGGATTTTCGCGAAACTGCCCGAACGCGGCGATGTCACCATTTTCAAGCACCCGGTGTCCGGCGTCGATTACGTCAAGCGCGTGATCGGCCTGCCGGGAGACACGGTGGCGGTCCGGGACGGGGTCGTAATCCTCAACGGGGAAGCCTTGCCTAAGGAAGAAGCAGGTTATGCCGATATCCCGATGAGCGAGAACACCGGTTGCCGCAGCGATGGCGGCGTGGTCGTCGATGGCACGCTCTGTCGTTACCGCCAGTTTCGCGAGACGCTGCCTTCGGGCAAAAGCTATCTGACCATCGACTTCGGCGATGTCGGCCCACGTTTCCTCACGGACGGCACAGGTGCTCTTTCTATGGATGGCAATGGCGAGCCTATCCGGATCGATCCCGATAATACCGAACCCGTAATCGTGCCCGAAGGCCACCTGTTCATGATGGGCGACAATCGGGACAATTCCCTCGACAGCCGCTTTCCTGCCGTTCCCGATGGGGGCGTCGGATTTGTCGATGCAAATCTGCTGGTCGGTCGTGCGAGCCGGGTACTCTGGTCCACGGACGGAAGCGCCGAATGGCTGCTGCCGTGGACATGGTTTACGGCCGCCCGCTGGAATCGCATCGGGAGCGACATATGAACGCGCTCAAGCCCGAAACCCGCAGCTGGCTTGCAGAGACTGGCTTCACCGTGAAGGACGAGGCCCTGTGGTTTGCCGCGCTGACCCATGGCAGCATGGGCGAGAAGCAGGATTACGAACGGCTGGAATTCCTTGGCGACCGCGTTCTTGGCCTGTCGATTGCGGACTGGCTCTATGCCCAGAGCGACGCGCCCGAAGGCAAGCTTGCCCAGCGGCTCAACGCTATCGTCAGCCGCGAAATGTGCGCCACCATCGCGCGCGGCATTGGGCTTGCCCCGCATATCCGGATTTCCAAACAGGCCAGCAGCGACGGCGGCCGTGACAGCGACAACATCCTGGGCGATGTGATGGAAGCGCTTCTCGGCGCCGAATTCATCGACAACGGCTTTGTCCAGGCACGCGGCATGGTTCACCTACTCTGGCGCCCTGCCCTCGAAAGCGGGGCAGGCAAAGCCAAACATCCCAAGAGCGCGCTGCAGGAATGGGCAGCGGGCAATCAGCGGCGACCGCCGGAATATGAACTGGTAGACCGATCGGGGCCCGATCATGCCGCCAAATTCACCGTGCGCGTCAAGGTCCACAAGGTGGGTGAAGCGGTAGCCACCGCAGGAAGCAAACAGGAAGCCGAAAAGCAGGCGGCGAGAGAATTCATGGAGAAGTTCGGGTGAGCGACAAACAAACCAGATGCGGTGTGGTCGCCGTCCTAGGCGCGCCCAACGCGGGCAAGAGCACGCTGGTCAACCAGTTGGTAGGCCAGAAGGTCGCAATTACGAGCGCAAAGGCTCAGACCACGCGCGCGCGCATGATGGGCATCGCGCTGGACGGCGATACGCAGATGATCCTGGTCGACACGCCCGGTATCTTCGCGCCCAAGCGCCGGCTCGACCGCGCGATGGTCAGTGCGGCTTGGGAAGGCGCCGAGGCAGCCGACGCCGTCCTGCTGCTGGTCGATCCGATCAAGCAGCGCCGCCACGAACTGGAACCGCTGATCGAACAGATCGCCTCGCGGCCCGAACGCAAGATCCTCGTCCTCAACAAGGTCGATGCAGCGAAGAAGGAACCTCTTCTGGCGCTGGCCCAGAAACTGGGAGGCAAGATCGATTTTGCCGACATCTATTTCGTTTCGGCGCTGACCGGCGACGGGGTGCCGGAAATGAAGGCTGCACTTGCCGCGATGATGCCCGAAGGTCCGTGGATGTATCCCGAAGACCAGGTGTCGGACGCCAGCGAACGCCTTCTCGCCACCGAGATCACCCGCGAACAGCTCTACCAGCAGCTGCACGAAGAACTGCCCTACGATTCCGCCGTGCGCCCAGAAAAGTACATTCAGCGCAAGGATGGCAGCGTCGAGATCCACCAGCAGATCGTGGTCATGCGCGACAACCAGCGCGCCATCGTGCTGGGCAAGGGCGGCAGCCGGATCAAGGCCATCGGCGAGGCGGCGCGCAAGGAACTCACCGAACTGCTGGGCCAGAAGGTTCACCTGTTCCTGCACGTCAAGACCGACGAGCGCTGGAGCGAGGACAAGGAAATGTTCGAGGAAATGGGCCTCGAGTGGAAGAGCTAGTGCGCGAGTTTAGCTGAGGCCATCAGCGAACGATATCGGCGTGCTGGGGCGGGCGTCTCAGTGTGGCCCCCGTCGCCTTGTAGCGGTACGCGCTACAGGCCATCGCAAGGACGCAGAACGCCAACGCGATGGTAAAGGGTGTGGCCCCCAGCCCCAACCCGATCGCCAGCACCAGACCGACGACCGCCGCTCCGGTCGATTGGCCGAACAGACGTGCTGTCGACAGCATTCCGCCCGCGGCCGCAGCGCGGTCCTTGGGCGCGCTGCCGATCATCAGCCGTGAATTTGGCGCGAGGAAAAGGCCAAAACCCAGGGCGCAGAGCGAAAGCCGCCAGGCGATACCCGCCGCCCCCAGATGGTCGGGCATGAAGGTGAGGCAGAGCAATCCCGTAATAGCGATCCCCATGCCGACCACGCCCATGACCGATGGCGAGATGCGGTCCGACAGCCAGCCCGCCGCTGGCGCGACCACCAGCATGGTCAGGGGGAACGGTGCGATCAGCAGACCGACCTCGTCCGGCGCATAGCCCATGCCCTGTTCGAACCGGAAAGGCAGTGCCACGATCAGCATGGCGGAGGCCACGAAGGCGCATACCGCCGCCAGCACGGACAGACCGATCACGGGCCGCCGCATGAGGTCCACGGGCAGAATGGGGCGTTCCTTGCCGTTTTCCCGGCGGGTCAGCAGAAAGGCCGAGATTACCCCTGCCACGATCGCGGCAAGACCGGGCACGATCATATCGTGTGTCGCGAGCGTCAGTCCGCCGATCAGCAAGAGCGCAGTCAAGGCGCTCCACAGGCCGCTTATCGTATCGACGCGGCCAGAGCGCGGTTCAGGTTCGGGCAGAAACCGCCCGATCGCCAGCGAGATCAGTGCCAGAGGCGCGGCGGCTACGAAAACCCACCGCCAGTCGAGATGTTCGACGATGAAGCCCCCCAAAGTAGGTGCCACGGCATAGGCAGTCGCAACGATCACGCTGTTGATTCCCAGCCCGCTGCCCAGGCTCTTGGCCGGATAGATGGTCCTCAACATGGCCGCCGACACGGACAACGCGATCCCTGCGCCGAAGCTCTGCAGTACCCGCACCGCAATCAGATGCCAGAAGCTGTCGATCAGCAACGCAGCCGTGGATGCGAGGAAGAAGATGACCTGGCCGATTTGATACAAACGCCGGTGCCCGATCCGATCACCAATCGTGGCGAAGGGCAATAGCACCATCACCATCACGAGTTGATACACCGTGACGACGCTCGTTACCGCGCCATTGCTTACCGAAAGGTCGCGCGCGATTGTCGGCAGGGCGACATTGGCGATGGCGCCGTCCACGACGAACAGGGCCGTTCCGAAACTGATTGCGCAGATCGCCCAGATGCGGCGCGGCATCGGCAGCCCGTCCATCTCGAGCAGGCCGGGCGCAGTATTGTCCTGATCGATCCGGCCATGGCCTGGCCCGGTCGTTTGCTTTGACGCCATCGCGGGCGGCCTTTCCCTGTGCCTTAACGCTTCTTCGCGATGTCGATCTTGTTCTTCTTGGCGAAGTCCTTGGTCGATTCCTCGCTGCGATTGAGCGCCTTGGCGATCTCCTTCAGCCCCTTGCCCTTGGCGGCAAGGGTGCGCAGCTGGCCTGCTTCCTCGCCGTTCCATGGCTGCTTGTGGCGTTCGAAACGTTCCTTGGCCATCAGTCAGCCTTCACTTTCTTGGCCGCCGGTTTCTTTTTCGCAGCAGCTTTCTTGGGTGCAGCCTTCTTCTTGGCCGGGGCCTTCTTTTTCGGAGCGGCCTTCTTCTTTTTCGCCGGCCCCTTGGCGACCCGCGCGTCGATCAGCTCGATCGCCTGTGCATCGGTCAGGTCTTCGGGTTTCATGTCCTTCGGGATGGTCGCGTTCGTCGTGCCATCGGTCACATAGGGGCCATAGCGTCCCGGCATGACCTTCATTTCGCCGCCGCTGGTCGGATGTTCGCTCAGCGTCTTGATAGGTTCGGCCTTGCCGCGACCGCCGCCTTTCCGATCGGCCGCCTGGGCGAGGATATCGACCGCGCGGTTCATGCCGACATCGAAGACTTCCTGCGTCGACGACAGCTTGCCATACTTGCCATCATGGCGAAGATACGGGCCGTAACGTCCTATCGCGGCTTCGATTTCCTTGCCGGTTTCGGGATGCGCTCCGACGATGCGCGGCAGGCTCAACAGCTTGAGCGCCCATTCGAGATCGAAATCGTCGAGGTCCTTGGGGATGCTCGCGCGTTTCGCTTCCTTGCCCTCGCCCAGCTGGACATAGGGGCCGAAGCGGCCACTCTTGCGCTCCACTGGCAGGCCGGTTTCGGGGTCTTCGCCCATTACGCCGTCGTCGGCGCCGTCATCGCCATCCGCGCCGCCGGGCTTGGCGAACTGGCGGGTGTACTTGCATTCCGGATAGTTGGCACAGGCGACGAAGGCGCCGTAGCGGCCACCGCGCAGCGCCAGCCGGCCGCCTTCGCGGCCTTCGCTTTCGCACAGCGGGCAATGGCGTGGATCCTTGCCATCGGCGCGTTCGGGGAACAGATAATCGGCGAGGAAACCGTCGAGCACTTCGGTCACTTCCGAAGGCTTCTTGTCCATCACCTCTTCGGTCTTGGGCTTGAAATCGCGCCAGAAGGCTTCGAGCAGTTTCTTCCAGTCTTCCTTGCCGTCGGAAACGACATCAAGCTCGTCCTCCAGGCCCGCGGTGTAGTCGAAGGCGACATATTGCTCGAAGAACCGCTCAAGAAACGCCGTCAGCAGCCGGCCCGATTCCTCTGCGAAGAAACGGTTTTTCTCCATCCGCACATAGTTGCGATCGCGCAGCGTCTGGATCGTGCTAGCGTAAGTCGACGGGCGACCGATGCCGAGTTCCTCGAGCCGCTTGACCAGGCTGGCTTCCGAAAAGCGCGGGGGCGGCTGGGTGAAGTGCTGGTTCGCCTCGACCCCGCGCTTCAGCGGCGCATCGCCCTTGGATATGGTAGGAAGCAGGCCGTCTTCATCGTCGTCCGCATCGTCGCGGCCTTCCTGGTAGACCGCCAGGAAGCCGGGGTATTTCACAACCTGTCCGGTGGCGCGCAATTCATGCTGGCCGATGGGGTCGCGCATGGTGACGGTCGTGCGTTCCAGGCTGGCGGCGGCCATCTGGCTGGCCGTCGCACGCTTGAAAATAAGATCGTACAGCTTGCCCTCGTCACCCGACCCGGCGCGGTCGCGGTCGAAATCGGTCGGGCGGATGGCTTCGTGCGCTTCCTGGGCGTTCTTCGCCTTGGTCTTGTACATACGCGGGCTGTCGGGCAGTGCGTGTCCGCCATAGCGGTCGGCAATCGCCTTGCGGCAGGCGGAAATGGCGCTGCCATCCATGCTGACCCCGTCGGTACGCATGTAGGTGATCGCCCCGGCTTCATAGAGCGACTGGGCGAGGCGCATGGTGTGGCTGGCGGAAAAACCGAGCTTGCGCGCGGCTTCCTGCTGCAGGGTCGACGTAGTGAATGGCGGGGCCGGGTTGCGCTTGAACGGCTTGGTCTCGACCTCCTCCACCGTGAAGTTCGCCCCTTCGACCGCCTGCTTTGCGGCCATGGCGCTGCCTTCATTGCCCAGCGTCAGCTTTTCGAGCTTCTTGCCATCGAACTTGACGAGGCGCGCGTCGAATTCCGTGCCGTCGTGCTGCAGCTTGGCGATGACGGACCAGTATTCGTCGGCCCGGAACTGTTCGATCTCGATCTCGCGATCGACGATCAGCCGCAGGGCGACCGATTGCACGCGGCCCGCGCTTTTCGCGCCCGGCAGGCGGCGCCACAACACGGGTGAAAGCGTGAAGCCGTACAGATAGTCAAGCGCGCGGCGCGCTAGGTAGGCGTCGATCAAATCCTGATCGAGTTCGCGCGGCGCCTTCATGGCGTCGGTCACCGCCTGCTTGGTAATGGCGTTGAAGGTGACGCGTTCGACATCCTTGGGCAGCGCCTTGCGCTTATGCAGCAGCTCGCGCACGTGCCATGAAATCGCCTCGCCCTCGCGGTCAGGGTCGGTCGCGAGGATCAGGCGATCGGCCTTCTTCGCATTATCGGCGATTTCCTTGAAGCGGCTCTGCTTGTCCCGGTAAAGCTCCCAGTCCATCTCGAACCCTTCGTCCGGACGCACGCTGCCGTCCTTGGGCGGCAGGTCGCGGACGTGACCGTAGGAAGCGAGAACCTTGAAGTCCTTGCCGAGGTATTTCTCGATGGTTTTCGCCTTCGCGGGCGATTCGACGATGACCAGTTGCATGGTGAAGAAGGCAGTCCTTACGTGTGCATGTGCGTATACGCGCGAAAATGGGGACCGCTCCCAAGAGCCGTCAAGCAGGATTGTGGTGAACCCTGATCGTTCGGAGCTAACTACCTGACGTCATTTGAGCGAGACCCGCCCTGCGGCATGGCGCTCCAGTCTGCCGGCGATCTCCAGTTCCAGTAGCGCCAACTGCACTGCTGCTGCAGATGTTTCAGATTGCCTGATAAGTTCATCGACCCCGATCGGAGCCGTCGTCAGCAGTTGCTCGATATCCGCGGGTTGAGTGTCGGCGAGGTCATCACGTGTGTAATCGAACGCCTGCGCTGGCTCGCGAAAAGTCGAGCGCGGCTCGCCCTCGAAAGTCCTGAGCAGTTCCGTTACATCTTCCGGAGATTGCACCAGGACTGCGCCTTCGCGGATCAGATGGTTGCAACCGTGGCTGCGGGCTTCCAGCGGGCTGCCGGGTATTGCCATGACCTCGCGCCCGGCCTCTCCCGCCAATCGAGCTGTAATGAGGCTACCCGATTTTACCGCCGCTTCCACCACGAGCGTTCCGCTCGCCAGCCCGGCAATGATGCGGTTGCGGCTGGGGAAGTGGCTTCCACGCGGTTCGGTGCCCGGAGGTTGTTCTGCAAGCAACAGACCTTCGGTAGCGATCCGATCCTGCAACTCCGCATGCTGTGGGGGATAGGCAATGTCGATGCCGCTGGCGATCACGCCAATTGTGTGAGGAAAAGCACCGTCATGCGCAGCGCCGTCGATGCCGCGGGCAAGACCCGAA
>Ga0208830_1000231_pt1 | contig 30395 bp, 24 predicted proteins | sample DeeseametaMP2634_FD_184169 | JGI IMG/M metagenome (GOLD analysis project Ga0208830, IMG submission 184169) | Marine microbial communities from the Deep Atlantic Ocean - MP2634 (SPAdes) | ecosystem: Environmental > Aquatic > Marine > Oceanic | place: Northeast of Antigua and Barbuda, North... | reverse complement strand
AAGATTATTCAAGAAACTAAAGAAAATGAGACTGATAGTCAAATTTTAGAGCTCCTTAATCAAGAATAAACAACCCAGTGAAAGAGTTTTTTGTTGCTAACATAGAGATATTTCAGTACTTATCTATTCCACTAATTAGTGGTTTAATTGGATGGGGAACCAATTGGTTGGCTTTAAAAATGACTTTTTATCCTGTAGAATTTGTAGGAATAGGTCCCATTGGTTGGCAAGGGATTGTACCCTCCAAAGCAGCTAAAATGTCTGCCACAGCTGTTGATCTTTGGACAAGTAAACTCATTAAAGTTCAAGATATTTTCTCTCAGTTAGACCCTAAAAAAGTAGCCAAGGAAATGAAGCCGCGCTTTTTAGAAATGGCTAAAGACATTCTTGATGAAGTAATGAAAAATGAGTCTCCTGTCGTTTGGTCTCGTGTTCCTGAAAGTGTAAAACAAGGAATTTACAAGCGTATCGCTAAAGACATGCCTCAAGTAGTTGAACGGCTAATGGCTGACATGAATGAAAACATTGAGGAGATTTTTGACCTTAAGGATATGATCGTTAAAGATCTTACCAATGACAAGGCTTTGATGAATGAGGTAATGATTAGGTGTGGGAAACGAGAGTTTAAATTTATTGAACACTCTGGGTTTTACTTTGGTTTTTTATTCGGACTTATTCAAATGGCCATTTGGATTAGTTATCCCGAGTGGTGGATATTACCAGCTGCAGGACTAGTGGTGGGTTATGCCACAAATTGGGTTGCTTTAAAACTGATATTCGAGCCTGTGAATGAAAAAAATTTCTTGGGAATGAAGTTTCAAGGACTTTTTATTAAACGTCAAGATGAAGTTTCATTTGAGTACTCTAAAATGCTTGCTGAACGCATTTTAACTCCTGAAAAAATATTTACCGAATTAATCAATGGTCCAAAAAAATATATTTTTTACGACATGGTTAAAAAACATGTTCACCAATCCATTGATGAAACAGCAGGTTACTCCAAACATTTAGTTACTGTTGTTGCTGGTGAAAGACGCTACCAAAAACTAAAAGAAATAGCCACTCACTATGTAATTGATCGTTTAGACGAATCCATTGAAGATGCCTACGAATATTCATACGATGCAATGAACTTACATGAGGTATTAGATGATAAAATGAAAAAACTCACTTCTGAAGAGTTCGTAGAGTTTTTGCGTCCAGTTTTTAAAGAAGATGAACTTACCCTCATACTAGTAGGGGCTGCACTTGGTTGTGTAGCTGGATGGGTTCAATTAATTGCAGTTTTTGGATGGTAACCATTCAATTTAAGCTTTTATCGGTTGCAAATCAATTACCAAGATTTTTAAGCTATCGTTAATTGATGATTTATCAAAGTCAATTATTTCCAAAGCTTCTACAAAACTTATTTAATTAGTATTTTTAATATAGAAATACGAAAACATGCAAAATAAAAGAAAATTAAAATGGTATCACTTTACTCCATTTATATTAATCATTGGCTATGCAGCTTATATGTTTAAAACGCATTCAGTAGATTTTTCGAGAAGCAATATCCCTCTAAACTCCTTGGAAAAGAAAATTGTAGGAAATTGGGTTACTGTAAAAACATCATCTCCAAGCAGGCAATTTAACAGAATACCTCAAGTAAAAGGGCAGTATAAATACCGAACCGATGAAGGGTCTTATTCTCAAAACTATAATAAACACAAGCCTTTCAGGTTTCTATTTTTTCTTAACGAAAAAGATTCCATCTACTCCCATGTAAATTTTAAACGAGACACCTCTCTTTATAAGGTTAAACTACTTAACGATTCTATATTTATATACAGTAGTTTGGAGCAAGATTCAACTACATATTACCAAATGAGATATAGCGGAACTAGAAGGACTCTTCCAAAATATATTTCAGAAATGAACTATTAAAACTTCCTTATTATCTAAACGAATGAACTTTAAACAAGAAATATTAGCAGGAATAACCGAAGAATTACCTTCAAAAAAGAAGTATGACTTATCTGTTAACCATGCTCCAAAAAGAAAAGCAATCCTAAACGAAGATGAAAAGAAATTAGCACTAAAAAATGCCTTAAGATATATTCCTCAACACTTACACAAGGAACTTATCCCAGAGTTTAAGCAAGAGTTAGAAACCTACGGACGTATATACATGTACCGTTATCGCCCAGACTATGAAATTTATGCACATCCAATAGAGGATTACCCTCACCAATCAAAGCAAGCGGCTGCTATCATGCTCATGATTCAAAATAACTTGGATCATGCGGTAGCACAACACCCTCACGAACTAATTACGTATGGAGGTAACGGAGCAGTTTTTCAAAACTGGGCACAGTATCGCTTAACGATGCAATATTTGGCTCAAATGACTGATGAGCAAACACTAGTGATGTATTCTGGTCATCCGATGGGATTATTTCCTTCACATAAAAATGCTCCTAGGGTGGTTGTTACCAATGGAATGATGATTCCTAACTACTCCAAACCCGATGATTGGGAAAAATTTAATGCTTTAGGCGTTACTCAGTATGGTCAAATGACGGCTGGTTCGTATATGTACATAGGACCACAAGGAATTGTACATGGAACAACCATTACGATTTTAAATGCTGGAAGAAAAATTCAAAAAAAGGGAGAATCTTTAGCAGGGAAGCTATTTGTTACTGCCGGTTTAGGAGGAATGAGTGGAGCTCAACCAAAAGCCGGTAACATTGCAGGATGTATAACTGTTTGTGCAGAAGTTAACGATAAAGCATCAACCAAAAGGCATGAGCAAGGTTGGGTAGATGAATTAATAAATGATATTGATCACTTAGTTGAACGTGTTGAAGTTGCCAAGGAAAACCAAGAGGTAGTTTCCATAGCCTATCAAGGAAACATTGTTGATGTTTGGGAAGCTTTTGATAAAGCAGGTATTTATGTTGATTTAGGATCAGATCAAACCTCGTTACACAATCCATGGGCAGGAGGTTATTATCCAGTTGGTTTATCATATGAAGAGGCTAACGAACTAATGTCTCAAAATCCAGAGGAGTTTAAGAAGTATGTTCAAGAAAGTTTAGTTAGACAAACAAATGCGATCAATAAACATACAGCCAAAGGGACTTATTTTTTCGATTATGGGAATGCCTTTTTACTAGAAGCATCTAGAGCTGGAGCAGATATTATGGCTAAAAACCAAGTTGATTTTAAATATCCTTCCTACGTGCAAGATATTATGGGACCTATGTGTTTTGACTATGGGTTTGGTCCATTTAGGTGGGTGTGTGCTTCTGGAAAACCAGAAGATCTAGCTAAAACGGATAAAATAGCATCTGAAGTGCTAGAAAAAATTGCTGAAAGTGCTCCAAAAGAAATTCAGCAACAAATGCAAGATAACATTCAATGGATTAAAGGAGCTCAAGAAAACAAATTAGTAGTTGGCTCCCAAGCAAGAATATTATATGCTGATACTGAAGGAAGAATGAAAATTGCCAAAGCTTTTAACGATGCCATTGCTAAAGAAGAAATTGGACCAGTAATTTTAGGAAGGGATCATCATGATGTATCAGGAACAGATTCTCCTTACCGTGAAACTTCAAACATTTATGATGGATCACGATTTACTGCTGATATGGCTATCCAAAATGTTATTGGTGATTCGTTTAGAGGTGCTACTTGGGTTTCCATCCACAACGGTGGTGGCGTAGGCTGGGGAGAAGTTATCAATGGTGGCTTTGGCATGCTTTTAGACGGCTCCAAAGAAAGTGAAAACAGACTAAAATCAATGTTACATTGGGATGTAAATAATGGTATCGCACGTAGAAGCTGGGCAAGAAACGATGAAGCTATTTTTGCTATTAAACGAGCAATGGAACAAGAGCCTAAGCTAAAAGTTACCTTACCAAATTTGGTTGATGAGAGCCTGTTGAACTAGTTAATAACCCCAGATCCTATTAATTCATCATTGATATACCATGCAACAAACTGACCTGGTGTAACTCCTCGTTGTGCTTCATCAAAAAGAATGTAAACACCTTCTTCTTTTTGGAATAAAGCAGCTTTTTGCAACGGTTGGCGATACCTAATGCGTGCATCAACTCTTAGCTCCTCTCCTATGGATAACACTAAATCAGGGCGTATCCAATGTGTTTCCTTTTTATCTACAAATAATGCCTTCCTGTATAAACCAGGATGGTGATCACCTTGACCAACATAAACAATATTTTCTTTTACATCAGTATCTATAACGAATAATGGAAGCTTTGTACCTCCAACTCCTAATCCTTTTCTTTGACCGATAGTAAAGTAATGAGCACCTTGATGTTCTCCTACTTTTTTCCCTTCAGTGGATTGATAATGTATAGGAGCTGCTAAACGTTGAAGTTCTTCTCTTGAGGCATATTCATCATAAGTTGCTAAATCTTCAGCTATTTCAACAATTTCACCATTTTTAGGCTTTAATTGTTGCTGTAAAAAATCGGGTAGTTTTATTTTACCTACAAAACATAACCCCTGTGAGTCTTTTTTATTTGCTGTTATTAAATTCTGTTCTTCAGCTATTTTCCTAACTTCTGCTTTTTGTAAATGACCAATAGGGAAAAGGGCTTTAGACAACTGGTCTTGATTTAATTGACATAAAAAATAGCTTTGGTCTTTATTGTTGTCAGCACCAGCTTTTAGTTGATAAATGGTTTTACCGTTTTTGTCAACTTCACTTTTTTGACAATAATGACCTGTAGCAACATAATCTGCTCCCAAACTCATGGCCGTTTTTAAAAAAACATCAAATTTGATTTCACGATTACATAATACATCTGGATTAGGTGTTCTTCCTGCCTCATACTCAGCAAACATATAATCAACGATTCGTTCCTTATACTCCTTACTTAAGTCAATACTTTGAAAGGGTATCCCCAGCTGCTCTGCAATTGCTAATGCATCATTACTATCTTCAATCCAAGGACATTCGGTATCCAAAATAACAGAGTCATCATGCCAGTTTTTCATAAACAAGCCAATTACTTCGTATCCTTGCTCTTTTAGCAGGTAAGCAGAAACACTTGAATCTACACCTCCTGATAAACCTACAACTACTCGTTTAGACACTTTTTTATTTTAAAATTAAACCTTTTTAGAATATGTTAGACAGATAAATCTATTAAAACTTACTTGTAAGTACTTAAAAATTTACATTACTAAGTAACTATTAAAACACAAAAAAGGGGAAATGAAATCATTTCCCCTTTTATAATTGCTATTCATACCTAGCTTATTTTATACAAAATAGCTAAGTAAAAGCTACTAATTAGTGATTATCTTCGATATCTTCTAAATCGTTTTCAATATCATTTTCTAAGTCTTTGAAACCTTCTTCTAATCCTTTTTTGAATTCTGCTCCAAATTTATCAAAAGCTTCTTCGTAAGCAACTTTCATTCTGTATCCATTACCTGCAGCAAGTAAAGATACAACAACAGCGATAATTGGCAACGTCATTTTACCTCCTTTAGTAGCTAAGAATACTCCGATAGCTCCTAAAATCAATCCTAAAATTCCAAGGTACATCCCGATAGCTCCAAAAAGGCTTAAGATTAAACCTAATCCCCCAAATACTACACCTAAGATACCCATTGTCTTCCAAGTGTTACTTGTTTTTTCTGTTGTCATTTTTTTGTTTTTTAATTATACATTTAATTATCCGACAAATATATACTTCACGGGCTATTAAAAAAATACTTTTTACAGGAATTGATAAAATACACTAAATAATTATCAACAATAAGAACTTATTTGTTAATTACTTAAGAAAAAAATCAAGCAGGTATAACTCTACTAAACTTTTTTAGATAAATAAAACGCTAAGGATGTAATAAGTAATATCCATGGAGTCCCGTGCATGAACAAGTCAAACCAATCAATGCCTCTCATTTGTTTATTGCTATCTAAAACCCATGTGATTTTTTCCCAAACATGAGGTGGTTTAAAAGGAGCTAACCCTAAGGTTAAGCTTGCTATCAGCCACAATTTTATATTATTGGTTAAAAACTGAGTTACGCTTACCATCCTAAGTATCCTCCTTCAAGTTCGTAAACAGTAGTGAAACCATTTTTTTCGAAAACTTTAAGTGCTCTTGAGCTTCTACCTCCGCTTCTACAAAAAATAAATGTTGGAGTTTCTTTATCAAGTTTAGCTATGCTTTCTTCGAAGTTGTCTGCCAAAAAATCAATATTAGCAGCATTTCCAATTGTTCCTGCTTGATATTCTTTCGGAGTTCGAACATCTACTAATTGAATTCTTGGATAAGCGGCTATAAAGTTTTTAAACTCTTCTTTTGATACACGTTTAGCAACTACTTCCGTTTTGTTTACTGATTTTTCTCTTGACTCAGTATCATTGCTTTGCGCACAAGCTGTAAAAATCAATGAGCTAAAAAATGCGATTAAAATTGTTTTATTCATTTGTTTTGTTTTTTGTAGTTAAAGAAAAAATTAGCCCATATTATTTTAGACATAGGATACATAAATGGTGTTGCAAGTATTAACGCTGAAAAAATTGATGCCAAAGTTGCAACCATAGACAAATTTGGCAAAAACAAATTAATTGATGTCCAAACAGTAACAAAAACAGCAACTCCTAATGCATAAACAACATAGTAAGATCCTTGATAAAAACCTGGCTCTTTAGCATATTTCTCCCCACATACTTCACAATGATCTTTCACTTTGGCACTAAAAAAACTTCCCTCGAAAAAATCGCCTTCTTGGCAGTGTGGACATTTGCGTTTGAAAATACTGTATAGTTTCGTTCCTTTTTTCATGTTCTATTACATATCAATAATTAAAACTAGTTTTTTCTGCTAAAATGGATGGTAACAAAAGTTACCTACATCAAGATACTCATCCTTTCGGAACTAATCAACTCCCAAAAATTTATGTGTTTGGATAGATATTTTCCATTTAGGATGTTCTTTGATGTAGTCAAGAATATAAACACTCATTTCTTCACTTCTCTCCCACTCTGGTTGAAAGTATAATTGACAATCAGCTAGCACCTGCGAAGCATAATCTTCCCCCCATTTAAAATCATGTGTGTTAAACACAATAACTTTTAACTCTTTAGCAACTTCAATAACTGATTGAATGGGAGCTTTAAATTTCTTGGGAGATAAACATACCCAATCAAAAACTCCTTTGATGGGATAAGCTCCAGAAGTTTCAATTGCAATATATATTCCTAAATCTTTTATTGCTAACGTTAACTCTGCTAAATCATACATAGCTGGTTCGCCTCCTGTTATCACACAAAAGTTTGCTCCTGATTCTCTTAGTCCATCCACAATATCTTCAACCGGATACACCGTATGGTCTTCTCTATTCCAACTTTCTTTTACATCACACCATACACAACCAACATCACATCCTGCTAATCGAATAAAATATGCTGGTCTACCAACATGACACCCTTCTCCTTGAATAGAATAAAAGGCTTCCATTATTGGTAAATGTGTTCCGTTTTGTATGTTTTCTGGCAGCTCCATTAATTGCCGTCAAAGGTATATAAAATCTCTGGTGTAACACATATATCCATAGGAATATCGTACGAATTTATATCACTTATCAAATCATCTTCTACTTCAAAAAGAGATAATCCTACTTTTAAAGCATCTTCTTTTAAGTTTAGTAAAAACCTATCATAAAAACCTTTTCCATAGCCTACTCTATATCCTTTTTTATCAAAAGCCAAAAGTGGGAGCAAAACGATATCAATATCACTTGGAGAAACTTCTACAAGGTTACCTCCAGTAGGCTCTGGAATACCATAACTATTTTCTCTAAACTCAGTATTATCAGTAACCAATATGTGTTTCATCGTGTTTGAAGAAAAATCAGAAATTGAGACAACCACCTCACCTACCGACCTTATCCTATCAATAATTAGCCAAGTATTTATTTCCTTTTTTGACGTAATTGGTAAAAAAACGTGAACTTTTTTATTTGCCAAGTCCAAGTGCTTGAATAACCGGTCTGATAATTCTATGGATTGATTTGCTAACTCTATTGGAGAAAGCTCATCACGCAATTTCACGTATTTATCTCTAAGTTCTTTTTTGGTCACCTAAATGGTTTTTTAAATCTTCTTTTTTGATTAAAAACTTTACCTCCTCCTAGCCAAAATATAAGCATAGCTAGAGCTAAGAAAACAAAAAAAATTAATAGTGGATCAAGAAGCTTTATGGTTAGTGTAATTTGATAAGCTATAATTACGTGTGAAATTAAAAAAGATAGAAAAATCAAACATGTTTGATAAACTAATTTTCTTTTGGTTTGTTTTATCCCAACTATTTCAACCCATCTTTTAAGCTTTTTATCTCTTATTCGGATATATCTATCACCAAAAATAGAGGTAACAACTAAGTAGACTATTGCAAAAAAGGTGTTAAGAGTAATGTAAGCAGAATTAAATTCTTCCATTTACATCCCTGGAATAAGTCCAGCAGAAGCAGCTTTCATTTCACTTTCATTAACTTTTTCTGCTTTTTCTAGCGCTTGATTTAATGCTATGATTAGCAGATCTTCCAATTCTTCTTTATCTAATTCGCTTAATTCTGGTGCAATCGAAACACTTTTAACCACTCTATTACCAGTTACAGTAACTTTAACTTTTCCTGCAGCCTCACCATCAACTAAAATAGTATCTAAGCGGGCTTTTGTTTCTTCAACCTTTTGTTGCATTTCTTGCAACTTTTTCATCATATTTCCTCCAAACATACTTTTTATTTTGCCGGTAATACTTTTGTAGACACTTCTCCAAATCCAACTCTAACACCATCTTTCTCTGCATGCCCACGCATAATCACCGTATCATTATCGTTTATAAATTTTCTTTCCGACCCATCCAACATCTTAATTGGCTTTGTTCCTCTCCAAGATATTTCTAACATAGAGCCATAACTGCTTTCGTCATTCCCACTTATCGTTCCAGAAGCTAACACATCCCCTCCTTTAATATTACATCCATTAATGGTATGATGAGCCAATTGTTGGTTCATATTCCAGTACATATGTTTAAAGTTAGATTTTGTTACACGTTGCTCCATTCTTCCTTCGGGCTTAATGAAAACTTCAAGCGTTACATCTAAATGCTTATCTCCATCATACTCAAGATAAGGAAGCACCTTAGGGTCTTGCTGTGGACCAGAGACTCTAAAAGGCTCTAATGCATCAAGTGTTACTATCCATGGAGATATTGATGACGCAAAGTTTTTTGCTAAAAATGGACCTAATGGAACATATTCCCATTTTTGAATATCCCTTGCAGACCAGTCATTAAAAAGAGCTAAACCAAAAATATAATCATCTGCTTCGCTTGTGGATATTGAATCTCCTAGTGGTTTACCATCAAACGTAATGAAGGCCATCTCTAATTCAAAATCTAATAATTTACATGGACCAAATACTGGAGGTTCTTCTTCGTTTGGCTTTTGCTGACCTTTTGGCCTGTGAATCGGAACTCCAGAAGGTATAATCGAGCTAGCTCTACCGTGGTATCCCACAGGAATATGTTTCCAATTTGGTAAAAGTGCATTATTTGGATCACGAAACATCGATCCAACATTAAATGCGTGCTGTTCACTCGAATAAAAATCAGTATAATCACCTATTTTAATAGGTAAAAGCATATTCACATCATCTTGATCATAGAGTACTTGACTCACATGAAACTCATTTTTTTGTAACTCAGTGTTACCTTCGGTAAACAGTTCGCTAATTCTATTTCTTAGTGCACGAACACTCATTTTACCTTTTTTCATCATTGAATTGAGATACCTGTCATCAAAATCTGAGAGCTCAAAAGGTAATCCTTCAAGGTAACCGTAATCTTCTAATTCTTTTAAATCTATCACTTTATCACCCAAAGCCACCCCTACTCTTGGTGAGTTTTCTGTTTTGGGAACAAAAATTCCAAATGGTAGGTTTTGAATTGTAAAATCACTTCCCTTAGGGATATTTATCCATGAAGTTAGGTTTGGGTTGTTTGCTGTTATTTCCATAATACTAATTAGTAGTTCTAATTTAATTAAACAATATAACATTAAGAAACTTCGGTTTATTTTGTTTAACATTTTAAATTGTTTTTCTAAACAAAAAAACCTACCTTTAAGTGTAAACACTGAAAATGAGTAATATTTTAGTAATTGGGGCTAATTCTACTGTGGCAAAAGAAGTTTTTAATTTGCTTCAAAAGGAAAATCATACAATATACTCTGTTTCAAGAGATGACTTTGATTTTTCAAAAAATCATTTAAGGACTTCATTGGATGAAAAAGAAATTGATTGGGATTTTTTTCCAGAAGAAATCAATCAGCTTTATTATTTCCCAGGAACAATAAACTTAAAACCTCTTAAGTTTTTAAAAGAAGAGGATTTCAAAAATGACTTCGAGATTAATGTTTTAGGTTTTGTTAGATACATAAAAAAATTAGAAAAGAATTTACGAAAAGGTAAAGCCTCAGTAGTTAGTTTTACTTCTGTAGCTTCATCCATTGGCATGGACTATCACACGAGTGTTTCAGCATCAAAAGGAGCGTTGGAATCTCTAAATAAAGCCCTTGCAGCTGAATTTATTGGATCAGTTAGATTTAATACAATTTCGCTATCGCTATCCAACACAAATATGGCGCAACAACTACTTAATAGCGACAAGAAATTAGAATTGGCAAAATCTAGAAATCCAATGGGAGTCATTGGCGACCCTGCTAAAATTGCAAAATTAGCTACATTTGTAAATTCCGAAGCATGTGATTGGGTTACTGCACAAAACATTCATGTTGATGGAGGCATGTCTAACATAAAATTATTTACATAATTAATAGATGGACGAAAAGTATAGTATCAATCAAATAGAAATTTTATCAGGTATCAAATCTCACACTTTAAGGATATGGGAGAAGCGATATCAGATTATTGTGCCTAAAAGAACAGAAACTAATTTTAGATACTATGATGAAAAAGATCTTAAAAAGGTATTAAACATTGCTTTTTTAAACCAAAACGGTTACAAAATTTCTAAAATTGCTGCTCTATCGGAAGATCAATTGGTAAAAGAGGTTCAAGAATTTTATTCCAATTCTTCGGAAGAAGTTGACACTAACCTTCTCTTAACAAAGGCTCTAATTGCTTTTGACCTAGATAGTTTCCAAGGAATTTTCAACTCCTATAGAAGCAAACACGATTTTGAAACTACTATTACTAATTTGGTAGTACCTTTCTTTGAAAGAATAGGTATTTTATGGCAAACAAATAAAATTTGTCCAGCTCAAGAACATTTATTCTCTCAGTTCTTCAAACAAAAATTGATGTATGAGATCGAAAAAATTGATGCAAAAAATAACAAGCCTAAAGTTTTAATTTATCTACGAGAAAATGAGTATCACGAATTAGGACTGCTTGTTTATCATTATATTTTGAGAAAAAAAGGGTATGAAGTTTTTAACCTAGGAGCTTCAGTTCCATTAGAAAGCTTAATTAAAGCAACAAAATCTATTAAACCTTCAATAATAATTTCATCATTTATTTCCTACACGAATAATGAAACATTTACTGAATATTTCGATCAGTTAAAAGCTAATATAGGATCTAACTATAAATTCTTATTTAGTGGCAATACTACTGTACTAAATGAATGTAATACTGATAATTCTTACGAAGTAATTGATAATTTGCCAAGTTTTTACGACCTTTTGTAAAATTGGTCTATGAAAAGTCTTGCCATATGCTTATTTGCTATAGTGATTAACACTCTTAGTTACTGTCAAACAATAGAGCTTAATGAAATAAGACAAAAATACAATCAGGTTAATGGGGATATTGATAAAGCCAAAACTCTATTTGACCGACTTGATAAAAAAAATGATAAAAACTCAGTAGAAAAAGCATACTTAGGTGTTATTAAATCTATAATAGCAGATTCATTTTACAATCCATTTAACAAATATTCTTGGTTTATTGATGGAAAAAAAAGTATAGAGAGCTCTGTCAAAAACTCACCTACAGATCCAGAAATTCGATTTTTAAGATTATCAGTTCAATATAAAGCACCTAAATTTTTAGGCTACTATAATAATATCAAAGAAGATACAATCATCGTATTAAAATCTGCCAAATACTTCAAGGAGATTGGTATTTATGAGCCTGTAAAAGAATTCATTGTTAAAGAAATGAAGCTTTCTGATATTAGCTTCTAGTTTTTATTCCCCGCTATTTTTTTAATCTCACTGTACAAAAACAGCTAAACTCTTGATCTCAAAATTAATTTTGTTTAAATTTAACATATGTATAGTTAAACAAAATAGCGTTTATTAGTTTAACCTAGCATTTAATCTAAAAACAATAGGCTAAGCTTTCAATTTTAAAATTAAAATCTGCTGGATATAGTCCAAAAAAAGAGTCAATATGAGTAACATAACATTCACAAATTCATCTGGTATATATCAACTAAAGGCTGAACAATACTTACCTATATCAAAGATTGAGGCTTGGGATTTTTTAGTGAACCCTAAAAATCTTCCTGTAATCACTCCTCCCCACATGAATTTTGAAATTACTTCCCCTTACACGGAAGAAAAAATTTATGCTGGCCAAATAATCACCTACAAAGTATCGCCATTTAAAGGGTTCCGATCAAATTGGGTAACAGAAATCACAGAAGTTGTTAACGGAGAGTATTTTATTGATGAGCAACGCTTTGGACCTTATGCTATGTGGCACCATGAACACATGATTACCGAAAAAGATAACGGTGTAAACATGGTTGATATCATCTCTTACAAACCTCCTTTTGGCTTTATTGGTGCCTTAATGGAGCCAATAGTTATAAGAAAACAGCTTAAACAAATATTTGAGTTTAGAGAAAAAAAGCTAAATGAATTATTTCCTGCGTAGTGAAAAACAAAAAAACATATAAAAAAATTCGTTTGATTCTAGGCGATCAACTAAACAGCTTTCATAGTTGGTTTAGCGAAACGAATGATGATATTTTATATGTGTTGATGGAGTTAAAAAGTGAACAAGAATACGTAACTCATCATATTCAAAAAGTTTCTGCGTTTTTTGCTGCTATGAGGGATTTCTCAAATCAGTTAAAAGAAAAGGGGCATCACGTCCACTATATTAAAATAACGGATGAAGATAGTAAGCTTTCGTTTACAGAAAACCTAATTACTTTAGCTAAAAAACATAATGCAGAAGCAATTGATTATCAAAAACCAGACGAATATCGTTTAGATCAAAAATTAGGTGAGCTAAAGAATGAAAACTATAAAACAACTGTTTTTGATACCAAACATTTTATCACCGAAAGAAATGAGCTTACCGAATTTTTTAAAAACAAAAAACAGCTCCTTCTAGAAAACTTTTATCAACACCTTCGAAAAAAACACAACATTTTAGTATCTGGAAAAGGTGAGCCAGAAGGTGGTCAATGGAATTTTGACAAGCAAAACAGAAAAAAGCTTCCTAAAAATCATAATGTAACTCATTTGCGAGCTTTTGAAAATGATGTTTCTGATGTACTTAAAGATGTAAAATCTGCAAAAATTAAATTCTTTGGTAAAGAAGAAGTCAAAATAAAATATCCCATAAACAGAGAACAATCTCTAAGGATGTTGAATGATTTTATTAAAAATGGATTGCAAAACTTTGGCTCTTTCCAAGATGCCATGCATACCGATCATTGGAGGCTTTACCATTCCCTACTTTCTTTTTCTTTAAACACCAAGCAAATTAGTCCAAAAGAAGTGATTGATAAAACAGTAGATTTTTATCATTCTAACGAATCGAATGTAGAAATCAAGCAAGTTGAAGGATTTGTAAGACAAATACTAGGTTGGAGGGAATATGTTAGAGGCGTTTATTGGAAAGAAATGCCAAGTTATAAAAAAGAGAACTTTTTAAAGCTCAAAGAAGATTTACCTACTTTTTATTGGGATGGAAATACAAAAATGAACTGTTTAAAGCACAGCATCAACCAATCACTTGATTACAGTTACGCTCACCACATTCAACGGTTAATGGTTACAGGTAACTTTGCACTTTTGGCAGGTGTACATCCCGATCAAGTAGACGAATGGTACCTTGGCATTTATGCTGATGCTTTAGAGTGGGTACAATTGCCAAATACCCGAGGGATGAGTCAATTCGCTGACGGAGGAATACTTGGTACAAAGCCTTATGTTTCGTCTGCTAACTACATTAATAAAATGAGTAATTATTGTGCCGATTGTTATTACTCAAAAACAAAAACTTACGGAGATAAAGCATGCCCATTTAATTCTTTATACTGGAATTTTATTGATCAACACGAAGATAAATTAAGTAATAACCCAAGAATGGGAATGATGTATTCCCTTTGGGGCAAAAGAGAACAAGAAGAAAAAACAAAAATATTAGAACAAGCAAACGAGTATTTAACCAATATTAATGAGCTATGAAAAAGATTAAAACAGGTTTAGTTTGGTTTAGAAACAACCTACGTTTGGATGATAATCCAGCACTAAATAGAGCATTAGAGCTATGCGAATATGTACTACTCGTTCATGTGTACGACACTCGAACTTTTGAAAAACAACAATTTAATATTGATAGAATTGGCGGACATAGAATGCGGTTTTTATTTCAATCTGTGGAAGACTTATCTCAAAACCTAAGAGATAACAATCTTTACCTTCACACCGCTTATGACAACCCTATTAATTATATCAAAAAGCTAGTTTCGGAGTACCATGTTACCGATATTTTTACTCAAAAAGAAGCTGGCTATGAAGAAATGATTGACGAGAAAGAAATAAAAAGAATAGCCAATCTTCATCTCTTCGAATCTTCAACACTTTTTTGTAAAGAAGACTTAGGGTTTTCTATTGATCAACTTCCGAAAGATTTTACTTCTTTTAGAAAAAAAGTTGAAAAACAAGGTTTTTTAAATCCTCCTGTTGATTTTGAAAGGCATGATGCCTATTCAATAGAAGTTCCTGATGAAAAATATTTGTATAAGTTTTCACATCTTATGATAAACCCTCATCGAAAAACAGTTTATCCTTTTACAGGCGGGGAAACAATGGGAAATGAACGATTAAAGCATTTTATTTGGGAAGATCGAGCCATTGATACGTATAAAAAAACTAGAAACAACTTAATTGGATCTAACTATTCTTCTAAATTTTCTCCTTGGCTTGCTAATGGAAGCATTAGCCCTAAAAGAATTTGGTTAGAGATTAGTCAGTACGAACAAATAGTTAATAAAAACCAATCAACCTATTGGTTGAAATTTGAGCTCCTTTGGAGAGAGTTTTTTAAATGGGTAGCCTACAAACACCCAACTAAATTCTATCTAAAAAACGGATTTTCTAAAAAACCAATTGATACAGCCACTGAAAATGAAAACTTTACTCTTTGGAAAAATGGAAAAACAGCTAATGAGTTTATAAATGCCAACATAAATGAACTTAACTTAACAGGTTTTATGAGTAACAGGGGAAGACAAATAGTTGCCTCATACCTTATTTATGATCTTCATGTAGATTGGAGGCTTGGTGCTGCTTATTTTGAAAAAATGCTCATTGATTATGATACAAATTCTAACTACGGTAATTGGACATACATAGCTGGTGTTGGAAATGATCCTAGAGGAGGCAGACATTTTAATATAGAAAAGCAACGATCACAATACGACCCTAATGGTGAGTACACACTACTATGGGCTGATGCTAAATAAATGATAGTTAAAACAACATATTTTGATAAAAAAACCCAAGAAGCTATTATAGCAAAAGTTGGAAAACCTTTTTCTCCTTTAGATGTAATAAAGAAAGGGATGATTGGTTCTTCACGGATGATTATTAAAGACTATAGCCAAGGATTTGACGCTTTTATAAATAAAAACATGGACTTAACCTATGCCAGTATTGGGTTAAGACCAAAAGGCATCATTGTTATACTCTCCAAATCTTACTTTAATTTGAGCTGGGTAATTTCTTACCATCACCTTTCCATTTACAAAACAGATGTATTAAGTATTCATGCTGAAGGTGAATTTTTGAAACTCCAAATCAAAAAAAAGCAAAACAAAAAGCTTATCGAAAAAATACTGCTATACAAATCAAAATACATGAATAGTGATGTTTAAACCTAGAGAAATAGACCGTATCATAGAAATGGCATGGGAAGATCGCACCACTTTCGATGCGATAGAATATCAATTTGGCATTGATGAATCTGGGGTTATTGAACTCATGCGAAAACACCTCAAACCAAAAAGTTTCAAACGCTGGCGGAAAAGAGTTACTAACCGAAAAACTAAACATCGAGCTAAACGAGATTTTACAGTTGGTAGATTTAAATGTAGTAGACAAAAAACTATTTCTAACAACAAGTACAGCTAACCTCTTATTTAACTGAATTTCTGTATCTTTGCCTTTACCAGCTGAATACCTATGAACAAACTCATCTATACCCTTGCGGTATTTTTTATTTGTATTACCTCCTATGGAGCTGATTACTATTGGGTAAATGGCTCGGGCACTTGGACAGATGCTGCTGGTCACTGGGCAACCACGTCTGGCGGAACTACAATGCATTTAGCTCCTCCAACAATTAGTGATGATGTTTATCTTGACTCCAACTCATTTTTAACTACAGGACAAACAGTTACCATTAATACAAAAGCTTATTGTAAAAACTTTTTTGCTGCTAATGCTATAAATAACGCTACACTAACAAGTGGTGTCGATTCCTTAATTATTTATGGAAGTTTTATACTTAACAACAACATTAACCTTAGCATTTCTCAACCACTTCTTTTTAAATCTAGTGGAGGTTCAGATACGATACATACACTTGGCAAAACAATTAATAGCGACATAATCATCGAAGGTGCATCCATATTTGTACTTACCTCTAACCTTAATTTATCGGGTAATTTAGTATTTAAACAAGGAACAATTGAAGTCAATAACTTTGATTTAACCTGCCATAATTTTAATGGAAATTTCATTATCCCTAAAACACTAACTCTCACAACAGGAAACATCAACTTAACAGGTGATGGTAATGCTTGGAATATAACCAATACTAGTTTCACCCTAAATCAAGGTACTTCAACCTTAAATTTTAATTATACTGGTGCAAACTCAGTTATTTTTTCTCCTGCAGGCTTCACTTATAATAATATAGTTTTTAATTCTTCAAATAATGTTTTTTCATCTGGAGGAACATACAATAGCCTAACCTTTTCAGCGGGTAGTAAAACAACATTTCCTGCATTAGAAATTCAAGTAATTGGTAGCATTAATGCCAACGGTACTTGTGGGGAACATATCATTTTTAATAGCAGCTCAACTACTCCCGCTATTTGGATTGGAACGGGGACACATGTCTTAAACTACCTCAGTATAAGCAATATTCAAGCGAGTGGAACTGCTTTTAATGCAAACAATTCTTTTGATGATGGCAATAACACGGGCATTACCTTTACCGATATTGCAGATAACAGTGATTTTTATTGGATTGGAGGAAATGGCGATTGGCACGATCCTGCTCATTGGTCTAACAGCTCTGGAGGAGCTTCGAATGGATGTATACCTGGCCCTAATAACAACGTTTTTTTTGATGGAAACTCTGGATTTACAGTAGGCGGAGTTACTCTCAATAGAAATGCGTACTGTAATTCCATGGATTGGACAGGAGTATCTGGAACACCTCAACTAACTATTGGAAACGCCAAAACATTAAAACTAAAAGGCAGCTTTTTGTTAGCGGCTAATGTTTCTCCTAACATAGATGGAACTGTAGAGTTTTACTCTGGAAATTATGCTTCTGTTAATACTTTTAACAAGCAACTAAATGGAACATTAATCTTCAAAAAGACAAATACTGCTAGCATCATATCAGATATCTTAACAGCCAGTATTCGTCACGAATCGGATAGTTTAGTATTTAATGGTAATAACATTACAATTAACAGCTATGTTTCAAACACTTCAACAAACAGGGTATTAAGTATAGCTAACAGTAACATAAAGCTTTTAGGTTCTGATACCGTTTGGCAAATATCACCAAGTAACTTCACTTATATTGACAGTTTTTCTACTATTTCTATTGAATCAGACACGAACTTAGTTGCTAGCTTTTATGGCGGAAATCAAACCTATGAATCGCTTATCATAAATCATATTAATGCAGAAATACTAGATACAAATACATTCAACTACCTAGAAATTAAAAAAGGAAAAACGTTAGCAATAGAATCTGACGTTACACAAACAGTCGACTCCCTAGTAGCTGTTGGTTCATGTGATTCTATTATAACTCTCCAATCCACATCTAACTTATTTACTCCTGCAAGAATCCAAAAACTAGGATATGACACACTCTTTGTAGATTATTGTAACATAATAAACATTGATGCAGTAATTACTGGAAACGAAGCTTACTACACAAGAAACACCAACTTACAAAATAGTACCGTCAATTGGTATGATTCTATCCCAACAACTTCAAACACGTATTATTGGGTTGGCAATGGAGGAGATTGGAGCGATGTAAATCATTGGTCACTGCTACCAGGAGGGCCTTCTGCTGGCTGTTTACCTACTGCAAAAGATACAATTATATTTGACTTATTATCCATTACTACTACTGGACAAGTAGTGATTTTAGATGTTGATGCTTCTTGTGCAAAAATAGATTTTACATTACTTGCAAATCCTTTAATCATTGATTTTAGAAGGGATTTAAACGTCTCCTTTGAAGCCAACCTTCATCCAAATTTAACCTGTACACGAAACAACAGTTTTTCGGCTATTTACTTCGTAACTGATTCCACGAATGGAATTTTCAACCCTGCAGATGCTTCACTAGATTTAGGGTTTATTTTTATTGGAGCTACCTTAACCGATACGCTTACACTCACAAGTAATCTTGATCTTGGAAATTTTGGAGTTTTTATTATCTCTAAAGGAACATTTATAAGTGAAGCCGCTGAATTAATTGCTAATTCCTTTAATTTATTTACAGACAATCCTAAAAACATTTTCTTAAATAGCACTTTTCTTTCTTTGTACTCTGGGGTAGATGCCCGTTTCTTAACCAACACTACATTTGATGCTGGAACTTCTAACATTTTTATAGAGGGGTCTTTAGGAAATGATTATTTTTATGGAAACGGTTTTAATTACCACAACTTGGAAATCAACCATGTTGCCTCAACAACCTTTTTAAGCGGAAGTAATACGTTCAATAAACTTAATATTTCAGCTGGTATTGAGCTTCAAGTGGAAAATGGAAGTGCACAAACCATCAATGATTCGTTACTTTTAGAAGGAACATGTTACGACAGTATTTCTATTTTCTCTGATAATGCTGGAGTTCAAACAACCTTTAACCTAGCGAGTGGCGATTACATTGCTACATGCATAAACTATCAGGATGTGGCTGTTACTTCTACTGTTCTAAACACCTTATTTAGTTCTGATTTTGGAAACAATAGTGGTATAACGTTCAACCCTGCTCCTTCATCTACTCCAAGCTTCACATTAGCATCCTTTCAAGTTTGTTTAGGTGATACTATAAAACCCGTGAACACCTCAACTGCTTTTAATGGAATATTTAACGACCTCTCTTTTTCATGGGATTTTAGCGATGGAACCATTAGCAACGATACTAACCCATCTCATTTATATTTGAATGAAGGGAAATACTACATTGAGTTATCATCAACATTTACAAACGGCTGTACAAATACCCATACAGATTCAGTAAATGTAAACGACCCTTCCCTACGATTATTTGCTTCGGATGGTGACACAACTATTTGTGAAAGCGAAGAAGTAATCTTTACAACTAGTGTAAGTGGAGATACTTATCAGTTTTTTATTAATGGCAATGCTGCAACAGCAATGATCCCCTCTACTTCTTATTCAACAGATTCTTTGAATAACGGAGATAGTATTTATGCTACCACGCTATTAAATGGTTGTCCGGCTACTAGTTTAGATACCTTAGTTTGGATAGTTAATCCAAACCCAGTACTTACAGTTTCTTCTTCTATTCCGAATGATACCTTGTGTGATGGCGATACCGTTTCAATAACTGCAACAGGAGCTACAAACTATCAATATTTTTTGAATAATATTCCCTTGGGGTTACCATCTAGTGATTCACTTTTTAAATCGGGCGATATTAATTCAAATGACTCTTTATTTTTAATAGGCTCTTTTAGTTCTGGTTGTTCTGTGAATAGTGATACTATTGCTTTTCATGTTAACCCTAAACCCTTTATTACCCTTACGAATACTGGAGCCAATGTTATTTGTGATGGAGACTCTTTACTTTTCATAGCCAGTGGTGGAGAAGCTTATCAATACTCGGTAAATGGTATTCCAACAGCCGGCTTTATAACTTCTGACTCGCTATTACTTACTAATCTTTCTCACACAGATACCGTTAACGTAATTGGAGATTCTTTAGGATGTTTAGCAAATGGAAATATTGAATACATTATTGCAGTTAACCCAATTCCTAACACATCAATCACACCTTCTATTCCTTCAAGTACAATATGTAGTGGTAATAATTTAACTTACACCTTTTCTGGAGCTACCACTTATGAAGTTTTTATCAATGATGTTTCTCAAGGTCCTGCTTCTGGGACAACAACGTATAGCTCTTCAAGTTTTGCTAATGGTGATCGAATAAAAGTACTCGGTAGTACCTTTGGATGTGATAGCTTATCATTGGAGGACACAATTACCGTACTTCCACTCCCTACACCAAGTTTAACATGTAGTGATGCTGATACAATCATTTGCTTAAATGATTCAGTTACTCTTATAGCTAGTGGTGCTGATCAATACCAATTTTTTATTGACGGAATTCCTGCAACAACGATAGATTCATCAAACACATATACAACAGACTCTTTAACCAATAATGATGTTGTTACTGTAATAGGTTATGTAAATGGCTGTGGTCAATTAAGTACTGATCAATTTAACTTTTCAGTAAAGCCTTTACCTTTGGTGAATATATCAAGTAATAACGATACTATTTGTCAAGGAGAAAGTGTTTTATTTACTGCCATTGGAGCAACTTCTTATGAGTTTTTAGTGAATGGTGTATCTCAAGCTACACCATCTGCATCTAATACTTATAATACTGATTCTTTACAAGGTCTTTCTGATACCATCACAACTATCGGTTACTTAAATAGTTGCTCAAGCCTCTCGAATAACAAAGCAATCGTTGTTGTTAACCCTAGTCCTAGTGTTTTGTTTACAATCAATCAAGACTCTATTTGTGATGGAGATACAATAATTGGAACTGGAGCTGGAGCTTTAGATTATCAGTTTTTACTTGATGGAACACCTCTTAATACCTTCAGTAATAACAACACATTTTCTTTCGCAAATCTAGTTGATGGACAAACCTTATCGATAAAAGGAAAAACAAATGGATGCACAAGCAATGGTGATACTGCTTATAACATAGGAGTTAATCCTATTCCTTCAGTTAGTTTAACAACTTCAGATATAGATCAAATAATTTGTGAAGGGGATTCCGTTTCATTTAATGCGTCTGGTGCAATAAATTATACTTTTTTCATCAATGACTCAATACTTGCTACAGCTAATACTACTGGAATCTATTCCACAGATTCTTTGGTAAACAATCAAGAAGTTCATGTAATTGGAGAAAACAGTGGATGTTCTGCTAAAAGTTCTCAATCTTATACTTTTACAGTAAATACCGCTCCAACTGTAACGATCTCCACTACCGATGCAGATACGACCATATGTGAAAGTGAGTCTATCACATTTATTGGAAGTGGAGCTAGTTTATATAAATTCTATGTAAACAATTCTCTCTTTACAAGCACTATAAATCCCATTTTATCAATATCCACACTTAATGATGGAGATACATTATCACTAATTGGCAATAGTGCAGCTGGGTGTATAGATACTGCTAATACAATACTTGTAGTAAAAGTTGATTCATTACCAAATACACAACTTTTCGCATCAGCAACTAATTCGACTTGTTTTGGAGATACACTTACATTTAATGCTTCTGGCGCTACCAATTATGAATTTTTCATTAATGGGTTTTCACAAGGGGCATCCTCGTCTAATCCAACATATGTAACAGATTCATTATCTACAGGAGATATTGTAACTGTAATTGGTGAACAAAACGGTTGTTACCAAACAGCAGATTCTTCTTACGCATACCAAGTTTATAATTATCCTAACGTTTTACTCTCTATGCTAAACGCTAACATACCATGTACGGGAGATACAATTAATTATAAAGCTACCGGAGGAATAACCTATGAATTTTTTATCGATAATATTTCTCAAGGAACTCCTTCTACAAACAACGTATTCTCAAGTGCCACATTAACTGCTGGTGAAGAAATCTATGCTATTGGTTACAACAATGGCTGTGGATCAAAAAGCGACTCTATCTACACCGTTCAAATTAATAGCTACCCTTCATTATCAGTAACAACTGTACCTGCCGGACCAAGTATCTGTTATGAGGATACACTTGTAATAAATACTCAAGGAGCTAACTCCTATCAATACTTCATCAATCAAGTATCGCAAAACATAACTGATTCTATTTTTAAAATCAACCAGTTAAATACTGGAGATACAATTAAAGTCATTGGTTATAATGGTGTTTGCCCCTCAGCACCAACAAAGCTTAGCTATTCTGTTACAAAATTAAATTTAGCTATTAATTCACCAGATAATTTTATGTCGTGTGATAATTCTCCCGTAACCCTAACAGCTAATGGAGCTTCTCAATATCAATTTTCCGTTAACGGTTCTGCTCAAGGAGGATTTAGCACAAATAATAGCTTAAGCAATACATTTAATTCGGGCGATTACATTTCCGTTATTGGTCAAGGCATGGGATGTAGTCAAACCTCAAGTCCTTATTACATAAGCAGCATAAACAGTCCATCAATTGATCCACCCGGACCAATAAAAATATGTAATGGACAAGATATCCTATTAACTACAGATAACCTATTTGGAAACAAATGGTTTAAAGATGGTGTTGAAATTCCTAATGCTTATGACTCTAATTATTTGGTAAGCGAAACAGGTAGTTATTCTATTCAAAAAATACAAGGAGGCAATGGAGAGGTATGGTCTGTTGGTAATGGTGTTAATGGAGAACTTGCTAATGGAACATATACTAACTCCGTACTACCTTTGATAGCTCACTCAATTAATCAAGGAGTCGCCATTGATGGAGGAGAAAAATATGTTCTCTTTTTAAAATCTGACGGTTCGGTTTGGGCATGGGGTGATAATACTTTTGGTCAATTAGGCGATGGCTCATTTACTCCTAGAAATACAGCTGAGCAAATCGTTGGACTTAGTAATGTGAATAAAGTTTCTGCTGGAGATAATTTTAGTATCGCACTTAGTAATGGAACAATTTGGACTTGGGGAGATAATACTAAAGGACAACTAGGGTTAGGAAACAATGGAAATGTAAGTATTCCAGTGTCCAATAATAATATAACCAATGTAATGGACGTATCCGCTGGAGGGGAATTCACAATAGCTTTAGATAATAACGGGGATGTATGGACATGGGGAGATAACCAATTCGGACAATTAGGTGATGGGTTCTTTACTAATAGAAACTTTCCATCAACGATAGGCTTGAGTAATGTTGTTTCTGTTTCAGCAGGAAAAACACACGCACTAGCCCTTGATATAAATGGAAATGTTTGGGTTTGGGGAGATAACTCCTTAGGTCAATTAGGAATTGATAACATAGGGTTTATTCAACAACCAATTAAATTAAACTCTCTAAGCAATATTGTTAGTATTTCTGCAGGTACTACACATTCTTTAGTGCTAAACACAAACAATGAGATTTTTACGTTTGGAGATAATACTTTTGGGCAATTAGGAGATGGGACAAACACACAATCCAATATCCCTAAAAAAATAAATGGTAATTACACCTCTATTTTAGCTGGGTACTATGCTAGTTTTGCCATTGGTTCAGATGCAAGCCTGTGGAGTTGGGGTAAAAACCAATACGGTCAATTAGGCAATGAAGGTACTTCTAACCAAAATATACCACAACTTATTTCAAACTTTAAAGGTGCTTCACTTGTAGCTTCAAGTATTGAATCTACTTCTGTGCTTATGACGAATGCTTTTAGTTGTGGGTCAACTACAGTTGATATTATTATTGATTCAGTTCCTGATGTTTTTATAACACTTACTAATGACACCGTATTATCGACTACAGCTGTGGGAACTAGCTATCAATGGTATTTGAACGGAAATCTTATTCCTAATGCAAATACAAATTCTTGGATTGCTACAACTCATGGCACATACACTGTTAAAGTTACCTTTGCTAATGGTTGTGAAGAAGAATCTAATGCCCTCATAATTTTACCCGTAGGAATTGAGGAAGAGGTTAATAATCTCTCGTTTTCTATCTATCCAAACCCAACTTCAGAGTATATTGAGATTAAAGCAAATAATAAAAATGATAGAATAAGCAACCTAACTTATTACGTTTACGATATTAATGGAAAAGAGCTTATTACAACTTCAAATAACTTAATTTCGCTACACACTATCGAAAACGGAAGTTATATTTTACAAGTAAAATGGAATAATTCATTAATACATACACAGCGAATTATTAAACTGGCTAAATTTTAACTATGAATTTTTATATAAAAACATCATTTCTCATTATTACTTTATTATATGGGGTATGTTATGCTCAGGAAAGGGTAACTTTTGAAAAACATAACGTATCTATTGAGCAACCAGAAAGTTTTGAGAAAGTTGATTTTTTTGAAGGATTATATAGTAAATCCACTGGAGCTTCAATACAAATTGAAACAGTTGATGGTGTTACTTATCCATTCTTAGCTAAAGGCTTTACAGAAGATAATTTAATTCCACAAGGAGTTACATTGAAGAAAAAAGAAGAGATTCAAATGCAATCTGGTGATAAAGGCCTACTCATATTTATGGAGTTTAATGTCACTCAAAATGGAGAGACTAGAGTTTTTAAACGAATTACACTGCTTACTGGTAACTTAAGCAAAACACTAATGATAAATACTAATTTTTCTCCCGAGGTTGAAACATTGGTATATCCTGCTATTTATAAAGCTTTACTAAGCGCTAAACTTGAAGAATAAACACTTTTACATATTACTTGTTTTTATTGCTTTTGGTAGCGTTTTATCGCTTAAAGCTCAAACCTACACGCAAACAGACTATGCCCCATTTTCAAATGATAGCATGAACATGTGGGGAAGTGGTGGTGCTCTTAACCTAAATCGGGATATTGAGTTGTTTCGTTTAAACCCTGGTCCACAAACTACTTCCGTTGGAAATATTACTTCTGTTGCTGGATCACAGTTTGGAGCCCTATTAAATGCATCATTGTATATTGATATTGGATCTAATTTTAGAATTTCTGGTTTTGAAGGTGGGTCAGTTGATGTTGACTATCCAGTTGATGTTAGTATGACTATGCCTACTGATTCAAGCTTTGAAAGAGGAGAATGGATTACTATTGAATCTGATTACAGTCTCAGAAACGCTGGTTTTATTAATTCTAGTTTTCCTAGTGGTGGAAGTACAGAACTTGTTATGAGATTTGGTTTTGCAACAAATGTTAATTCAAAAGTTTGTGTGTTTGGTTGCACAGATATTCCTTTGCTTCCTCCAAATTCAACGACAGCTCTTTTAGGTCAGTGGCCATCCATAGAAATTCCAATTTTTGGATTATACCACGATAAAGCTACTAATACTGTTTCTACAGTTTACCCTTGTTTGGATCCGCATCCAATTCCCAACATATGTAACTCAAATGTAACACCAATCCCTTTGGATATTCCTGATTTAGGTTTAAGTGGCTATGTTGACTTACCTCAAACAAATACCAACTCTTCCGTTAATGGAAAATGCATTAGCGCTTATGGAAGAGATGAATACATCCGTTTGGATATTGATATTTTAAAATATTTAGCTAAAATAGCTGGAGCAATACCTGGAGGTCAACCTTTAGCTGTATTAATGGATAATTTAAGTAACAGTTACAGCTTACCTGGAGGGGCTAGTGTGAGCTACAATATATTTTCTGCTGATTTCACAATTAAAAACTACAACAACCAACGATTTACCTATTGTCCCAATGTAAATACAACTCTTAATTTTCCAACAAGTGTAAAATACCGAATCAAAAATCCATCAGGAACAATACTATCTACAGGCTTTGACCAAACGGTAACTTTCCATACTGGAAATGACATTGATATACAATATCCTTGTAGTTATGAATTTGTAGAAGTAACCCCTGAGTATAAAATTGATGAAACAGAAAACTCATTCAGAAATGAAACCTATGACAGTCTTGATTTTTCATTCAATATGGCTGCTCTTTCATTTAATATCACAATACCAAAAATAACAGTTACCCCTGAGCTACATTTCCCCGAAGTTTGTATTCCCTATATATACCCTTGTGGAAATTGGAAAAAACCATGGAGAATGTGTACTGGTCAATCATGTACACCTGCATTTACCGTCCCTGCGGTATATTTTGGACCATACTCAATTGGTTTTGGCCCTTTATGGACGGCTAGCATCCCCGTTGGAAACATTAAAATTCCTTGGTTTGATCGTTCTTGGCCCTTAAAAGATATGGGCGATTTTACTGGATCAACTATCCGATTAGTTCCTAGAAAATATGAAGTATTGCTTGCTCGTACAGATATTTTATGTAAAGGGGATTCTACAGGCAATTTTACTGCTACTATCAAAAATGGAACTCCTCCCTTTTTATATGAATGGAGTAACAATAACTCCTATACCTCATCTTCCCGTACAGAAACAATTAGTGGTTTAGCGGCAGGTATTCATCATGTTAAAATAACAGATGCTAACGGGTGTTCTTTGTTTGGTAGCATTACATTAACAGAACCAGAGAAAAAACTACATGTAATTGACATCCAAAAAGAGAACGTTTCATGTTATGCATTTAGTGATGCAAAGGCATTTGTTAACATTCAGGGAGGAACAACCCCATACAATTATTTATGGTCTAACGGAAGTATAAACGATACATTATTAAATGTTAGTATTGGAAATTATACATTACAAATTACTGATAGTAATAATTGTATACTGGATACATCTATAACAATAACTCAGCCAGATTCGATTACAATAACAAGTATAAAAACTGATGTTTTATGTTATAGTGACTCCACAGGAACTGGTCAAATTCAAGTATCTGGCGGAACATTTCCTTATCAATACAATTGGAGTACAAGTGATAGCTCAAGTTTCTCTAATAAATTACCTAATGGAACACATATGATTAATGTAACAGATCATCAAGGTTGTAGTAAAACACACAACATAACCATTAATCAACCAGTAGCTCCTCTATCAATTGCCAATGTAAGCATTCAAAATATCAACTGTTTTGGTGAGTCTACAGGAGAAATACAAGTAACTCCAACAGGAGGAACTTATCCATATACATACACTTGGTATAACACAAATAATATTCAACTTGCTTCTAAAACTACAGTCATCAATAATCAACCTAAAGGATTATACACTGTTATTATTTCAGATACAAATGGGTGTGAAGTAGATTCAACCATTGAATTAATAGAGCCCATCGCTCCATTATCCATCGAATTAACTGCTGATTCTGTTACGTGCTTTGATGCTAGTAATGGTGCAATTGATTTGAGTGTATCTGGTGGAACTGCTCCATACTCTTTTAATTGGAGCAATGGCAGTACAACTGAAGATTTAACTAATATTCCCTCTGGGAATTATAGTATAACAGTAACTGATGCATTAGGTTGTACATTCATAGATTCAATTGATGTACTCCAGCCTACGGATTCCCTTAAAATTACTCTAACTAAACAACATCATGTTCTTTGTTTTGGTGATTCAACAGGAAACCTAGAAGTAATTGCTGAAGGAGGAACAACTCCTTATATATACAACTGGAATAATGGAGTTAATCAGCCCATAAACCCCAAGATTAAAGCAGGCAATTATATTGTCACTGTCACTGATTTTTATGGATGTTCTTTATCAAACAACTACGTAATATCTCAACCTAACACCCCCTTAAACATCACATACAACAACAAAAACGTAAGCTGTTTTGATGGTAGTGATGGAGAAATTAATGTAATCACAAATGGAGGGACTGCTCCTTATAACTACCAGTGGGCAGATAGAGACTCAACTATACTTAGTTATACTTCAAGTTCAATTAATAATCTACCAGAAAACATCTATAACCTAAAAATAGTTGACTCAAATAATTGCTTGTTAGATACAAACATTAGAATTACCCAACCACAACAGGAATTATCAATTATTCTATCTCCTAATGATGCTTTATGTTTTAATAGTTCAGATGGGTTTATTAACTCAAGTGTTTATGGGGGAACCGCTCCATACTCATACGATTGGAGTAATTCGGCTACATCACCAAACATTACTAACTTAACCACTGGCAATTATTACTTAATTGTAACAGATAGTTTAGGTTGTATACAAATTGATAGTGCCTTGATTAATCAGCCAGCCCTTCCCTTGCGGGTATCTACTCAAACTGAAGATGTAACTTGTATTGGTGGCACTAACGGTAAAATAATGTCTTTTGTTACTGGAGGGGTATCACCTTACACATATGCATGGAGCAATGGACAAAGTTCTCAGGATATCGATAGCCTATCAGCTGGATCATATACTCTAACCGTTACGGATGCTAATGGTTGTACCTCGATTTCTGGTGGAACTATAAATGAGCCTAGTACTTCAGTAAATATTAGCTATACTGTTGATTCTGTATCGTGTTATAGAGGTAATGATGGGCATATTAGAGTAGATATTACTGGAGGTACAACACCCTATCAATTACAATGGGCAGACTCCTTATTTTTACTAAACATAAAAGGAAATGATATTTACAACTTAACTACAGGAGAATATGAAATGATCGTTACTGATGCAAATGGATGCATGTCTTCTGCATTAATTTTTGTTCCTCAACCAGATTCTTTAACACTTGATTTAATAAAAACAGATGCCTTATGTTTTGGATCAGAGGATGGCTCAGTGACAACATATGTTCAAGGAGGAACAACTCCTTATCAATACTTATGGACAGATTCTGCTACGACTCCTAATCGAGATAATATTGGTGCCAACACTTATCAAGTAACGGTAACTGATGCTAAAGGTTGTACCGTAACAGGAGCAATTAAAGTTGAGCAACCTCCTGTTATTTGGGCTACAACCGACTTTAAAGAAGTTTCCTGTAGAGAAGAAACGGATGGAAGCTTAACACTCATCCCTCAAGGTGGTGTTGGAGGATATATTATTAACTGGTCAAACGGAGAGAGTAAAGAAACTATTGAAAATTTACCAACTGGTAATTATACTGCTATTTACGAAGATGCTAATGGCTGTAAAGATACCGCTGTTTTCAATTTGTATGGAAATGACCAAGTGTGTATACAACTTTCTAATACGATTACTCCAAACGATGATGGAATTAACGATACATGGATTATTGATGGTATAGAGCATTATCCTAACGTATCGGTGAAAGTATTTAATGAATGGGGAAGAGAAGTGTTTACATCTAGCGGTTTATATACTGCTTGGGATGGAACTTTTAATGGCAAGCCTCTACCTGGTGGAACCTATTATTATATTATTGACTTAAACACGGGTGACCCTGTATTTAAAGGTCCTATATTAATTGTAAGATAATTGAATAAATTTTTACTCCATATTATATTTATTATTGCATCATTTTCGATGTATAGTCAATGTCCTACATTAACTATAATAAACAAGCAGAACGTTACTTGTTTTGGTGGTGCAAATGGACAAATTACTGTCCAAGTTACTCCCGATGGTTCATTACCTCCCTGCGGATCTGGTTATAATATTATATGGTCAAACGGTGCTAATACTACTACTATAAGCGGACTTACTGCTGGCGTATACTATGTTAATGTCACCAACAATTGCACAGGGTGTACCTCATTTGCAATAGCCTCCATTGAAGAACCCTATCAATTAACTTCTACTATCTCTAAAACTGATGCTAACTGTAAAAATGAAGCTTCTGGAACTGTTGATTTAGAAGTAAGCGGAGGTACTCCTCCCTATAATTATAGCTGGAATACCGGGAGTATATCTCAAGACTTAATAAATGTAGCAGCAGGTAATTATAACGTAACCATTACTGATGATAATGGTTGTACAGCTACTAATACTTCA
>Ga0208830_1000229_pt1 | contig 30489 bp, 32 predicted proteins | sample DeeseametaMP2634_FD_184169 | JGI IMG/M metagenome (GOLD analysis project Ga0208830, IMG submission 184169) | Marine microbial communities from the Deep Atlantic Ocean - MP2634 (SPAdes) | ecosystem: Environmental > Aquatic > Marine > Oceanic | place: Northeast of Antigua and Barbuda, North... | reverse complement strand
AATTCTTGGTTTCAAATCTCAACTTTGCTTTCTTATTTAAAGCGAGAAAGGAAAGCCCGGGTGGAAGAGCTAATGCTTTCTGGGAGCTTAGCAGAGACACGTCGACATGCCATTCATCCATCATAAAAACATCTGCACAGATAGTGCTGATAGCATCAACAACAAAGAAAATGCCATATTTTCGAGTTAGTTTCCCAATAGCTTTTGTGTCATAAATAATCCCCGTCGATGTTTCGTGTGCGTTGATTAGCAACGTCGAATATTCTTGGCTCGATAGTCTACGATCGAGATCTTCGAGTGAAATTGGCTGACCGGGATCAAGACATATTTGTTCAAATGGAATTTCATGTTGAATACATAGATTGACCCAACGTTGACCAAAGGTACCTCCATTCACAATCAAAACCTTGTCACTATGGTCGAGGAAGTTGCAAATCACAGCTTCCATCGCACCTGTCCCGGAAGCGGCAAAAATAACCACATCTCCCTGAGTGCCGAATATGTATTTCAGACTTTCAATAATCTCAAACGTGATCTGTGAGAATTGTTCTGTGCGATTGTAAGGAAGCTGTGACGCACCAATTGCAAGCGTTCGAGAGGACATGGCTACTGGCCCGGGGGTAAATAATCTTATTTTATTTCTGTTTTGAGTATCCAACATTGTAATAATTACATTAATATTTATCCAAGTAATCTAAAATTTATCCCTCTAAAGACGAAGATAAAAAAGGTTTGTTAATGATATATATATCACCCAGCTTGATAGCGTGCCAGAGGTATCATAAATTACTATAATATGCCCTTATTCAATTTTTACCTGTACATTCAAAAACTAAAATTACTACCTGTTTATCTTGAGAACCCACCTGCCATCAACAAGTGTATAAGGCTGGCAGGCACAACGTACAGAAATACGAACTTGCCATATAATCGGAATAATAGAATGGTCCGATATTTATGTAACTTACTTCAATTTATGGGCTTGCAGGAATGGACGGATACTCAAATTCCCCAAAAAAAAAAGGATTTAAGCAAGAGCCCCGCAGCAGCGGGGGTTTTTGATATTTACTTTATTTAAAATTATTTATTGTTCGTAATTTTTATCAACCAAACCGAAGGAGATAAAATGAAAAAAATAACAATATTAGGTTTCATTGCTCTAATGTCTACCTCTGTTGTCCTTCCACAGACCAATAATATTTATGTTGAGGGACTGGGTGTTGGACTGCTAGGCTCAATTAACTATGAGAGAGAGGTCATGGACAAGGTCTTCGTGCGCGTAGGCATTACCCGCTACGCTGGTACAATCACTACATATGAAGATGATGATTACTATGGATATTATGGAGACGAGTTAGAGGTCGATTTTTCCATTATGCCGGTTATTGTAGGTGCAACATACCTAATGGGAAATAAATGGAAACTGGAGCTAGGCGGTGGAATATCCTACTGGATGGTCAGCGGATCAGCTGAATTTGGTGATTGGGAGTCTGAAGAAGAAGATGCTGGGCTTATGACATTCTACGGTGTCGGTGGTTTCCGCTATCAGAACCCTCTGGGTGGTATCACATTACGTGCAGGCTTGAGTTACCTGATGATAGAAGATATTGCTGCAGCTTGGCCGCATATTTCACTGGGATACGGATTCTAATCTGTAGAACACCCATTAATATGTTTTCAAAAAGCCCCGCATTAACGGGGTTTTTTGTTTCCCCATATTTGTCCTTACATTCCACTGTGAGGAAAGTATGAAATGAATATATTGATCATATTTGCCCACCCAAACCCAAAAAGTTTTTGTGGAGCTCTTAAAGACAGTTTTATTGATGGTGTTAAATCCAATAATCATGCAGTTGAAGTCGTAGACCTCTATAAAGATAAATTTAACCCAGTTTCACTCGGTGATAACGAAATAACACCAGAAATAGAGAAATATCAACAGTTAATCAGGAACTCTAACTGCCTAGTATTTATATATCCAGTTTGGTGGTTTAGAGCTCCAGCTATTTTAGAGGGGTGGATTGATAGAGTATTTACCATGGGATTTGCATATAATTTCAAGAAAGTCATAGGTAATTGGGGCAAACCGATTGGTTTACTTCCTTGTGATAAGGCAATTATCGTTAACACGTATGGTTCTCCAGCATTGGCCACAAAGTATTTCTATATGAATATTCCTTTTAGGAGACTTAAAAGGGGTGTACTAAAGATGTGTGGTATAAAGTATATCAAAAGATTCAATTGCTGGTCAGTCCCCTTCGTTTCTGATCAGAAACGAAAGACTTATCTAAAAAAGTTATTTAGAATGGGTCAAAAGTTAAGATGAAGAAGAAAAAAAATATAAAATGATACGCAAAATGTCCCAGTTATAAATGAGTTTGAAAGGCTTTTTTTGTTTAGGTAGTTACCTGTAAAATTGTATATTAAATAAGAACTTACCAATAAATACAGAAAGTATGAATGTCAAATAGAGGACAAGATCGCAGAATGTCAAATAGAGGACAAGATCGCAGGAAAACAGAACGACGTGAAGAAAATGCACCTGTGGAACAAGACAAACGCGGTCATGAACAACGGCGGAGTGGAACCGACCGACGCAAGGTTTCCGACCGTCCTCAAAAATAATTTATTTATTTTAACTATATACTTGTAAATTGTATTATAACATGTAAGCTAATAGCTGCATTATAATAAAAAATAATAAAGAGGAAAACATGCAAGAAGGAACAGTAAAATTCTTTAACCAGAATAAGAGTTACGGTTTTATAGCCGGTGACGATGGCAAAGATTATTTTGTTCATACCAGCGGCATTGTCCCCGGGATTTATATCAAGGATGGTGACAAAGTTTCATTTGAAGTCGTAGATGGAGATAAAGGACCTAAAGCTGAAAAGGTTGAGATTATAGATTAGTCTATTACCCATCTTAAAGTTTTAGCATAAAGCCCCGTCCTTTAGTATGGATGGGGCTTTTTTTATTATACAAATACACATACCAACCCAGCAATTTGATATAAAGGTTCTAGTGTCTATATTTCAATAGCACACATTACACTTTAAGAGTTATAAAAATGAAAAAATCAAGACTACCTAAAACATTTTCCCTCGCTATAACTTTAATCAATTTACTGTTTGTTTCCTTTTTACAATCTCAAAATATCATTGATTCATTTTTAATCGGCAACAATACGACCACGCTCATGGGTACGTACTCGGATGGATTGAGAACACCAAGAGATTTGGATTTTCACAAAGTTGCAGGTAGACAAAATGAGCTTTGGGTCATTAATCAAAATAATACAGGTAGTCGAAATCATGGTGGCAGTACAGTAACGTATTACAATGCAGGCCAGGATAGCCAGTGGGCAGAATATCGTAGAGATTCATGGTCAGGCCATTTCATGCATACTGCCAGCGCCATTGCTATCAGTGAAAATGGTACCTTCGCCAATACTTTAGACTGCCAGGATGCGAATAACAACACCACTGGCTACTTTTCAGGATCTACACTGTGGGATTCTGATACGTCTGTCTATGCCCGAGTTCATCAAAATGATTCCTGGCTGGGCAGCCATATTGATATGATTCACCAAAGTCCATACAGCGAAGGTATTGCCAGCGCAGGGGGAAATGTGTACTGGCTGTTTGATGGTTTTCATAATGCCATCTGTAAATATGATTTTGGAGTTCCTCATCAGCAAGGAGGTGATGACCATTCCGATGGCCGTGTCTGGCGTCATTCTGATTTGTCTGTTGATAGGCAACCTGGTTTATCCAGCCATATGGAAATTGATTCTGTTTCCGGTTGGCTATACATAGCAGACACCGGCAATGAACGCATTCTTCGTATGGATCCGAATTCGGGGTCAATTGCACAGAATCTTAGTCCCTATGGTGAACCGCTGGCAGGCTATTGGCTCATGTCCGGAACGGACTGGAATGTTGTAGCAGATTCAGGCTTGACAAATCCCACAGGGTTGGATATTTATGAAGACAGGCTGTTGGTCAGTGATTATGCCAATGGCGATATCATTGTTTATGATATATCCCAGGATCCGGTTGTTGAATTAGGCCGGATTGCTACAGGGTTAAGCAATGAGATCATGGGGCTGAAAGTCAGCCCGGAAGGAGATATCTGGTATGTTTGCTCCAACGCCAATGAACTCTATCAAATAACGGTTACGGTTATATTGGTGGGGGATGTGAATGGTGACGGCCTTTATACCATAATGGATGTTGTACTTTGTGCACAATATGTCATGGGCTTGTCAGAAATGGATGAAGATGAATTATACCGCAGTGACGTAAACTATGATGGGGACATAGACGTTTTAGATGTGTTACTCATTGTTGATCTGGTTATAAATTAAACAATGAAGACATTATTTAACGTGGAAATGGAATAAATTAGAATGCAAGAACAGGAAATCGGCTATATTTCCAATTATTTTGGTAATATAGCAGTCGTTATTATTGAAATGACAAATGGAACCCTGGAAACGGGTGATACTGTCCATTTCAAAGGACATACAACAGATTTTACGACCACGGTTGCTTCTATGCAGATCGAACACGAACAAGTTGAAAAAGTGAAAAAGAACGACAGTGTAGGTCTTAAAGTCAGTGAGAGAGTGCGCAAGACAGATAAGGTATATAAAGTTATCGATCAATGATTGATGTCATGCTGATTCATTTCAGCATACTTTGTGTTATTATATTATTTAATCTGTTGGCCTTACTGCTTACAATTAGAATAACAACTATTCAAATCTGGCCCCCGCCATCCAGCCGGTCCTGGCAATTTTGGTTTACTTGGATTTCATTTACATATTTTATGTTAGGTATTCCTGTTCTAGGTATTCTCGATTATGGTACTTTAGGATTGAGTGGTCTGCAAAGATTTATAAGTGCTGGAATATTATTCTTAATTGCTTTTCCTATTGGCATTTCAGCGATTTACCAATTGAGTTTTAAGCAAACATTGGGACTCCGAGGGAAATTCATTACCGCTGGTGTATATAGATTTACCCGCAATCCTCAATACGTAACCCATATATTATTAATAGCAGCTGTTGTCCTGTTGACCAATTCAGCTCTGGCTCTGTATATAGGTATTCCATATGCGCTTTGGTTTATCTTGGCGCCATTTAGTGAAGAACCGTGGCTCAGGGACCAATTTGGCGCAGCATACTCATCCTACTGCCGCCAGACGCCTCGATTTATTGGTCTGTCGAAAAAAGAAAGGAATTTATAATTATGAATAACAATAAAGCTGATAACGCCGGCGTTATTACCATCCCGCCGTTTATTTATATCATCGGCCTGATAGCAGGTCTTTTAATCCACTATTTTTACCCCAGAGACTTTCTGCCGGAAGCTATAGCAATCTGGATCGGTGTCCCCTTGATACTTGTAGCTTTTCCCATTGCCGTTATGGCTTTTAAAACGTTTAAACAGGCTGAGAACGACCCGGATGTGCGCACACCCACTACTACGATTGTAACTGTTGGAGTGTATCGTTTGTCGCGCAATCCCATGTATCTTTCGTTGGCAATACTCTATCTGGGTATTTCCTGCTGGGTGAATTCCCTATGGTGTTTATTACTCGTGCTCCCTGTGCTGATTGTTGTGCATGAGGGTGTTATCAAACGGGAAGAAAAATATTTAGAGAAGAAATTTGGCGATGCATACCTACAGTACAAGTCCAAAGTACGGCGCTGGATTTAACGAGACTTTAAAATTTTCAAAAAGCTGTGCTTAAACAAACACAATTAATATTGATAATCAATATTGTCGGTGGTGTATTGGTGCTGGGAGGTTATGCATGGGGCTTAATTACCCATCCGTACATCCGAGACAGCATTTGGGGTGGTATCCCGGAAAGCTGGAAACCATATTATACAATTTCGATGTTTTTTGCAGCAGCAGGCTATTTGACATTACTCTATTATCTTACTTTTGCTGAGGGGCAAACCATTAAGCCGTTGGATGGTAAGTATGGCATGGAATTTTTCATTTTTCTTTATACCATTTATCTCATACTGGCAGCTCTGTGGATGCCCAGTACATTTAAAGTGCTTGAATCTGGAAATTCAAATTGGTGGTTTTTAGTGCAATTTTCTTTATGGGGGGTGGCCCTGTCTACTCTTTTGATGACGTTAGGGTTGTTCATGGCAGATAACATCTCCAATCCATCTTTGCATAAATGGGCTACATTGGGTTCAGTTTATGTCACTTTCCATTGCCTGGTTCTGGATGCCTGGCTGTGGACAGGTAAATTTCCACAATGATATAATTATTTCACCGTAAAAAACTCCTTTCCATGTAAAACAGAGCTACCGGACTATTATCTTGTTACTTGATTAATAAGTTTTTACATTAAATCAATTGTAAGTAAGAACAATAATTCTATGGAGATATAATTTCAGAATGAACCAAGATAAACGTTCTGGATATACTTCTTTGTTGGTAAAGCAAATTGATAATAGCAGTCAAACTCCTCACCAACTTGAACCGATATCTAACCTCCCGACTCTAACTTTAAAACTTTATCCAACCATCCTCAAATTCTCATTTGTATCAATGATAACAGTTGGGGTTATTTTATCTTTATTGATCTTGCCTACAAAACTGGGAGCTATTCCCGCTTTTGCCCGCAAGCACGGCAAGCCCTGCCAGACCTGTCACGTATCTGAACCCAAACTCAATGCCTTCGGAGAACTGTTTCGCGCCAATGGCTACCAGCTTCCGGGTACTATAGAAGACACCCCCCCCTGGTCCATGCGCCAAATCGTTATGGCCGCCATGCTCCACGAAATGGTCGTTGACCGTAAAATTGAAAGCAAAATGCGTGCAGTACCGCCGCCGGGCTTACCTTCCGGAGGTGAATACCATGTACGTTCATTCCGTAATGCCGGTGGGCATGTTTGGTTTGGCGGGACATTTGGTAAAAATCTTTCTTTTATGACATCCTTGGGTGTAGAACAGGAATTCAGTGTAAAATCGGGACGGTTCAGTTCGGAGTCACACGCCCACTGGGATTTCGCCTTTTTTCAGTACAATAACATCTTCAATTCCGGCACCGGTATGGCTAATATTAAGTTTGGTTCGTTTGAACTGGAATTACCCTATTCAGAATTGCGCCGCTTGAGTTCCGCCCTTGCTCCCTATGAAGTCTATCGTATTAAAGGAGTGAAAGGATCATTCCGCCTGGATGCACCCCAGGTGGGAGTGTCGTTTAATGGACTGAAGATGTTTGGGGTAAACTCATTGCGCTATGAAGTGGCAGTAGTAAACGGCACCAACGGAAATTTTGATACAAATGTAGAGTTTGACTATTATACCCGTTTAGCTTATTCTCGACTTTTCGACGGGATGATTAAGCAATTCAGGATTGGCGGGCTTTATTATATGGGTGCTCAAAATTTGCGTGATTTATCCGGTAATCCCTATCCAACGGCAGATATACTTGCTTATTGGGATGAATTAGACAATATTAATGTTCATGTAAATCAGGACTTGAGCAAATTTTATCGCTGGGGTATTGATGTTACCCTGGATCTGGAATTACTCGGTTTTCCTATCAACCTCTATTCCCAATATCTCGTAGGGCATGATGATGATATTGATATGACCAACCTGAATATGCCCTATTTCGGAGCAGGCGACAGCGGCGGCGGACATGGCGACCATCAGAAAAGTTTGAGCGAGGATCCGGTTTGGCTCATCAGGCCCTTTGATTATAGTGGTGGTTTTATTGGTACTGACATTGTTGTTATACCCACGAGTCTATATTTAATAGCCAGGTATGATTGGGTTGACCTACAGAATCAATGGGCTGATCCTGTGAATGGTAAAGAGGTACGCGCTGATCAATCAGCTTCCTGGGAGTATGGTGAGGATAATGACGGCAATCCTACATATTTGGACTTTGGTGACCCCATGCCCAGGGGTATGACCGGCAATGAGGAGGCAGACCCGGCTAATGGCCAGAATGCCTATGATAGAATGACATTCGGTGTTCGCTATCATTTGACACAACCACTGACGCTCATTTATGAATTTGCCATGCAGGATAATCTTTTTGGATTTCCGGAACCGGGCGCCAACATGTATAATCCGGACTGGGTCGCCGGGATGGGGCGGACTGTCAATGTGGATTCCAACTGGCATATGTTTATGGTCATGTTTGCGTTTTGAGGTTGAAGGTTATGCTAGAAAAAAGATTCATTTTATTTATTACCGTGTCCTCTTTCCTGTTCAGTCAGGAAAAGGATGATTTGCTGGTTCAAGGCAAACAAATTTATACGGAAAGTTGTGCTGTATGTCATGGCTTATCGGGAAAGGGCGATGGTGTCGTGGCCGGCAACCTGGAAGTCAAGCCACGCAACTTTACCGATGGTAAGTTCAAGGTTCGTTCAACAAAATCCGGGCAGGTTCCTTTGGATGAAGATCTATACCGCATATTAGGCCGCGGTATGGGTCATGATAACGCCATGCCCACCTGGTCCCATCTACCACCAAACAGTAAACATGCTGTCATCGCGTATTTAAAAACCTTTGCACCCAAAAAATTTGCCCGGCAGGACAGGGCAATAGTGGTTCCTGTTCCACCTCGAAAAGCAAGTACAAGAGAAAGTATTACTGCCGGCAAACAATGGTATATCGATATTGAATGCTCGAAATGCCATGGTTTGAGTGGGCACGCTGACGGACCCAGTACAAAAACGTTGAAGGACACCTGGGGCAATAAAATTGTTCCGCCGGACCTGTCCAAGCCCTGGCTGTATATCGGCGGAACGGAAGCAGAAGATATCTACCGCACCTTAGCAACGGGTTTAACCGGCAGCGCCATGCCGTCTTTGGAAGGAACTTTAAATGAAGATCAAACCTGGGATCTGGTAAATTTTTTAATGCATGAATTTATCGATCCTGGAAACAAAGCACCGCGTTAACTAAAAGGAGTAAGTAATATGAAGCTAATGTCAAAACTAACAGCGCTCGTAATCATAACCAGTTTCATATTTGTAGCATGTGAAGATGAAAAAGAGGAAGAGGCTGTTTCGGCATCAATCCATGCAAAAGTAATGTTCATGAATTACGTTGCCGGCAGTGATGCTACCATGATTATGGCCTATCTCTGGGAAGGCAGCGATTGGAGTACTGCATCTGCAGGCGGAACCGTGGCGAATGCAATGTTCTCAGTATCAGTATCGGATACGCTAAATACCATGTCTGAAGCAGAGTTCGAAGATTTACCAGCCGGTACATACTACATGGGTGTTTTTGAAACGAGTGGAATGATGTATAATGCTGACGATCCTGCTCTGAAAGCCGCTGGCTATTATAACACAACGGAAGAAGACTACAACCATATGATGACACCCACTGGGATCGAAGCATCTGAGTCCATGGATTATCACCTGGAAACGATGATGCTGATGAGCATGTAATTGATTGATTAAACTAACTCACCCCAATAAAAATACCTTTTAGTCAAAACTTGATTAGAAGGAAAATTATGATTAATCGAAGAGCAATGGGGATTTTTGCTGGTGTAATATACATCACTTCGCAATTGTTTGCCGGCGGTTCTATCACTGGTACAGTGACCTATGAAGGAAAAATTCCCAAATTGAAAAAGTTTGACATGGCTACTGAGCCTGTGTGCGTGATGAAACATGAAAAAGATCCTGCCAATTATCCCGCACGCTCTGAAGCATTGGTGCTGGGAAATGGTAATGCCATGGCTAATATCTTTGTGCAGATCACGGCTGGTTTACCGGAAAAGGAATGGGCGACCCCGGCGGAACCGGCAGTGTTGAACCAGGATGGCTGTACCTATAAACCCCATGTTTTAGCATTGATGCTTGGTCAACCACTCAAATTTCTCAATTCCGACGGCGTGCTGCACAATCTGCATACTCTGCCTGTGGAGAATGATGAGTTCAACATAGCCATGCCCAAATTTCTGAAAGAGACACTGCGGACATTTGAATATGCGGAACCCATGTTTCCCATTAAGTGTGATGTACATCCCTGGATGAAAGGCTTCATTGCCGTGCTGGAGCATCCTTTTTTTGATGTGACAGAAAAGGATGGACAATACCAGCTCAATGATTTACCTCCTGGTACTTACACCTTAGAAGCCTGGCATGAAAAATTGGGTACCCGATCTGCAGAGGTAACTATCGCGGAAGATGAGACTATAAATATCGATATCGTCTTCAAGCGGTAATCATTAGACCATGACAAACGCGGAGCATTCTCGGCAGAGTTTCTGGCGCCAGTACATATTTTCTGTAGACCATAAAGTCATCGGTCTGCAGTATGGGTTAACCGCACTTTCCTTTTTGTTGCTAGGCTTTATGCTCATGATGCTCATGCGCTGGCAGCTGGCTTACCCCGGCGAAGTTATTCCCTGGTTGACATTTGTGGTGATCTTTATACTGCTCGGTTTGGGGATACTGTTATTGTCTGGAAAGAGTCGACCTTACCTGGCGCTCAACAGCCTGATCTTTTTCGGAATTGCCGCTTTGATCTGGTATTTTTCCACGGGAGAAGAACGCCTGCCGGGTGGAATCATGCTGCCAGAATTTTACAACCAGCTGGGCGCCATGCACGGGACAATCATGGTGTTCCTGGGTGTTGTGCCGTTGGCTGTGGGTGCCTTCGGTAATTACATCCTGCCTTTGCAGATTGGTGCTCCGGATATGGCTTACCCCCGGTTTAATACCCTGCTGCCTGACCATCCTTCCTGTATTCTGACGCGCCGTAATACACCTCATTCTTATTATCCCACATAATGGCCTGGTAGCCGCCGAAGCCGCCGGTCTTCACATTCACTTTATGGCCCCAAGCCTTCAGTTTGCGAATTTCCTTGAGATCAAAACCGTGTTCCAGGAACACTATACCGCCGTTGGTCATGATCTCTCCGGTGGGTTGGGATGAACCAGAATGACGGATGCGGGGTGCGTCGCCGGCTTCCTGTAGATTCATTCCGAAGTCGATCATATTCACCAGAATTTGTACATGACCCTGAGGCTGCATAGCCCCACCCATGACGCCAAAACTCATGTACGGTTCTCCTTCCTGGGTAACAAAGGCAGGAATGATCGTATGAAAAGGGCGTTTCCCAGGGGCGTACACATTGAAATGTCCCTCGTCCAAACTAAACAGTTCACCTCTGTCCTGGAGTACAAATCCCAAATCGCCGGGAGTCATCCCTGAACCCATACCCCGGTAATTACTCTGGATCAATGACACCATATTCCCATTCTTGTCAGCAACCGTTAGATAAATTGTATCTCCACTTTCCAGCTTACCGGCAGGGTATGACTTTGCTGCTCTTTTGGGTTTGATCATTTTTCGTCGCTGTCCAGCGTAATCCTTGGAAATGAGTTGTTTCACAGGAATATCTTTAAACATGGGATCGGAATAAAATTTGGCCCGGTCTTCATAAGCAAGTTTCTTGGCTTCCACAAAGGTATGTATATACTCTGCGCTGGCAAAACCCATGGTGGCTAAATCATACGCCTCCAGGATGTTCAATATTTGCAGAGCGGCAATACCCTGGCCATTCGGTGGTAGTTCCCACACATCATATCCGCGATAGTTGGTATGAGCAGGTTCGACCCATTCAGAAGTATGCGCTGCCAGGTCTGCAATAGATAAAAATCCGTTTTGAGCCTGAATATATTCAGCAATGGATTGAGCAATTTCTCCATTGTAAAAAATATCCCTGCCATGTTCAGCAATTCGTTTATACGTATTGGCTAGCCGGGGATTCTTGAAAATTTCTCCTTTTTCAGGTGATTTTCCATTGGGCATGAAGGTTTTGGAGAAACCTGGAAAATCTTTGAGATAAGGGACATTTATTGCCAGGTAATGTGCAATGACTTCTGTCACAGGAAAACCTTGTTCGGCATAATCAATTGCTGGTTTTAAAATCTTATTCATATCAAGACTGCCAAAACGTTTGTGCAATTCAAACCAGCCATCCACGCACCCGGGTACGGATACCGGCAGAGGCCCCAGCGGAGGAATCGCAGTCATGCCTTTTTCTTTAAAAAAGTCTAATGTAAGTGATTGGGGTGAACGCCCACTGGCATTTAAGCCATAGAGCTGTTTTGTATCTGCATCCCAGACAATGGCAAACAGATCTCCACCGATTCCGCAACCGGTGGGCTCTACCAAGCCCAATACAGCATTGGCAGCAATAGCCGCATCGACAGCGTTACCGCCAGATTTGAGTATATCCAGCGCTGTCTGTGTTGCCAAGGGATGACTGGTAGCTGCCAGCCCGTTTTGGGCAATAACTTCCGATCGGCTGGAAAACGATTGTCCTGTTATCCTGTTTTGTCCACTTAAGTCCGTTCCTTGTATTAATAAAAATATTACTGGTATACGAATCACTTTAAGTATCGTGCTAAATCTCTTATACAGGTTGGTGGAATTCATGCTGTATATTACTCATTCAAAATGATAAAAAATGAAGTGATCTTATCATGTACCTGATTTGTACTAAATGTGGTAAAAGGAACCAAGATCATCCTCTGACAACCTGTTCCTGTGGACAGCCTTTGGAAGTTCAATACGACTGGGATCATATTCCAAAAAATGTAATAAATGTATCTGCTCCTTCATTATGGCGTTATCATGCACTATTACCCCACATTCAGAACCAGCAAATTATCAGTTTAGGTGAAGGCTGGACACCGTTAATAGAGGTTGATAAAATGAACGGCATACAGATTTTGGCAAAGGATGAAACGGTGAATCCTACTGGTTCGTTCAAAGACCGTGGCATGTCCCTTGCCATTTCCATGGCGAAGGAACAAGGTGTTGAACGAGTTTGTTTGCCATCCGCTGGCAACGCCGGGATCGCAGCCGCAGCCTATGCTCAAACTGCGGGTCTGGATTGTCACGTATTTTTACCCGATACAATTCCATATGATTTTATAGCTGCAACTGAAAAATATGATGCCTTTATTTATCAACAAGGAAAATCTATTGCTGATGCTGCTGAGCTCATGCATCAGAAAAAAGAGAGAAACTGGTTTGATATTTCCACCTTGAAAGAACCATTTCGCGTAGAGGGTAAAAAAACCCTGGGTTATGAATTGGCCGAACAATTGGACTGGACACTACCGGATGTAATTATCTATCCCACCGGTGGAGGAACAGGTCTCATAGGTATGTGGAAAGCATTCAATGAAATGCATAAGCTGGGCTGGATAACTGGGAAATTACCGCGGATGGTGGCTGCACAATCATCCGGTTGCTGTCCGGTGGTGCAAGCATTTACAAATGATTCAATAGATATAGAATTCTGGTCAAACAGTTACACCAGCGCCCTGGGTCTGAATGTGCCCAGTCCTTCAGGCGGAGCCTGGATGTTACAGGTTATCAGAGCAAGCGCAGGCTGTGCTCTTGCAGTACCGGAAGAAGAAATTGCGGCTGCAACAGAAGAAGTCAGGGCTAAAACCGGCATTCACTGTTCCGCTGAAGCCGGAGTTGTCTGGCATGCCTGTAAACAGTTGGTTAACAAACAGTGGATAACTGCCAATGAACAAGTAGTATTATTCATTACCGGGAAAGAACGTTTGATATGACTTTTTTAAAATCAATATTAAATTGTCAGGTGTTAAATGTTCTTAACAGATATGCGTTTGCTTTGCAATTATTGTTATGTGTTGCATTCGTTGTTTGCGCTGAGAAAGAAGATAAAACAATACTGAATACACACCCTTCTGAATGGAGTGTTTCCGACTGGCAGAATTCAAAACCGTTAACTCTCCAGGAACTCCAAGGCCAAGTTGTCCTCGTACGCTGGTGGACAGGACCCACATGCCCCTATTGTATTAACTCATCGGCGGCCCTGAATGAATTTCATGAAACGTACAAAAATGACGGACTGCAGGTTATCGGTTTTTACCACCATAAATCACGAATGCCTTTTGATCAAAACACAGTCAATAAATATGCTGAAAATTTGATGTTCAAATTTCCTGTGGCTGTGGATCATGACTGGAAAACACTGACAGCCTGGTGGCTGAAAGATGACCGCAGGAAATGGACGTCTGTTTCATTTTTGTTGGACAGAAAAGGGTTTGTGCGTTATATCCACCCAGGGGGACAATACGTAAAAGGGGACGGTGAATATGAAAAACTGCAGCAGGAAATAGAAAAATTGTTAAAGGAAAAACTGTGAATGGTGATTTTAAAAAATAATAAAATAGTAAAAATCACCAAACGGGTAAATAAATTAACAAATAAAATTATTTAGATATGAAAAGATCACTGCTTCCCTTTCTATTGTCTATACTTTTAATCCCTGTTGCTATTGAAGCCAAACTCAAAACCAAGAATGTCATTCTAATTACCCTGGATGGTGTCCGCTGGCAGGAGATCTTTTTCGGTGCTGATAGTACCTTGATTTTTAATAAAGATTTCACCAAAGACAGTGCTAAGGTTGTAAATCAATTTTGGGACGATGATGAAAATCAGCGCCGGCAAAAGTTAATGCCCTTTTTCTGGAGTACAATTGCCAATCATGGCCAGCTGGTTGGCAACGTGCAAAAAGGGAGTGTTGTGGAATTAAAAAATCCCTATTGGTTTTCTTATCCCGGGTACAGTGAAATATTGGTGGGTTATGTGGATTCCACACGCAACAGCAATGCCAGTGAAAATAATCCCAATATCACCGTGTTGGAATACATCCATGACCAACCTGGTTTTGGTGGAAAAGTAGCGGCTTTTTGTTCCTGGGATGTGTTTGATTATATTATTAATGAAGAGCGGGCCAGCTTCCCTGTTAATTCCGGGATGGAACGGTTTGAAGAATCCTATGGCAGTCAAAAAGCAGAAATACTCAATGAACTCATGTTCCAGATTCCCGTCCCGTGGGGATCTGTACGCTATGATGCGTTTACATACCATTATGCCTTTGATTATCTTAAACGTAATAAACCCCGGCTCCTGTACATTGCCTTTGATGAAACAGATGAATACGCGCATGAAGGTAAATATGGTCAATATTTGAAAGCAGCAAATGCGCTCGATGGATTTATAGAAAATTTATGGGATTGGCTCCAAAATGATTACCGCTATAAAAATAAAACAACCTTGATCGTCACTACTGATCATGGCCGCGGTGATGATCCTATTGATTACTGGCGCCACCACGGTAGTAATGTTTCAGGTGCTGAAAAAGTATGGATCGCTGTGCTGGGTCCAGACACACCAGCTTTAGGCGAAATAGATCATTCTATTACGATATACAGTTTACAAATCGCCAAAACCATCAGTACACTGCTTGGTGTAGAATACACCAATAAAGAAGCTGTGGGTAATGTCATTGAAAGAATGATTCATGATTAAATTATATTCAGTGTATATTTGCAACTACTGGACTCAAAATTGAAACGAACTTTCATATTTTTTACTATTGCAATTATGTCCATGAGCTGGGGACAATCAAACATTAATACTGACAATACTTACATTGTCACCGCCAATTTCAATATGGAGGGCATGTTGGTTAAGGGCGGTTTTCTGTGAATGGGTTGACCAAACAGTATCGGTAAGGCCCTGGATGGGCTGAAGGGTATAGAAAAACAATCTTTTGACACTTCTTCGAGACTATTTACCGTTCTTTTTGATTCTACAAATGTATTAGTCAGTGATATAAAGAAAGCTGTCGAAAATGCAGGGAATTTTACATTGATCAATTGGAAAATAATACCTACTGAAAGCACTAATAAAATTGAAACAGAGGAGTGAGTTATGAAAACTCTAATTAGTATTTTATTTCTGGCAAGTTTAATGTGTGCCCAGGAACAATCTTTTGGCGGCGACGTGCTGAATGAATCTCCATTGACGCCCGTTCCAGCAGATATGACCTTTGAAGAATATCGTGATATGAACCGCCGACTGACAGTTGGATTAGCGTTAACGGCTGTACCCATTCCCGGTTTGATCCACGATTATGCCGGCGAGAAAAAAACTGCCAAACGTATCCGCAGGGTTGCTCTAGGCAGTGTTGGACTTATCATTGCCGGGATTGCCCTGGCAGACGAAGATAAAGGTGCATGGGAAAAAACCAGCCATGAGGTATATGTTGTAGGGGAGGGTGACGATGAAATGCGTTATGAAATGATTCCAACTTATATGACTGGTAACAGTGTTCATTATGATTTGAAGCCTCTTAAAAGAGAGAAAGGTGGTGGAGTCGGAGGTTTGATTGCAGTTCTCGGTTTCGGGCTATTGATTGCAGATATCATTTATGATGTGTACCACGGTGTCAGGGTCATCGAAGAAAAACGCGATGCAGTACGTTTTAAATATGGCAAACAACTCAATTTCGGTTATGCTCCGGAAATGAATTTGAAGAATAATTATGCTGGCGTTAAAATGACTTACAATTTCTAACCATTAATCCGGAGTAAAGATTATGAAGAAACTAATCTTACTCAAATAAAATAGAGAAAACCCTCAACCTCCCCCAGAAAAATAATAAGTCGAAGAGAATTAGTTTAAAACTATCCGGTCATTAATAAAGACAATTTGCAGTTTTTGCAGCATTAAGGGTGATTTCAAATCTTTTCGTTTTATAGTTTTTTTGATAAAATCATAAACAAGTAGATCCAACAGATAGTAGTTCGGATGCTCAAGGTGCTCTTCAAAAATTTCTATATTCATGCGACGGCGTTTTTTTAGATCATCCCAAACTGCAACATAGTATTTTTCAAACACCTGTAAAAATTGCTTTGCATGGTGATTAAATCTATCATATTCATCTATCAGCCAATTTTCTTCTTCGTTGGGATCATACATATTATCCTTAATCAATTTTTTGATTAAAGCTTCAACTTTTGCTTTACTTCCTAAAAGTTGCTTTTCTTTTCCCATGATTTATTATCCGTTCATTGAGTAATATATTAGTGGCTATAATAACAAATATAATTATAAACTCAAATACCCGATTGACTTCATTGCCCTTTTTTCTTTTAGGGGCTACATTCTTCCTATTTATTAAACGAATTCCATGTTAAAAAAACATAAAATTGATACAAAACTTATCCATGCCGGTGAGCCCAAGGAACGTTTTGGTGGTGCGGTTAGCATGCCTATTTTTCAATCCTCAACCTTTGAATTTGGCGGCGAAACGGATTACCATGATCTAAAATACATTCGGCTGAACAACACCCCTAACCATATTGCTCTCCATGAAAAACTGGCAGCTTTAGAAAATGGTGAAGATGCATTGGTTACATCCAGCGGTATGGCCGCCATTTCAGCAGTGTTGCTTTCGTTTCTTAAAACCGGTGATCATTTTTTAGCACATGAAACGCTCTATGGCGGCACCCATGATATAATAAATAAAGATCTTCCTGATCTTGGTATTGCATGTGATTTTATTGATTGTTGTCACCCTGAAAGATGGGATGAGAAGTTGCGACCAGAGACAAAACTTATTTATGTTGAAACAATTACCAATCCATTAATGGATGTTCTGGACTTGAATACAGTGGTAGAGTTTGCTAAAAAACATAATTTACTTGCACTGATCGACAATACCTTTGCCTCTCCTGTGAATTACCGCCCGCTGGAGCATGGCTTTGATCTCTCGCTCCACAGCGCTACGAAATATTTGAATGGACACACAGATATTGTAGCTGGAGCTGTAATTGGATCAAAGGAATTGATTACAAAAGTCAGACATAAATTGAATCACCTGGGTGGAGCATTGGATCCCAACGCCTGTTTCCTCATGCACCGCGGAATGAAAACATTAAGCATTCGCATGGAGCGCCAGAACAGCAATGCATTGGCTGTCGCCAGATTTCTCGAGAAGCATGAAAAAGTAAAAAAAGTAAACCATCCCGGACTGGAAAGCAGTGCCAGTTATAACCGCGCGCAAAAACTTCTTGATGGCTGTGGTGGCATGGTCAGTTTTGAGATTAACGGTAATGTTGACGATGCAGACATGTTCATATCAAATTTAACATTGTTTATCAATGCACCCAGTCTAGGCGGAGTGGAATCGCTGGTAACTCGTCCCGTACAGACGTCCCATTCCGGCATGTCCCCAAAAGAGCGCGCCGCTGCCGGCATAAAGGATGAATTAATTCGCATTTCCATCGGCATCGAAGCAGAAGAGGATTTGATCGCTGACCTGGAGCAGGCACTGGAAATTATATAGTGTCTGAAGCAGTCCATTTGGATCAGCCTGGCGCAGGACTGCCGGCATTCGAAACGTTTTTACTACGTTATATAAAATTACCCCGTTTCGTTAGCACCATGACTTGGAATTCAGCTGTGGAATTATTTCGCGAAGAGGGTAGAAAGATCTTCGCACTAGTTGATCCACTTAGTGATGAACAGTTATTAACCCCAGTGTTAATCGATCGCTTACGGGGCATGGAGGATAGTTCTCGTAATTGGTCACCGGCCATGACTATGGAGCATCTGATTATAACCGGAAAGGATTTCAAGGATGCTATCATTCATTTGAATGAGGGGAAAGTTCCTGATAAAAATGTGAATATCGCCAATTATAAACCATCGACTGATATTGGCCGGGAAGTCATTGGACGTTTCAAAGGTTTTCAGGATGAATTTATCACCATCATGAGCAATGAGCGTTACCAGCGCAGTTCCGATATGAAATTCCGTCATCCTTGGCTGGGGCCGTTGAATTCATTTCAATGGCTATGTTTAGCTGCAGGACATCAGTATCTGCATCGGACGCAGATAAAGAATATTTTAAAAGAAATTTAGATAAAAGAAAGCCCCTGATTAATCAGGGGCTTTCTTTTTGGCGTTCGGTTTTAGAACTCCGGTGTGATGGCGAATAAGAGGGTATTGCCAAGTGAGTCTTGTGCATCGGTCAAATCGATCTCCAGTTGTTCAACTATCGCTTGAGCCTCTGCTTCTTCAGCCGTGTTTGTTGAATACTGCTTCCCGTCCCAGGTAAACGTCTGGCTGGCGCCAAGGGCTTTCCTGGAAATGGCAAAAGCTTTTGCAAAAGAGATCACAGCCGGAGGTTCCGGAGTAGCTAGCTCTTTTTTATCAACCTCTGTCTCAGTAGTAACTACTTCTTCAATCACTACCGGTTCTGAAGGAATCATTTCTTCAACTACTGCAGATATTTCAATATCTGCTACTGGTTCGTTTGAGGGTTTATGTTGAATGTAAAGTGCTGTAAAAAGCACTACAGCAAAAGTAAGGGAGACAACGAACGCTCCCGTTGAGCTGTTATCATTTTGATTCATGGCGTGCTCCTTTCTTTGAGTTTACGCTTGCGATCTGGGGCTTGTACGCCATTATGAATGAAGCAGTTCCAATAATAAAATAGGCGGCTGCGCTTTGATCACAAGCTCCCAAAGAAAGGGAAAAGGCAGCCGCCATGAGATTTTAATTTACGAAATTTTGATAATCTTTAATCTTTTAGTTATCGCGTGAATAATGTAGTACCAAAGGAGCGCCAATAGCACATTCACTAAAACATAAATAGGCCAGGGACCGAAAAGCTTCATGATATCAATTGAAGGATACCTTAAATCCAATAAATTTTGGTCGAATATCAAATTATATATGGCAATAAATCCCGCATAAGCTAACATGGTCTTCAACGCAATCCACGCAGCATTGCTGTTTAATCGATGTCCTTGACTTATAAACAAAATGGTAAGCGCCAAAGGTGCCGTGTGCTTTAAATAAAATCCAGCCCAGGATAATGGATACGTTTCCAGTGGCGGACAGACGGGATTAGGCCAGATCAACAATGTCAGCAGATCACCCGTCCAGGCAAAGTAGAAAAAGATCTCAAAAAGCTTTTGATCAAATTTGAATGAAAGAATTAGTCCTAATATCGCAGTGATATTACATAACCAAAGGATCAAGTGCGGATTGTACTGGATATTGTACCATCCTGTTGTGAGTAGGGCATACGCAATGCAAATCTTAATAGAGATCAGAATTCGTTGATCATTCCTAACTGCACTAATAAAAAGAAGTACAGAAATAATGAATATAATGACAGGAATTATCAGAGAATGTCCTTAAAGCAGTCGAGCGCTTCGGGGTTGGCCAGGGCATCCTTATTGGTGACTTCTTCTCCATGGATCACTTTTTTTACTGCTAACTCAACTTTTTTCAAATTGATCGTATAGGGAATATCCGCCACCGGTTTTATGATAGCAGGTATGTGACGGGGGGAGCAGTTGCTGCGAATGATTGATTTTATGGAATTGATTAATTCTTCAGTTAGTTTATGACCTTCGTTCATTTTCAAAAAGAGAGCCACTTGTTCATCCCCATCCTTTTGAACTCCAACAACCAAACTGTCAGCGATTTCATCCAGCTTTTCTACAACGCGGTAGATCTCCGCTGTGCCTATGCGTACTCCTCCGGGATTTAATGTAGCATCGCTACGGCCATAGATCGTTACACCACCATGATTGTTTATCTCGATATAATCGCCATGGTACCAAATATTGTCAAATTTATTAAAATATGCATTATGATATTTTGAACCAGCACTATCATTCCAGAAATAAATCGGCATGGAAGGAAATGCTTTCTTGCAGACCAATTCGCCTTTTTCGTTACGAATTGAATTCCCTTCTTTATCAAAAGCGTCTACATCCATAGCCAGCCCGCAGCATTGCAATTCTCCTCGATATACCGGCAGCATGGGGCTTCCGCCGGCGAAACACGAAATAATATCTGTACCGCCGGAAATGGAGGACAATTGCACATCGTCTTTTACAGCGCGGTAAACGTAATCAAAATTCTCTTCCATAAGGGGCGAACCGGTAGAAAGTATCAACCGAACTTTTGAGAGGTCATTGGTCGATTTTGGTTTGTTCCCTGCTGTTTCACTGGCCGCGATGAATTTGGCACTTGTTCCAAAAATAGTGATGCCCAGTTGTTCGGCCATGTTCCACATGGCATTTGAGTCTGGATAAAATGGAGCGCCATCGTATAATGTCAGCGTTGCCCCAATGGCAAGGTTGGTCACTAACCAGTTCCACATCATCCAGCCACAGGTAGTGAAATAAAATACGTTATCCTGCTCGCTGATATCACAATGTAGGCGCAATTCTTTTAAATGCTGGAGTAATGTGCCGCCAGCACCATGGACGATGGATTTGGGTAGTCCCGTTGTCCCCGATGAATACATGATATAAAGCGGATGATCAAAAGGCAATTGTTCAAACTCAATTTCTTCTGCATCGTTTTCTATAAAATCTGAAAATAGTATGCTGTTATTGATAGAATTGATATTTGGATCTTTTTCACTGTATGGAATGACCACAACTTTTTCCACGCTGGGCAGGTCCTGTAAAATCCCCTGCAGCTTTTCCAGTGAATCATGAGTTTTTCCATTATAAAAATAGCCATTGGCAGCAAAGAGGACCTTGGGTTCTATCTGGCTGAAGCGGTCCAAAACCCCTTTGATCCCAAAATCAGGAGAGGATGAGGACCAAATGGCACCAATGGCAGTAGTGGCCAGCATGGCAATGATGCTTTCCGGCATGTTGGGTACAAATCCAGCGATGCGATCACCTTTATTTACACCAAGTTCTTTTAAAGCATGAGCAGTTTTGACTACAGCAGAGTAAAGTTCATTATAAGTCAGTTTTCGAACTGGTTGACCCTCGCCCTTGAAAACGATAGCTGTTTTATCATCTCTTCGGCGCAGCAGGTTTTCGGCAAAGTTTAATCGGGTTCCATCAAACCATATTGCTCCAGGCATTTTGGAAACATCATCCACAACCTGCGTATAAGGCTGCGAATGAAGAATATTAAAAAAAGACCAGGCAGAATCCCAGAATTCTGGGATTCGATTTACAGACCAATCATGGAGATCATGATAATTCTCAAGATTTAGCCCATGTCTGTCATTTATGAATTCTTTAAATTCGAACATCTGCGAGCCTTGAATTTGCTCTACAGAAGGTTGCCACATGATTTTTTTCATCTGTAATCAGTTTAATTAACAGCGAAAAATAACAGACTTTAACCACATAAACAGCATACGATTCTGTAAATGAAAATTGCATTCTTAACTGCAGGCGGACTTGCACCTTGCCTTTCGGCGTCCATCGGTGCACTGATAAAGGAATACCATGCCAAGGAACCGGACGCCGATCTTATTGGATACATAAATGGCTATCGCGGATTGTTGTTGGGAAATTCAATTTCATTTCCTGATAATGCCCATGAATACGCGGATACTTTGATGCAATACGGCGGCAGTCCGATCGGCAACAGCAGAGTTAAACTCACGAATTTGGAGAGTTGCGTAAAAAATGGTTATGTGAAAAAAGGGGAAAACCCAGTTGCAGTTGCCGCAGAACGGCTGCAATCGGATGGGGTAGATATTCTGCATACCATCGGCGGTGATGATACAAATACCATGGCATCAGAATTAGCAAACTATCTTTTGGATAATGGTCATTATTTGACTGTTGTAGGTTTACCAAAAACAGTGGATAATGATGTATATCCTATTGCCCGTTCACTCGGAGCTGATACAGCTGCTGAACAGGGAGCTGTCTTTTTTGAAAATATTGCCAATGAGAATACAACCAGCACTCGCCAGCTGCTGATTCATGAAGTGATGGGCCGTTATTGCGGCTGGCTCACAGCAGCAACAGCTCAAAAGTATCGTGATAGATTAGATAAAAAAACATTTATTAATAGTATGCTGATTACGAAAGAACGCTGGAATATAGATGCCGTGTATATTCCGGAGGAAGAATTGGATTTTGATGCTGAATGCGAACGCTTGAATAAACGCATGGATGAAAAAGATGGTGTAAATATTTTTTTGAGTGAGGGCGCTGGCGTGGAGGCCATCGTGAAGGAAATGGAAGCAAATGGTGAAAAAGTACCCAAAGACGACTTTGGACACGTTAGGCTGGATGAGATCAACCCCGGACAGTGGTTTGCCGAGCAGTTCAAGATGAAATTGAATGCCGAAAAAGTTCTGGTGCAGAAAAGCGGATATTTTGCACGCTCAGCTGCTCCCAATGCGTATGATATTGATTTGATCATGCGCTCTGCATCCTTCGCCAGTGACTGCGCATTGGAAGGAAAAAGCGGCGTAGCGGGTTTGGATGAGGATAACCAAAATGAAATGGGACTCATCGATTTTAATAGAATTAAAGGCGGTAAACCTTTCGATACCAGTAAAAATTGGTATCAACAATTGAGACAAGATATAAACCAATAAATAGAGGAAAATATGGAATTGAATTCATTACAGGATATTGCTGAAGCAATGGTCACTCCCGGTAAAGGAATCCTGGCTGCAGATGAAAGTACACCTACATGCACAAAACGCTTCGAAAGCATCAGTGTAGAAAGCACATCAGAATCCAGGAATGCATATCGGGATATGTTGTTCACAGCAAAGGGAATGGAAGAATACATTAGCGGTGTCATTATGTTTGATGAAACGCTGCGCCAGTCAACAGTGGATGGGGCTCTGCTGTTCCCCGAACATTTATCAGCGTTGAAAATTGTTCCTGGAATCAAAGTAGATATGGGAGCCAAAGCCTTAGCCAATTCACCTGATGAAAAAATAACCGACGGATTGGACGGTTTACGCGACCGTTTAATAGAATATTATGGAATGGGTGCTCGATTCGCCAAATGGCGTGCAGTGATTACCATAGGTGAACATATTCCAACCCACTATTGTATTGCCACCAATGCCCATGCATTGGCACGTTATGCCGCACTGTGCCAGGAACAGGGTATAGTGCCTATCGTGGAACCGGAAATTTTAATGGACGGAACGCACACCATTGAAGAGAGCTATGACCTCACCATTGAGACCCTTCATACCGTATTTTATGAACTGGCTTCACAAGGCGTGCAATTGGATGGCATGGTTCTCAAACCCAACATGGTTTTATCAGGATATGATTGTGCAACGCAGGCATCTGTAGAGCAGGTGGCCAGCATGACAGTGGACTGTTTTATGAATACAGTTCCGGCAGCAGTTCCGGGGGTTGCATTTTTATCCGGCGGACAAAGTGATGAACTTGCTACGGCTCATCTCAATGCCATGAATCAAATTGATGGAAAACCATGGAATCTTACATTTTCGTACGGCCGAGCCTTGCAGGCTCCAGCTTTAAAAGCCTGGGGTGGAAGTGCGGATAATGTTCCTGCGGCTCAGGAAGCATTACTTAAAAGAGCCAAACTGAATAGCCTGGCTACGCTGGGTCAGTATGCGGAGGAAATGGAGTAATTTTCTAAAACGAAAATTTCATACCCACTATATTAGTGGGTTCCCATTTTTCATCTTTCAGATCGTTTTGCTGCATGTAATACATTGCAGCCTTCATGAATGAGATACTCTTTATTTCACAGCCAACGAAAAAACGTTTGCTGTTTAAATCACTTTCTTCCATTTCATAAAGGGGTTAACCGCAAGATTGGCATTATAATATTTGGAATCATGAGATACTTCTTCCCCAAGCCACTCTGGTAATTCGATAGGTTGATCTTCCTGTTCCAGCTCAATCTCAGCAACAACCAGCCCGCTATTTTCCCTAAGAAATACGTCAATTTCCCATTTTTGACCAAATGAACAAATTGTAAAGCGAATTTTCTCGATGAGGGGTTTCATACACAGATTCTCTAGTAAGATCTTGGCGTCATCTACTGGGATTTCATATTCATACTCAATGCGAGTTAATTTAGTTTTAAGTGCTTTAATGGTCAGCCATGCTTTGTTATCCATGATGCGCACACGAACCACTCTCTGTTCATCTGCACTAATGTAACCTTGAATACAATGCATGCCTGAATCAGGGCGCGGCCAGTCTTCCTGCACTAGAAATTTTCGTTCGATTTCTAATTTCATTTTTTCCATATTCCGATAAGTACTGCTGAAATTATTATACCCGGATAAAAAGGTTCAATAGCCCCGGGATAATGACCAGTGAGATGTCCATACATAAACCATGAAATAGCTGTAATGACCGGCAATATCATAGTTGGTATTATTTTACCTGCATTTAATCTAGTTTCGGTGAACGTCATTAAAAAGGGCAGCAGAATACCCGGTACAATGATTGAACCAATGACATACCAGAGCCGCACAATGGAAGGTATACTGATGGCCAGCAATACAGCTATAATGGCCATGACAACCAATCCTTTGCGGATATATTCAGTTTCGTTCCCTTGTTCTTCTTTTTGCTGAATCCTTAAAAGAATATCACGGCCGAATGTGATGGCAGAGATCAGCCCATTGGAGTCAATGGTTGACATAATTGTAGAAAATAATCCCACCAGAAAAATGCCATAAACAAAAGGAGGTAAAATACGCGAGGCCAGCTCAGGATAGGCCATGGCCGCATCTTGATTGGGAAATAATGCCACAGCATAAAGGCCCGTTGTAATGGTGAGGATGTCGAAAATAAACCAAAAGCCAATAGAGATCAGAATTCCTTTTTTTGCTATTTCGGGAGAACTGGCAGCTGCGGTGCGTTGATAAAAGCCGGGATCGATGAATGTCCACATGGCAATAAAAAACCAAACAAGGATATATTGGATTGAATTTCCGCCAGTGGGGTCAAAATAACGTTCCGGTAAAGCTGATATAAGTGAAATTGGGGCATCACTCAAACCCCAGGTAAAAACAAGTAATAAAATAAATCCAACAAACATGAACACAAATTGCAGAATGTCTGTACGCACGACAGATCGAAATCCGCCAAACCAGATATAGATCAGACTTATTCCTGTTGAAATAAGAATTGCTGGTTGCAATGACCAGCCAATTGTATGCGTTAATAATAATCCGAGACTCAAAATATATGGCGCTGGGGATGCTAGAATAAGGATCAGCATCGCGCTGACGATTCCGGCACTATGACCAAAATGGTGCTTGAAGTGATCAGGGATGGAGCGGTGTGGAAGATGTCGAATGCGAGGTGCAAGAAAAAAAGCGAACAGCAATCCAAATACATAATAGGGCAAGGCAAAAATGAACCAAGTTTGGATGCCGTAATTATATGTGTTTTCGCCAACTCCCAATATTCCGCCGTACCATGTTGCAACAAGCGTAGCCACAAACCCAGGCAGGCTTAATTTTCGTCCCGCCAGGATAAAATCTTTTCCATCTTCTTTTTTTGATGATCTATAAAAACCCAGCCAGAGCAGCAGGACAACGTATCCGCCAATAGCCAGCCAGTCTAAATAGTGCACAATATTCTCATTAAGGGTGATTGATAAAGAGCCAGACAGGGTGGGACGTGTCAATGGTAAATTCTTCACCTTCAGCTTCATTGCTGATGCCTTTGCAGGCCGGGGGGAATGACTCCTTATCCAAAACGTATTTCAATCCTATCGTATTAATGGATTGTACATGTTCAATAGCTGTAATGGAAATCTGTTGACCTTTTGTTGATGGAAATGTTTTTTCCCCTATAAAGCAATAGATACAGGCATGATCGGTAACAAAATGAATGTTCATTATTTTCGAAAATTCCGCCAGAATATGAAGATTCCCCAAACTATGGTCTTCCCGTTTTCCCATGGCACCAAGGACAACAACATCATTCAAACCATTGAGTAAACACCATTCCAGTGTTTTTTGGAGATCTGTTTTATGTTGATCCTGATCCGGAATCCATAATCCTTCGAAATCACTCTTTTTGAGCTTTGTAGAATCAAGATCGCCGATGATTACATGGGGAGTGCGGTCAAATTTCAGTAATGTATCGGCGCTGCCGTCAGTACAAATAACAGTACCAGCTGAATCTAGAACTTCCAATGGGTTGGGGTGGGACGGAAAACGACCATTGGCCAGAACGACGATTGGATGTTGAAAAAACTTTGCCATGTGAAACTAAAATTACATTTAACTAATAGTATAATAATGAGTTTAATAAATTTGCGTATGAATTATCGACGATAATATATGAAACGATTTTTGGCAATAATTCCTTTTTTATCCTTCATTAATGCGGACTTGATCCAGCCGGCGAATTACAGCGCTCTGTATCATACCTACGTCCAGTTTGAATGGGAGCAAATTCCCACGGCTGAGCGGTATCAGTTGATGGCTTCAAGAAATGATGATTTCACTGATGTCGTTATCAATGCGACAGATTCAACTTTAATTTATATTGCTAGAGATAATATTGAATGGAGCACCCAATATTACTGGCGTGTGCGCAAAAATAATCTCAATGGTGATCTCGGCACTTGGTCAGATGTATACACGTTTACTTTAGCGGAACAAAAATCAAATGTTTCTACAACAATTTCCGATGAAACACAACTAGCAGATGGTGTAACAATTTTTGGGTCTTTTTTTAATTATTACAGTGCGGTCATTGATAGAAACGGAAATGAAATCTGGAATTCGGGAATTGAAGATCTGGTCTTTTATAATACTAATGATGAAGGTGATCTATTTGGTTGTTATTTAGATAATTCTTCCGACAACAACCTGCCGGGAGTGGAGTTTGATATTGGTAATGATTTCATTTGGGAGGAGCCCAATGATGAATTTCTTCATCACGATATGATCCAACTGCCCAATGGGAATTATATGGGTATCGTTTCTGTCATAGAGATCGGGCCAATCCCCGTCGGCAGCTGGACATCATTATTTCAGGGACTTGGTTATATAGCCGATGGTGTAACGCTGGAATTTCCCTGGGTGGGTGATAAGATCGTGGAATGGGACAAGGATACAAAGGAAGTGGTTTGGAGCTGGAATACATTCGATTATTATGATATGCAGGATTATGATAATATTGGCGGGACTTGGGACCAGGCTTATATAGATCAGCAATACGATTGGACACACATAAATGCCATCGCGTTTAATGAAGAGACGAATTCAGTTTATATTTCTGTCCGCCATCTTTCGAGGATCACAAGTATTGATTATTCCAGTGGAAATATTATCTGGAATATGGGCCATGAATTTCCATCCGGTGAAGTGGATTTTGGACATGATCTGGGTTTCAGTTTTCAGCATAGTCTGCAAGTATTGAATAATGGCAATATTGTTATTTTTGATAACGGTAATTTGAGTGAGATTTTTTTAGGAACAGATGAACCCACCTCCAGAGCTATTGAAATTGAAATTAATGATGTGCTTGAAGATGCAACCACTGTTTGGGAATATGTGCTGCCATCGAATTTGTTTGGTTTTGCTTCCGGCAATGCCGAAAAATTAGATAATGGAAATTATTTGATCACAACAGTTGGCGGTGGAGGTACATCCCTGGAAGTGAACACCAATGGTGAAATAGTCTGGGAAGCGGATCTGAATTTGACATTGCCCAATGGTGCAGTATACAGAGCGATGCGTATTCCCGGAATTTATCCTGTCGCTTTTAGCGTCATCACTCAAGATCTCCATACACATGAATCTGAACCCAGTATTTATATTGGTGATTCCACAGTTGTTTTTGAGATTCACAATGAAGGATATAATGCAGTTACATATGAATATTCACTGGTTGATGAAGAGGGCTGGTTTGATGCAGCACCTCAAGAATGCACGATCGATCCTGGAGAATATTTCATGATTACCTATTCTTCTGCAGAAATAACAGATTTAACGAATGCCAATCCGATGATTTTCACCGTAACTCCGATTAAATACGATCATTTAACAAAAACAGTCAATGTGAATACCTACACGTTTCCCGTTGCAATTAATGATGAGTTTTTGCCAAATACATTTGAGCTATATGAGCCCTTCCCAAATCCGTTTAATCCCACAACCGCCATACGGTTTAGCGTAGCTGCGACGCATGCGTCGCAACTGCAAGTTTTTGATATAACCGGGCGATTGGTAGAAACATTAATCGATAAGGATTTAAACCAAGGTGAATACACCATTCAATGGAATGCTTCTTCATTGCCAAGCGGCGTATATTTTGTTAGACTAACGTCAAGTATGAAAACACAAACAAGAAAAGTACTGCTACTTAAATAAATGAAATTTTCAGCCATACTCCTGATCCTGATCCAATTTCCATTACATGCACAATGCGATCCTGAATACACCTATTTTGATACTATACCGGATAATGTAAATATAATTAGTGGCGATAGTTGTTTTTATACAAGCGATATCGATGTTCTCAATGCACTGATCAACGATAATGATCTTGACTATAATTCTCCACTAGAATTGGGTACACAAACATGGTTTAGCGGAAGGTTGAAAATTCTCGTGGCTGGTAATTATGGAAATTCCAGTGGTGTGAATGATACAATCTTCACATTACCGGACAGTATAGGTAATTGGGATCAATTGAGTTCTCTCTATCTAGAATGGAATAGAATAGAATCGCTGCCGGAGAGTTTTAACCAATTGACAAATCTTCAGTCATTTTACATTTCCAATAATCAATTACAGTATTTACCAAATGATTTTGGAAATTTGACAATTCTTTATTTATTGGACATTGGCTACAATGAACTGGATTCCCTGCCGGCATCATTTTGTGATTTATCCGGCCTAACCTATTTATGGGCATTCAATAATACACTATCAAGTGTGCCTGCATGTATTTGTTCACTTGAGATTAATTGGAATGACATGGATGCGGCCTGGTATCCCTATTTTGCCATTGGTGGCAATCAGCTTTGTGATAATGTTCCTGAATGTGTAGCAAACAGTGAGCATTTCCATACCAGTCTGGATCAGTTCTATTATTCGTTTATGGTTACAGACTCCCAGGATTGTGATGCAGCAGCTGTTGGCGGAGATCTTATTATACCGGAAAAAATTCACTTATTTAATCCATATCCCAATCCCTTTAATCCAACGACCACAATAGAGTTCTCAATTCCTCAAACAGAGTTTGTTACGGTTAAGGTGTATAATATTATTGGACATGAAATCACAACACTAATAAATGATGAACTATCTACAGGAAATCACAGCATAAAATGGGATGGAAGCCGTCAGCCAAGCGGTCTTTATTTTGTTCAAATCGAAAGCGGAAGTTTTGTCCAGACCAGGAAAATGGTGCTGTTGAAATAACCCCCACCCAAAGGGATAGGATTTAATTCAGAAGAAAACCTAGATGATGACAACCAGAATATTCTTGCTTTTTGTTACAATTTTGACATGTTCGAATTTTGTCGCGGCACAAACTTTTTTTGTTCCGCCGTTAGACACCGGCCTTGTAGCAAACGGTGCCAGAACCTTCAATCTACAGTTACAAAATGGCACGACTTCTTTTTTCCCTGGAATTGAAACTGAAACCTCCGGTTATAACGGTAACTTTCTAGGCCCAACCTTACTCATGCAAAAAGGGGATAGCGTGGTGATGAATGTTACCAACACGATGCCTTTTGCAACCACTACCCACTGGCATGGCATGCACTTACCTGCAGTTATGGATGGTGGACCTCATCAATTGATTGAACAAAATGCGACCTGGGTTGCAACCTGGGAGATAAAAAACAGAGCGAGTAC
>Ga0208830_1000228_pt1 | contig 30508 bp, 36 predicted proteins | sample DeeseametaMP2634_FD_184169 | JGI IMG/M metagenome (GOLD analysis project Ga0208830, IMG submission 184169) | Marine microbial communities from the Deep Atlantic Ocean - MP2634 (SPAdes) | ecosystem: Environmental > Aquatic > Marine > Oceanic | place: Northeast of Antigua and Barbuda, North... | reverse complement strand
TGGAATAAGTTCAGAAAAAAAGGGCGAAGATCCAAAGAATTTAAAAAGAAAACCAGCCAATGTAGTTATGAAATATATGCAAGATTTTGGTTACAAAGTAATACCAGTTAATCCTTTTGCTGAAGGAGAGATCATAAATGGAGAAACAGTAGTTGGCAGTTTAGAAAAAATTTCCGATCAAGTTGATATCGTTGATATATTTCGACCTTCAAAAGAAGCACCTGGCATTGCAAATGAAGCAGTTAAAATTGGAAGCAAAGTATTATGGTTACAATACGGAATTCACAATGAAGAAGCTGAAAAAATTGCTGAAAATTCTAAAATTCAATATGTTTCAAATAGATGTATAAAACAGGAGTATCAGAGATTATTTCAAAAGGTCAATCCAGTATTTCCAGTACTAAAAAATTAGTGAAAAAAATTTTATTATTAATTTTACTTTTTCAAACATCAGCTTGTAGCCAAGATTTAGGAAAAGCATATTTTGCCGGGGGTTGTTTTTGGTGTATGGAGGAGTCTTTTGAAAGTGTAGAAGGTGTATTAGAAGTAATTTCTGGTTATTCTGGAGGCATAACTGAAAATCCGACATATGAAGAGGTTACATATGGGACAACAGGACATTTTGAAACTATTGAGATTATCTACGATAAAAATAAAACAAATTATAAAAATCTACTTGATTTTTTCTGGAAAAACATAGATCCTTTTGATGCAAAGGGACAGTTTTGTGACAAGGGTTATAGTTATAGATCAGTATCTTTCTATGAAAATGAAAAACAGAAGGATTTAATAGAAAAATCTATACAAAAATTAGAAAAAAAATTTAATAAAAAAATTGTAACTTATGTTAAAAAATTTGATAAATTCTACAGAGCTGAGGATAAGCATCAAAACTATTATGAGGAAAAGTTTTTAAATTATATGAGATACAAGGAAGCATGTGGAAGGGAAGAGACTTTAAATAAAATTTGGAATTAAATGAACATAGTAAATTTTACTCCAGTATCAGCGCTAACAGGTGGACTATTAATTGGTCTGTCAGTTATATTATTTTTTATTCTTAATGGTCGAATGACCGGAATAAGTGGAATTGCTAGTAATTTTTTAATTTCAAAAGATAATCGAATTGATAATTTATTATTTTTAGTTGGTTTGATATTTGGCCCTTTAATTTACAGTTATTTTACTAGCCAAAAAATTGAAATATCAATTACAAATTCATTATTTCTTTTAATTGGAGGAGGACTATTAGTTGGTCTTGGCACAAAGATAAGTGGAGGCTGTACTAGTGGACATGGAATAAGTGGTATTAGTCGATTTTCTTTAAGATCAATCATTGCAACTATGACTTTTATGATAGTTGGAATATTAACCGTGTTAATTACAAATATTTTATGAATAAAATAGTATCGTTATTTTGTGGAATAATTTTTGGTATTGGCCTTGTTATTTCTGAAATGATTAATCCAGCCAAAGTTTTAGGTTTTTTAAATCTTTTTGGCGAGTGGGATCCTTCACTTGCATTTGTAATGATTGGAGCGCTTGTTGTTTCTACCCCGTTATTTCATTTATTTAAAAATAAAGAAAAACCAATTTTTTCCTCAAGTTTTTCTATCTCAAATAAAAAAGAGATAGATAAAAAATTAATCATAGGATCTATTTTATTTGGAGCAGGATGGGGTTTAGTTGGGTTGTGTCCAGGTCCTGCCATCGCTTCTATAGCATTGCTTAATATGAGCTCAGTCACTTTTGTAATAGCCATGTTTGTTGGGTTTTATATTGCTAAACTATCTTAATGAAAAAAATATTTATTATTTATGGTCATTACAATGACAAATCTTTTAGTTGTGCAATAAAAGATACTTTTATTGAATCTGCAAAACAAAATAGGAACGAAATAGATTTAGCAGATCTATACAAAGATAAGTTTGACCCAGTTTTTGCTGGTGAAAAAGCAAATGAAGAAATTAAAAGTTATCAGTCAAGAATTGAAAAAGCTGATATTATTGTTTTTATTTATCCTATCTGGTGGTTTAGAGCACCTGCAATAGTCGAAGGATTTATTGATAGAGTTTTTATACCTCCTTGGGCATTTCAATTTAAGAAAGTAATTGGTTTTTATGGTTATCCTGTGGGAAAACTGAAAAATAAACGTGCAATAATTTTTAATGCATATGGATCCCCAAGATTTGCTACAGTTTTGTTTTTTTTAAATTTACCAATTAGAAGATTTAAAAGAGGATTTCTAAAAATTTGCGGACTTAATAATATATTGTATAAAAGATTTTTTTCTGTTCCATATGTTAGCGAAGAAAAAATAAAAAAGTATTTGGAAGAAGTTAAAAAAACTGCACTAAAATTATAAAATGAAAAAAATTTTTCTCACCTTTTTTGTATTTTTAATTATGTTTATAGTTACAGCTAAAGCTGACCTAGTTAAACCTAATATTGGAATAAAACCTTATCAGGTAGTTAAAATTCAATTAAGTGGTTTAATGAAAAATGATGAACCAAACATAGATAATGGAATAAAACAGACATGGGAGTTTGCTCATCCAAACAATCAAAAGAACACGGGTCCTCTCGAAAATTTTAAAACAATGTTAAAAGGCAAATCTTATTCGATGCTTTTAAATCATTCTGAACATCAAGTAATAGAGATATATTTTTCGGAGGATATAGCAACTTATGAAGTAACTGTATTAGATGTTGAAAAAAAATATTACAAATTTAAGTGGCAAGTTGAGAAATATAATAAAGATGGGCCATTAAAAGATTGTTGGTTAACTACAGCTGTTTCTCAGCCAATTCCTTTGGGGTCATCAATCTAGTTATTTTCTGCAGGCTTAACTTTTCCATTTTCCATTTTAGGCGGAACATAATTTGTTTCAGGGGAAATGTGGGAGTCTATTCTAAAAAAAAATAAAACAACAATAAGTAAAACCAAGCTAATTATTGATAGTTTGATAATAGGGAATTTTTTTTCCGAAAATTTTAATATTAAACTTAATATATAATAAGTAATAAATGGAGCTAGTATGCTCAATATTAATAAAATCTTTTTAGTCATATCTGTGTCATTTAAAATATACACTAAAATTTTGTTTCGTTAGTCTTAAAAATTTAGTAGAAATCGCTCTATGAAATCTAAAGCTAAAACAGTAGTTATAGGCGGTGGAGCTGTTGGTGTAAGCACTTTATATCATTTAGCGAAAAAAGGCTGGTCAGATGTAGTTTTGGTTGAAAGAAAAGAATTGACATCAGGTTCTACTTGGCATGCCGCTGGATTGCTTCCTTTGTTTAATATGAGTTATTCAGTTGGACAACTTCATAAATATGCAGTTAATTTTTATAAAACATTAGAAGAAGAAACAGAAAAAAACGTTGGTTTTAGCGTTGTATCAAACATTAGATTAGCAAGCACCAAAGACAGAATGGATGAATATCATCAGTATGCGGGGGTTGCTCAAACCATTGGTGTTGATGTAAAATTTTTAAAACCAGAACAAGTAAAAGAAATTTGGCCTTTATGTAATACCGAAGGTTTAATTGGTGCAATTCAACATCCAGAAGATGGATATATTCAACCAGCTGATTTAACACAAGCTTTAGCAACAGGGGCAAGAAATAGAGGTGCAGAAATTTATAGAAACACAACGGTCATTGGAATTAAACAAACAAAAAATGGCTGGGTTGTTGAAACAGACAAAGGTTCAATTGAGTGTGAGCACGTAGTTTCATGCTCAGGAAATTTTGCTAGAAAAACAGGAAAAATGGTTGGATTAGAAATTCCAGTTATTCCCGTTGAACATCAATATATTGTAACAGAACCTCATCCAGAAATTCAAAAAAGAAAAAAAGATGGTTTGCCAGAAATGGGAGTGCTTAGAGATAGTGATACACAATGGTACATGAGAGAAGAAGCTGGTGGTTTGTTATTAGGACCATATGAAAAAGGTGCACCTTGTTGTTATGTTGATGGTCCATCAAAAGATTCAGAGTATGAATTATTTCAAGAAGATCTTGAAAGACTTGCTCCTCATATTGAAGGTGCAATTCATCGTGTTCCAGCTTTTGGAGAAGTTGGTGTTAAAAAAGTTTATAATGGTGCCATATGTTATACACCAGATGGAAATCCAATTGTTGGTCCTGCTTGGGGTTTAAAAAACTTTTGGATTAATGAAGGTCATAGCTTTGGAATTACAGCAGCAGGTGGAGCAGGTTGGCAACTCGCTGAATGGATTGTAGATGGCGAACCAACAATTGATATGCTTGGTGTTGAACCAAGAAGATATGGAGACTATGCATCAAAATCTTATTTAATTGAAAAGAATGAAGAAGCTTATCGACATGTATTTATTATTCACTACCCTGATGAAGAAAGAGAAGCTGCTAGACCTTTAAGACAGGCACCGTGCTACGACAGAATGAAAAGCTTAGGTGCAGTATTTGGACAGAAGTTCGGATGGGAAAGACCAAACTTTTTTGCAACTGATGGCATGAAACAAGAAGACGATTGGTCATTTAGGCGATCAAATTGGTTTAAGGCTATTGAGAAAGAATGCAAAAATGTAAAAGAAAATGTTGGCCTTTTAGATATGACTGCTTTTGCAAAATGTAGAATTAAAGGTCCTAAGGCGGAAGAGTTTTTAGATAATTTAGTAGCTAATAAACTTCCTAAAAAAATTGGAAGAATTAATTTATGCCATGCTCTCAATACAAAAGGTGGGGTACATTCAGAATTTACCATTATGAGAGAAACTGAAGATAGTTTCTATTTAGTTTCAGCAGGAGCATTTCAAAGATTAGACCACGATTGGATACTTAAATGGATGCCAAATGACGGATCTGTACAATTTGAAAATCTTACAAATTCTACTGGAGTTTTGGTGGTTTCTGGTCCAAAAGCTCGTGACTTAATGAAAAAAGTTTCAAGGGATGATTTTTCTAATGACAATTTTAAATGGCTAAGCTCTAAAAAAGTAGATATTGGTCATGCTCCATGCACAGTAATGAGAGTAAACTTTGTTGGTGAATTAGGATGGGAACTTCATCATCCAATTGAGTATCAAAATCATATTTTTGATAAGTTGATGGAAAATGGCAAAGAGCTTGGTTTAAAACCTTTTGGAATCAGAGCAATGAATAGTTTAAGAGTTGAAAAATCTTATAAATTAGTAGGTACAGAACTATCTATTGAATATTCACCATACGAGTCTGGATTAGATAGATTTATTCATCCAAATAAAGGAAAATTTATTGGTCTAGAAGCATTAAATAAATGGAGAGAAAAAGGTTTTCAAAACAAATTGGTAACAATGGAAGTACACAACATAACTGATGCAGATGTATTAGGAAATAATCCAATATATGAAAATGGAAAAGTTGTTGGAAGAGCAACAGGAGGTGATTTTGGTTTTAGATTAAACAAATCAATAGCACTAGGGATGACTAAACCAGACCTTGCGACAACTGGTCAAAAATTAAAAATTGATATTTTGGGAAAAATACACGACGCTACAATTTTAGACGAAAGTCCATATGATCCTGAAAACAAATTACTAAGAGCATAATGAAAATATTAGTCGCGGTAAAAAGAGTAATTGATTACAACGTACAAGTAAGAGTTAAAGAAGATGGAACGGGAGTTGTTACAGATAATGTAAAAATGTCAACTAATCCTCCAGATGATAATGCTATTGAAGAAGCAGTAAAAATTAAAGAGACAGGTAGAGCAAAAGAGATTGTAGCTGTTACAGTTGGTGAAGAGAAAGCACAAGAGACAATAAGAAAAGCTCTAGCAGTAGGTGTTGACAGAGGAATTCATGTTAAAGCAGATGGTATAACTGAGCCATTAGCAGTATCAAAAATTCTTCAAAAAATCATTGATAAAGAAAAACCTGATTTAGTATTTATGGGAAAGCAAGCAATTGACGATGATTGTAATCAAACTGGTCAAATGTTAGCAGCCCTTTTAAATTGGCCTCAAGCTACTTTTGCATCAAAAATAAAAGTTAAAGACAAATCTTTAGAGGTAACAAGGGAGGTAGATGAAGGCCTGGAGACTATTGAAGTTAATATTCCTGCAATTGTTACATGTGATTTAAGGTTAAATGAGCCAAGATATGCTTCCTTGCCAAATATAATGAAAGCAAAGAAAAAACCTTTGGAACAAATTAATGCTTCAGATTTAGGAATTGATACAAAACCAAGAATCAAACTAATTAAAGTTGAAGAACCACCAAAAAGAAAAGCGGGCATTAAAGTAGCTAGTGTGGCAGAGCTGGTTCAAAAATTGAAAAATGAGGCTAAAGTAATATAATGTCAGTATTATTAATAGCAGAACATGATAATAAAGAAGTAAGACCTTTTACATTAAATGCAATAACTGCAGCATCTCAAATAGATCAAGACCTTCATGTTTTAGTTATTGGACACAATGCTGATGCAGTTGTAAAATTTATTTCAGAAGTACCAAATGTTAAAAAAATTATTCATGTTGATAATGAAATTTATCAAAACTATTTAGCTGAAAACTTCACACCTGTTATTGTTAAACAATCTGAAAATTATTCATATGTAGTTTGTTCGGCAAATACGTTTGGCAAAAATTTAATGCCAAGAGTTGCTGCATTATTGGATACTTCTCAAGTAAGCGATATTATAAAAGTAATTTCACCGGATACTTATTTAAGACCTATTTATGCTGGAAATGCATTTGCTACAGTTAAAAGTACTGATAATAAAAAATGCATCACAATTAGACCAACTTCATTTGATCCAGCTCCTACTTCAGGTGGATCAGCAGAAATAGTAAAAACTGACGCAGCTGAAGCTACAACATTAAGTAAATTTATTAAAAGAGAAGCGGTTAAATCTGAAAGACCAGAGTTAGGAACTGCGAAAATTGTTATTTCAGGTGGTAGAGGAATGCAAAGTGGAGATAATTTCAAACTAATTAATGCTATTGCAGATAAATTAAATGCAGCAATTGGCGCTTCTAGAGCAGCTGTAGATGCAGGATATATAACAAACGATCATCAAGTTGGACAAACTGGAAAAGTAGTTGTCCCAGATTTGTATATAGCTGTGGGTATTTCTGGTGCAATACAGCATTTAGCAGGCATGAAAGAAAGTAAAATTATTGTTGCAATAAACAAAGATGGTGAAGCTCCGATCTTTAGTGTTGCAGATTACGGGTTAGAAGCAGATTTGTTTGAAGCTCTTCCCCAATTCTTAGAAGAATTGAATAAATTAAATACTATACAAAAATAACAAATACTGTAAAAAAATAACATATGTCCAGAGAAGTAATGGAATATGATGTTGTAATCGTAGGTGGTGGCCCATCCGGACTTGCAACTGCAATAAAATTAAAACAACTTCAATCAGATTTAAATGTTTGTATTTTGGAAAAAGGTTCCGAAATTGGAGCACATATTCTATCTGGAAATGTTTTTGAAACTAGAGCTCTTGATGAATTAATTCCAAATTGGAAAGAATTAAATTCTCCAATTAAAACCAAAGTTACAAAAGAAAAATTTTTATTTTTAAGTAAAAAAAAATCTTTAAGCTGGCCAACTTGGTTATTACCTAAAGTTCAACAAAATCATAAAAATTATATTATTAGTCTTGCCAATCTATGTAGGTGGTTAGCTGAACAAGCAGAAGGATTAGGAGTTGAAATATTCCCAGGATTTCCTGCTAGTGAAGTTTTGTACAATGAAGACGGATCAGTAAAAGGTGTAGTTACTCAAGATATGGGACTTGATAAAGAAGGAAATAAAAAAGATGGCTTTGAACCCGGAATGGAATTAAATGCAAAAGTTACTGTTTTTGCTGAAGGTTGTAGAGGACATCTCGGTAAACAAATTATTAAAAAATTTGAGTTAGATAAGGGCAAAAATCCTCAACAATATGGGATAGGTTTTAAAGAAATATGGGAAATCAATGATGATAAACACCAAGAAGGATTAGTAATGCATACAGTTGGATGGCCTCTGGATAACAATACTTACGGAGGTAGTTTTATGTATCATGCTGAAAATAAACAAGTTTTTTTAGGCTATGTTGTTGGATTAGACTATAAAAACCCATATTTATCACCTTTTGATGAATTTCAAAAATTCAAAACGCATCCATCAATAAAAACATTCTTAGAAGCTGGTAAGAGAATTTCTTATGGAGCAAGAGCTTTGATTGAAGGTGGTTTACAAAGTTTACCTAAAATGTATATGCCAGGAGCATTACTAGTTGGTTGTGATGCTGGAACTTTAAATATGCCTAAAATAAAAGGATCACATACGGCAATGAAAAGTGGAATGATTGCAGCTGAAGCAATTGTTGAAAATTTTAAAGAAAATAAAAATTTATCAATTTATGAAGAAAAATTTAAAAAAAGCTGGGTTTATGAAGAATTGCATACAGCAAGAAATGTTAAACCAAGTTTTAATTGGGGTTTAATTTTTGGAATTATATTTACAGGAATAGATCAAATTTTATTTAGAGGGAAATTGCCTTTTACTCTAAAACATAAGCATTCTGATCATGAAACATTAAAACCTGCAAATGAAATGCCAAAAATTGACTATCCTAAACCAGATGGAGTAATTACATTTGATAAAACTAGTTCAGTATATCTGACAGGTACTAACCATGCAGATAATCAACCTGTTCATTTACAGCTTAAAGACCAAAATTTGCCAATCACTTATACTTTAAATAAATTTGATGAGCCAGCACAAAGATATTGCCCAGTTGGAGTTTATGAAGTTCAAATAGAAAATGAAAAACCAAAGTTTGTAATTAACTCTCAGAATTGTATTCACTGTAAAACTTGCGATATTAAAGAGCCTTCCCAAAATATTACTTGGGTAACTCCAGAAGGGGGTGGCGGACCTAAGTATGGAAATATGTAATTAAGATAAATCTATTGCAAATTTTTTTAACTTATCAATAGGTATTAATTTTAATGTATTTTCGTGAGTTTTTTTTAAATATATTGGGCAAGCTTTTCCTTCTTCTAAAGATCTTGCGTACCAGCTAGCACAGACACACCATCTATCTCCATTTTTTAATCCAGGGAAACCAAATTCATGATGTGGAGTAATTAAATCATTACCAATTGCTTTTAACCACTCTAAGAATTCATCATTAACTTTTAAGCAAACGGTATGCATACCAACATCATTTTCATCTGTGTTACAACATCCATCTCTAAACCAACCTGTAAGTGGATCTTCAGAACATTCCTCTAGGTCTTCACCTAATACATTTTTTTGCTTTTCTTCCATTATACTTTTGTCGGACTGGGCTGGCCTTTATAAACTTTATCAGGATCAAATTTTTTTTCTTTTTCTTCAAACTTCATTTTTATTTCTCTGGCATTATCAATTTTTCCAAGAGGAATAGACCTATAAAAACATGATCTATAACCTACGTGACAACTAGATCCATCGCCAATTTCAACGCTTAACCAAATAGAATCTTGGTCGTCATCAATTCTAATTTCTTTTACATTTTGCACAAAGCCACTTGTTTTACCTTTATGCCAAATTTCTTTTCTAGATCTGCTCCAATAATGAGCTTCTTTTGTTTCTATAGTTAACTTTAACGCTAAGACATTCATGAAACCATGCATTAAAATTTCTTTTGTTTTTGCACATGTAGTAACAACGGGAATTAATCCATCGTTATCAAACTTTGGAGAAAATAAATTACCTTCCTCTATTTCAGCGACATTTTCTCTTTTTTTAAACATATTTATGGATTATTTAACATATTAGACCATATATTACATATTTTAAAAATATTGATTTATATATATAAGGCTGTTTATGGAATTGGTTAAAGACATTGAAAAAGACCCAAAACAGAGCAATGGGATTTCTGAAAAAGAGGCTGAAGAAGCTTTTACTAAAATTATTAAATGGATAGGTGAAGATCCTTCAAGAGAAGGTCTTAAATCCACACCAAAAAGATTAGTAAAAGCATATAAAGAATATTTTAAAGGTTATAGCGAAGATGCAACAAAAATTTTAGAAAAAACATTTGGCGATGTTCAGGGTTATGACGACATGGTTATCCAAAAAAATATTTCACTCCAAAGTCATTGCGAACATCACTTGGCCCCAATAATTGGAGTGGCGCATTTGGCATATATTCCAAATCAAAAAGTAGTTGGTTTAAGTAAACTCGCCAGGGTTGTAGATGTTTTTTCAAAAAGACTTCAAACTCAAGAAAGATTAACAATGCAAATTGCAAATGTTTTAATGGAAGCATTGGATGCAAAAGGAGTTGCTGTTTCAATTGATGCTACTCATCAATGCATGACTATGAGAGGAATTAAAAAAGAACAAGCAACAACTGTTACAAATTATTATTTAGGTAAATTTAAAGAAGATTTAAGTTATCAAAATAGATATTTGAGATTTATTAGCAAATAAATCTTTTATATAATTAAAATCAATGTCAGACAGTTTTAAAGCAATAGTTATAAATCAAAGCGGAAAAGAGTTTACAAGAGAAGTTAAATTTATAGAAAAAAGTTTTTTAAAACACGGTGATGTTTTAGTAAAAGTTGATTATTCTAGTTTAAACTACAAAGATGCACTAATAATGAGAAATGGTGCTCGATTAGTAAAAGAGTTTCCACATATTCCAGGCATCGATTTTTCAGGTTCAGTAGTTGAAAGTGGCAATAATAATTTTAAACCTGGTGATGAAGTAATTTTAACAGGCTGGCGTGTTGGGGAAATTTATTATGGCGGTTATTCTCAATATGCAAAAGTTAGTGGAGATTTTTTAGTTACAAAACCAAAATCTCTTACAACAAAACAAACAATGATTTTAGGTACTGCAGGATTCACAGCATTGTTGTGTTCTTTTGCAATTAAAGCCAGAGAAGAATTATTGTTAGGAGAAAAAGTAAATGATGTAATTGTAACAGGAGCATCCGGTGGTGTTGGAAGTATTTCTGTAATGATACTTGCTAAATTTGGATATAATGTAACTGCTGTTACTAGTAAGCCAGGTAATAATGAATACTTGAAATTAATTGGTGCAAAAAACATTATAAGTAAAGCAGATTTTGACAAAGAGGCAAGACCATTGGATAAAGGTTTGTGGGATGGAGCGGTAGACACCGTTGGTGGGAATATTCTTGCTAACGTACTTGCTCAAACAAAAGATTCTGGAATTGTTGCTGCTTGCGGAAATGCATCTGATATAAAATTAAATACAACCGTTATGCCTTTTATAATAAGAGGAGTAAAACTTTGGGGAATAAACTCAGTTAATGTTTCTAACAAAAGAAGAAAATTTATTTGGAATGAAGCTTCAAATTTAATTGATTTTGAAAAATTAAATGAGTCAATTAAAGAAATTAGTTTAGAAGAACTTTTAAATATTTTTCCAAAAATGCTTAAAGGCGAAACCTCTGGAAGACATATAATTAATTTAAATAAATAATGGATTGGGATAAATTAAAGATTTTTCATGCAGTTGCTGAAGCAGGTAGTTTTACGAGCGCTACAGTTAATCTAAATCTTAGTCAATCAGCTATAAGTAGACAAATTCAATCTTTAGAAGAAGATTTAAAAGTTAAATTGTTTGAAAGACACGCAAGAGGATTGACTTTAACAGAAAATGGCGAATATGTATTCAAAACTGCACATGATGTTATTATCAAACTTAGAGAAGTTGAAACAACCCTTGTAGATAAAAAGAGCAAACCTTCCGGAAAATTAACTGTTACAACAGTTGTCAGCTTTGGAACTACTTGGCTAACACCTAGAATTCAAGAATTTATGCAATTAAATCCAGAAATTGAGATAGAATTAATATTTGATGATAAAGAGCTAGATTTAAGCACCAGACAAGCAGACATAGGGATTTTTATGAGAAGACCTAAGCAGTTAAATTACATTCAAAGAAAATTAATTGATATTAATTATCATTTATACGGATCTATCAAGTATTTAGATAAGTATGGATATCCAAAAACTGTTAATGATTTAAGTAAACATAGCTTTATTTCATATGGTAGAGGTGCTCCATCTCCAGTTTTTAATCCTGATTGGGCATTAAAACTAGGTATGAAAGATGGAAAAAAAAGAAAAACCGTTATGAAAGTGAATAGTGTGTATGGACTGCTATTAGCAGTTCAAAGTGGCGTTGGAATTGCTGCTTTACCAGATTATTTAACGGTTAATGTTCCAAATATTGTAAAAGCACTTCCCAAGATAGAAGGCCCAATAACAGAGGCTCATTTTGTATACCCTCAATCCCTTAAAAATGTTGCTAGAGTTCAAGTTTTTAGGAACTTCTTATTTAGTAAAATTTCTGAGTGGAAATTTTAGTATTTTCTGCATTAATCTGTGCGATTGATAATCATTCTCATTGACATTAGTAATTATTTTTATTAAAAAACGCAAAGATATGGAAAATACAATAACACCTTTTTTGAGTTCTTTTTTTATCCTTTTAAGAGAAGGGTTTGAAGCAATGTTAATAGCTATATTGGTGTTTATGTATTTGGATAAACTTAAGGCAAGAAATAAAAGACCAGCAGTTTATTGGGGTATACTTGCTGGAATAGTTGCATCTTTATTTGTTGCTTTAGGATTTAAGAAAATTGCCGGAATTACTCATGCACACGAAGAATTATTTGAAGGAACGGTAATGATAATTGCCTCAGGTATGTTGGCATACGTAGCTTTTTTCTGTCATCATGCAAAACAACATGTTGAGGGTGAAGTTAATAAAGCAATTGAAACAGGCAATTCAATCGTTTTATCATTTACAGTTTTTCTTGCGATTTTAAGAGAAGGTTTTGAAATTGTTTTATTTTACGCTGCATTAATTGGTTCTGGAATTTATAATACAGTACCAGTTTTTGGTGGAGCAATAATTGGTGCACTAGCTTTAATTGGGGTTTATTTTGGATTAAACAAAGTTACTAAACTTGTTCCAATTGGAATGTTTTTTAGAGCATCAAGTATATTGTTAGCAGTACTTGCTTTATACTTTGCGTATGAAGGAGTTTATGAGTTTAGCGAAGGTTTAGAAGAATTAATTCATTAAATTTAAGTATTTCATTCAAATAAATTAATCTATATAATTTAAAAAGGGGTGTCGAAAGACTGAGATTAAACCCTAAGAACCTGTCCGGTAATTCAGAAAGGGAAAAGACATGGATCAGTTAAATTTATTAAGTCAAAGTTCATCGTTATTATTAATAATAATTATCTGTTTATGTTTTGTTATATTTGGAGTTTCATATTCCAAAAAGTATCAAGGATTAAATAACTATTTATTAGCAAACAGAAGTATTGGAGTATTTTCTTTAACAACTAGTTTGGTTGCATCAGCTCTTGGTGCTTGGATTTTATTTGGACCTGCTTCAGCAGCCACATGGGGAGGTTTGGGCGCTGTAATTGGATATGCACTTGGAACAGCATTTCCTTTATTTGCCTTAATTTATTTGGGAGAAAGATTCAGAAAATTATACCCAAAAGGAAAAACAATAATTGAGGTAGTTAGGTTAAGGTTTGGAAATAAATTATTTAAACTTATTTTATTTTTGACAATCTTTTATATGTTTATTTTTCTAGTTGCGGAGCTAACAGCAGTATCATTATTAGTAAATTATATTTCAGGAACAAGTTTATGGATTACTGCTTTAATTGTTATTGTTAGTTCTCTTATTTATACTTTGTATGGCGGTTTAAGAGCTTCTATTTTTACAGATAATATTCAGTTTATAGTAATTTCACTATTACTACTAATATCGTTTAGCTATTTAATATCATTTAATTCTAGTGAATTTAGTTTTGAGTTTATAAAGCAGAATAAACCTATTTTATTGAGCTCTGGTTATTTGCCCAACTTTACTGCAGGATTAACATTCTTTATTGCTGTAGCATCAACCAATTTATTTCACCAAGGTAATTGGCAAAGAGTTTATGCTGCAAAAAGTAATAAAGTCTTAAAAAAAAGTTTAATCATTTCTTTTTTTATAATAATTCCTATTGTTTTTTTTATGGGTTTTAGCGGACTAGTAGCTGCATCAATTAATTCTAGCGTTATTCCAGATCTAGCTTTTTTTTCATTATTATTGAAAGAACAGAATCCAATAATATCCGTAATAGTAATAATTTTAGCTATCTCGCTTACGATTAGCAGTATTGATACTTTAATTAATGCAATTTCTAGCTTGATAATTGTCGATGGAAACAAAATATTAAAATTTAAAAGTGATTATTTAAAATTATCTAAAAATATAATTTTTTTATTATCATTAATTGCATTAATAGTTGCATCAAAGGGGTTAAGTATTTTATATTTATTTTTATTAGCTGATCTATTGTGTTGTGCTGCTGTATTAACTATTTTTTGTAGTTTTTATGATAAAAAACTAAGTGAAAAAAACGCATATATTTCAATTATAATTGGCTTATTTGCAGGACTACTGTTATTTCCAAGTCCAGATTTTTCTAAATCGATATTAATTGGAATTTTATTTCCAGTGAGCAATTTTCCGACATTTATGTCGCAATCATTACTATTTATGTCATTTTTAGTCGCTACATTCTTTCCAATTCTGACTTGGAAAATTAAATAAAATGATTAGGATCATAATTAATGCTTAATTCTATATTACCATTTATAGTTTTGATTTTAGTAGTGGTTTTTATTCATGAGTATGGACACTATTATTTTGCTAAAAAATATGGAGTAAAAGTTACTGACTTTTCAATTGGTTTTGGAAAAGAATTATTTGGCTGGAATGATAAACTAGGAACTCGCTGGAAAATATGTTGGATTCCTCTTGGTGGATATGTCAAATTTTTTGGTGATAGAAATGTATTTTCTCAAAGCGATCAAGAAGAAATAATTAAAAAATATAGTGAAGAAGAAAGAAAAAAACTATTTATTTTAAAACCTCTTTATCAAAGATCGTTAATCGTAGCTGCAGGACCTATAGCAAACTTTATTTTAGCTATAGTCATCTTTTTATTTATTTATATGTTTGTTGGAAAGGATTTTACTCCAGCTGTAATTAATGAAGTTCAAAAAGATAGTCCTGCCGAAGTTGCTGGATTAATGAAAAATGATGTTATTTTAGAAATTGATGGAACTGAAGTTAAAAGCATACTTGATGTTTCAAAGTTAATTACATTGTCAACTTCTGATTTTATTGATTTTAAAGTTTCAAGATATGATCAAGATGTTCTATTAAAAGTAAAACCAAATATCGTAGAGACAGAAGATAATTTAGGTAACAAAATTAATAAAAGAATGATTGGAATTATGGTAGGCCCATATAATAATAAAGTTAACCATGTCAAACTTGGTCCTGCCAAAGCCTTATATTATTCATTAAATGAAGTTTATTTTGTAACTATTTCTTCTCTAAAATATTTAGGATCAATTCTAACCGGGTCAGGTGACAGTTCTCAACTAGGTGGTCCAATTCGTATAGCTAAAATTACTGGACAAGTTGCTCAATTTGGGATTGTCCCTTTTTTAAGTATTATGGCTTATATTTCAATTAGCTTAGGGTTGATTAATTTATTTCCTATTCCATTGTTGGATGGTGGACATTTAATGTTTTATGGCTTTGAAAAAATTTTAGGACGTCCTTTAAGCCAAAAAACTCAAGAAGGTTTTTTTCGAATCGGAATGTTTTTGCTTCTTTTTATAATGTTTTTTGCAACTTATAATGACCTTAAAGATTTAGGCTTATTTTAAAGGATTTTAAGTCATATAAAAATCCAATAAAATCAACATTTTTTAAGCACAATATATTGTGTATAAAACAATTTTTTGTACTAAAAAAAAGCTTGAATTATCAACGATTTTGTTAAAGATGAAAAAAACCTAATAACCGGAGCTAAAATGAACAAAAAACAATTAGTTGCTAAATTAGCTGTATCTTTAAATCAAAGCAAAGCTGATGCAGAGCGTACTTTTGATACTATTACCAACGCTATTCTTGATGCATTAAAAGATGATGACTCTGTAAAAATTGCTGGTTTTGGCACTTATAAAGTAGCTAAGAGAAAAGCTCGAATTGGACGTAATCCTAGAACAGGAGAGCAAATTCAAATCGCTGCTTCTCAAAAAGTGAAATTTTTACCAGCAAAAGCGCTTAAAGAAATTTTTAATAAATAGATCTATATCTTAACAGCCTTTACTAATAATAATAAAGGCTGTTAAAATTAGGGGTTTTATAAGTCTTATTTTAAATTACTTAAAAAATTTAAAACTTCTTTAGCGTGATCTTTGACTTTAACAGATCTCCATTCTTTTATAATTTTATTACCTTTAATTAAGAAAGTACTTCTAATTATTCCCATAAATTCAACACCTAGAAACTTTTTTTTTCCCCATATTTTGTAGGATTTTATAGCTTCTTTTTTTTCATCAGCTAATAAATTAAATTTTACGCCATACTTTTTTTTGAATTTTAAGTGACTTTTTAAATTATCCTTTGAAATACCGTATATAGAACAATCATGTTTTTTAAATTTACTTAAAAGTGAATTAAAATCTTTGGTTTCCAAAGTACAGCCAGGTGTGTCATCCTTTGGATAAAAGTATAAAACTACAAACTTGGATTTAAGCTTATTTAATTGAAATACTTCATTAGAAGTGCTGGGTATCTTAAAATTTGGAGCGTTTTTACTTGTCATTTATAATCATTTTCTTCCCACAAAGATTTATAATTAATAAATGGTGATAAACCATAACTAGAATTTACATTAGTCATATGAATAGATAAGGATTTAACTGGCGAAATACAGAGTTCTTTTTCATAAATTTTATTTAAATATTTTTCAAAAGGATCGTGTCTATCCAAACAATTATTATATAAATTATCCCAATATCTTTCTATAAACTTATGGCTGATTAAAAAGGTACAAAGTGTTTTAGAATTTGTTCTCCAATGTCTTTTACTACCAATTAAAAGATTTGTTTTTTCATTATCCATGTAAAGGTAAGGATAATCAACTGGACAAACTACAAGCTCTTTATTAATTTGTGAAGATACTCTTTCATAAGAAGATACCATCTCTTCTAAAGCGGATTCAAAATGTATATAATCGTCCTCAACAAAAAAAACTAAATCTTTACCTTCATTTTTTCCTATTTCAAAACATTTTAGTAAGCTTGATAAATTTGCAAAAGTCTCATCCGAAGATTGCTTTTTTATTAATTCTTTATGTACATCATTTTTGTGATTTATTATTTCTACACTTGAGATGGTTTTTTTTATTATTTCTTTAATTTTTATTAAATTTTCATTTTTGGAATTATCATCAATAATTTTTAATTTTATTTCTATATTATTGTTTTTTTCTTTAAGATAATTTATTGATTTAATTAATGAATTTAATGATCTTAAAACATATTCAATTTTTGGAAATTCAAATATCCTTTTTTTATTTTGATCCCATATCTCAACATTGGTATTTGTTCTAAATAATATTAAAATTGAATTTATTTTTCTAGTTAATTTAACTTCACCCAAAGGAAGCACAATTGATTTATTTAAATTAGAAAGATTTTCATCAACAGATTTTTCTAAGGTAGGTGAATAAAATTCATTTTGATCAATTATTTCGTAACCTAAAATTTTAGAAATTTTTATGAATATTTTTTTAATAATGTTTTTTTTCATTTAATTTAAAAATTCATCTATTGCATAATCTAATCTGTCTTGCCCCCAAAATAACTTATTGTTTACTATAAATGTAGGTGCTCCAAAAATTTCTTTATCAAAAACTTCTTTCGTGAGTTTTTTTAGAAGATCCTTAGTTTCTTGTTTTTTTATATCATTAAAAAAATTATTTACATTAATTTGAATTTTTTGTAAAATATTTTTTATTTTTTTTTGGTCAGATAGATCAATGTTGAATGACCAATATGCATCAAAAAAATGATCAATATATTTATTTTTAAGCTCTTTATTAATTACCAGAACACCTCTCATCAGATTCAGTGAGTTAATTGGGAATTTATCATTAAATTTAAAGTTAATATTAAATTTATTGGCAATCATTTGACAATCTTGAAAAATAAATTTTTTTTTTGATTTAATAAAAGCTGGTGCTGTAATAACTGCTAATTTATGTAATCCTCCAAGTAAAATTGGTTTATAAATAAAATTGATGCTTTCTTTTTTTTCCATCTCTCTTATTCTTTTATGAGCTATAAATGAGTAAGGACTTGTAAAGTCATAATAAAATTCAATTGATTTAATCATAGAGAGAAATTCTTTTAGCAAAGAAAATTCTAATCAACCAATAAATAAGAATTCCAACTGGTCCAATAAAATATGTAATTATCAATGGAAAGAAAATTAGAATTTTTGATATCATAAATTTTTGACTGTCACTGACCATCCAGCTTCCGCAAAATAAATTGATAGCAATAAAATGAAGCCAAAAAAATATTAAGAAAGATGTATCTGTAAGTAAGCTTCTTAATTCATCTAGACCTAAATAAAGATTAAAATTTCCTAGGAAATTGTAACCAGAGACAAAAAAATCATAAATTAAATAAACATAAATCACACCTAAAATAACAAATGGAAAAATAGAAATTATAAAGAAATTACAAATTTTAGATCGAGGAAAAAAAATTAATATAAACCAGAACGGAAGAACACCAAGGTTCAACCACAAATAGATCATTTCGATAGTAAAAAAAGCAGATATTTGTTCGATCATTAGCAAATGTATTATATTACATCATTCAATGATTCCTATTAAAAATAAAAAGAAATCTTTAGAAGCTACCGTAGAAGAAATGCGTAATTTTTCATTTGCTTATATAGAAAAATACTCTCCTTCTAAACAGCAAATAAAAACTTATTTATTAAAAAAATATCTAAAAACAAAAATACCAAATGTTAATAAGAAAAATATTACTGATTTAATTGATGTTGTTACAGAAGATATGGAAAAAACAAAATTTATTAATGACAAATTTTATTCAAATTCAAAAGCCAAAACATTAATCCAAAGAGGTAGTTCAATTAACAAAATAAGAAATTATCTATTCTCCAAAGGTGTAAAAGATAAATACATCAAAGAAACAATCGATCAAATTAAGGAAAATAATGAAGATCAAGACTTTTTTTCTGCTATAAAAATTTGTAAAAAAAAAAGAATTGGTCCTTCAAGAGATGAAAATAATAGACCTTTATTTTATAAAAAGGATATAGCTATTTTAGCAAGATCAGGCTTTGATTTTGAAACTTCTAAAAAGGTAATGACATTGGAAAAAGCTGAATATTTAAAAATAATTAATTTACTTTGATTTATTATTCTTATTTTTTATAACTAAATAATATTCCATTTTTCTTTTTATATAATTTTTTACAAAAACAAAGACTATAAGTCCAAAAATAGAGACCGAAACAATAATTATCAATATTATTCTAAGCCGTTCATCCATTATAAAGCTGAAGATCTTTTTAAAATTATACTAGTATTTTTAAAATCTTTTTTACCGTATAAAATTTCATTTTCATCAAAATCAGAAATTTCACCTCCCGCATTTTTCAATATTGCATGACCGGCTGCAATATCCCATTCAGATGCTCTTGGTTCAGCTACATATAAATCATATTCACCTGCAGCAATTACGCAGAATTTAAGTGAACTTTTCATTTTATTATATTCAGTTACTTTAAATTTATTATGTAATTCTAAAATTTCAGGTTTTAGATTGTTAGAGTAAGAAACAGCCTTAACTTCACCTTGATTAGTTAATTTTTTACAATTTAGTTGAATTTCTTTTTTATTTTTTAATTCAAAACTTAAACCTGGACCATATGCATAAAATAATCTATTTTTTGCAGGAGCATTAATTACACCAATTTCTGGTTTATTATCAATTATAAGCGCTGCATTAAGTGTAAATTCGTCTTTGTTATTAATATATTCGGATGTTCCATCAATTGGATCAATTAACCAAAAAGTTTTTAAATTTTCTTTTAATTTATTTGCTGAAGTTTCTTCCGAAATGATAGTTACACCTGGCGTTATATCTTTAATTTTTCTAGTTAAAATATTGTTAACCTCAATATCTCCATTAGTAACTGGCGTATTATCAGGTTTGATTTCTTTAATTAATCCTTTTTTTCTTAACTCCAATGATATCTCGCCAGCTTTTAAAAAAGTATCAACCAAACCATCAATAATTTTTCTCCTATCTTGTAATTTCATTTTACATATTTTTCTAATCGAATATTTTTTGAGTTAATTACTATTTTTCCTACGTTTTCAAAATTTACAGTAATCTTTCCATTGATAATTGACTGAACTTGACCAATTCCCCATTCTTTATTTGTAGGATTTACTACTTTGTCTCCTGGCTCAAAATCTATAATCATTTGATGTACCTTATAGTAGAAATAAGTATAAATACCAATAATATGACAATTAAACTTAACTCTATTGGTTTAGAAAAAGATCCAAAAGATACAACAGTAGTTGTAGCAATGTCGGGTGGAGTAGATTCATCCACAGTTGCCGGGATAATGAAAAGAGATGGATATAAAGTTATCGGCATTACTTTAAAACTATACGATGACACAAAAGAAGTTTCTAAATCTAAACAATGTTGCGCAGGCCAAGATATTATGGATGCTAAACGTGTGGCAGATAAGTTGGGAATTGAACATAAAATTCTATATTACCAAGATAAATTTAAACAAGGAGTAATTGATAATTTTGTTGAAAGTTATTTAAAAGGCGAAACCCCAATTCCTTGTGTACAGTGCAATCAAACAGTAAAATTTAGAGATCTATTTAATGAATCAAAACATTTAAATGCAGATGCTTTAATCACAGGTCATTATGTAAAAAGCATCACAAAAAATAATGAAACTAACATGTATCGTGCAATAGACCATAATAGAGATCAAAGTTATTTTTTATTCAATACAACTAGAGAACAATTAAATTATTTAAGATTTCCACTAGGTGGAATGATGAAAAATCAAACAAGAGAAATAGCAAAAAAATTAGAACTTAATGTTGCAGACAAACCTGACAGTCAAGATATTTGCTTTGTGCCAAATGGAGACTATTCATCAGCTATAAAAAAATTTAAACCAGACTCTTTTCAAAAAGGAAATATCAAAGACATGAACGGAAAAGTAATAGGAGTTCATGAAGGTATAATTAATTTTACTATTGGCCAAAGAAGAGGAATTAAAGTTGCAGCTAAAGAACCATTATATGTTATTGAAATTAATGCAAAAAAAAATGAAATCATAGTCGGACCCAAAAATAAATTAATTCAAAAACATATAAAATTAATAAATCTTAATATTTTGTGTAAACAAAATGAGTTAAAAGATGAAATTTATGTAAAAGTTAGATCAACAGGCAAACTTCTTAATGCAAAAGTCGACCTAGTAGATGGTTTTGCAAAAGTAAACCTTTTAGAAGATGAATATGGAATATCGCCAGGTCAAGCTTGTGTTTTTTATTCTAAAAATAGTGATGGTTGTCGAGTTCTTGGAGGTGGATGGATTACCAAATAAAAATCCTATTGTTCTTTTTTCCACATAAAAAAAGTTAATAAATAAAAACCTATAACTCCAACAAAATAATTCCATTCAAGAGCGTGTTTTATATGTATATTTCCAGGAAAGCTTATTATTGGGATAGAAGCTATAGCAACAATAATTAACGTTGAAACAAGTATAGCTTTCAGTTTTAAAAAATTTAGATTTATATATTTTAGAAATTTTTCTTTAAGTTTATATAAAGTTATTACCAAATATGCCTGAGCAACAATTTCAAAAATTATAAAAAATAGTATTACCACTCTTCTAAATAATTTATATAACGTAAAATCAAATTTTATACCTAAAAAAATTGAATGAAGCGTTAAAAGAATTGCTGATCCAATTCCAAAAAATAATATTATTTTTAAATTATTATTTTCAGGATCTAAATTTGAAATTATTCTATTATTATAAATCCAGTATTTAATTAAAAGAAATGAAGTTAAAAACATTGCAGGTTTAAAAATTAAATATGTTGGGAAAACCCTTGCAGTTCTGCTTATTGAAGCGCCGCCATCAATATAGGGTATGGTATTTAAAATTACATCCTGTTGATTTGGAAATAGATCATGGAACTGAGTTATTAAAATCAAACAGACATTAAGAGCAAAAAAAGGTACAATAAAAATCCATAAAGTAATAGATTTTATTTTACGAATTTCATCCATTTAATTGAAACTATTTTTTCTTATTTTTTTTTCGAGCTCTTCTTTTTTTGGATCCCATTTTCCTACGGCCTCTGTGTTTTTTTGGATACCCCATAATCTCCTTAATTTTATTATTTTATTGACATATTTGTTGGATATAGCATTGTTAAAAAAACATATCAAATTTTTTTATGGCTAAATCATTCAAAACTTTGTTAAAACATGCGGGCAGGGATTTTTACAATCAATCTGTAAATCCTCCTGTAGTAAGAGCTTCAACACTTATCTTTAAATCAATTGAAGATATAATAAAAACACGAAATAAAAGCAAAAAAAATCCAATTGGTGGTCATTTTATTTACGGGAGAGAAGGTTCTTCAACAACTTTTGCTTTACAGCAAATGTTGAGAAAAATAGAAGAAAGTTATCAAGTTTTTTTAACACCAACAGGTTTTGGATCAGTATTTTTAGCAATCTTTAGCGTTGTTAGACCCGGTAATGAAATTCTTCTATCAGATCCCATCTATTCTCCTACACGTTTATTAACAGAAAATTTTTTAAAAGAATTTAACATTAAAGCTATTTTTTATGATCCAAACAATATTAATGATTTAAAAAATAAAATATCAAAAAAAACAAAGCTTATTTTTGTTGAAAATCCGGGAAGTAATACTTTTGAGTTTCAAGATTTGTCTAAAATTATTTCTTTAGCGAAAAAAAATAAAATTTTTACAGCAATGGATAATACTTGGGGAACTCCATATTTTATTAAACCTATTAAATTAGGATTTGATATGTCAATTGTTTCAGCAACTAAATATTATTCTGGTCATGCCGATGTTATGGGTGGCAGTTTAGCGGTAAATAAAAGAGTTTTTAAATATGTTGAAAAAGCAAATAAAATCACGGGTTTTAGACTTAGTCCAGATGATGCTTATTTGATTATCAGAGGCCTTCGAACTTTAGATGTTAGACTGGACAGACATCAAGAAAATGCAAAAAAGGTAGCTATTTTGTTATCCAAAAATAAAAAAATTTTAGAAGTTTTATATCCAATTAAAAAAAACACGCAAAGATTTAAATTGTGGAAAAAGTATTATTCTGGGGCTTCTGGATTGCTTGGTTTAAAAATAAAATCAAAAAACAAAAGATCAGTTATTAAATTTGTTAATTCTTTAAAATTATTTGGTTATGGATACAGTTGGGGTGGCTTTGAAAGTCTTGCTTTATATCAAGATGTTAGAGAACAAGGAAATAGAAAATTTTTAAATTTAAAAAAAGATGAACATTTAGTAAGACTTCATATAGGCCTTGAAGATCCAAAGGATTTAATTAAAGATTTAAATAGATCTTTGAAGTTTATTAAATGATTCAAAAAAATTTTATCCCAAACAAAACTGCTTTAATAACTTTAATAGCCGCATGCTTAGTAGTTATTATTTCATTAGGTATCAGACAGACTTTTGGTCTTTTCTTTTTTGATTTTGAAATTGATCTTGGTTCCACCCAAACTGAATTTGGATTTGCAATGGGTATACAATTACTTTTTTGGGGACTACTTGGACCTGTTTTTGGAATAATTACAGATAAATTTAGCGGAAGAATAGCTGTTATTATAGGTTTTTTATTTTATTTAGCTGGAATTTATTTTTTAAATTATGGACCTAATACAGGATTTTGGTTTATTTTTGATATTGGAATTTTAATTGGAATTGGTCTTGGAGCAACTGCAATAAGTATCCCTGTTTCTATTGTGGCTAAACATTTTCCTTTAAATACTAGAACTATGGCAATCGGAATTGTTACCGCTGCAGGTTCTTTTGGATATTTTGTGTCTCCAATGTACACAAGTTACACATTGCTGGAATATGGATGGAATACAACATTAGTTATTTTTGGAGTTATGATTATCTTTGGGTTTTTTATTGCATTCTTTATATCAACACCAAAACAAGAAGTTCAACAAGGATATGAGAATAAACAATCGGCCATGGAATCAATTAAAGAAGCTTTTTCAAATAAAAGTTTTAATTATTTAACATTGGGTTTTTTTGTTTGTGGTTGGCATATAGCTCTTGTAGCGACACATATTCCTATGCATATAAGAGATAAAGGGCTTGAAGATTGGACTGCAACAGCAATTTTAGCACTAATTGGATTGTTTAATGTTTTTGGAACTTTAAGTAGTGGATATTTAGCCACAAGGATTAGTAAGAAAAAACTATTGAGTGCGATCTATTTTCTAAGGGGTGTTTCATTAATATATTTTATCTTTATGCCTCCTAGTACAATTAATGCGCTGATTTTTGGAATGACTTTTGGATATCTTTGGTTAGCTACAGTTCCACCAACATCTGGAATAGTTGGTCATATTTTTGGAACGAAATATATCACTTTGTTATATGGATTTGTTTTTTTAAGCCATCAGGTAGGATCATTCTTGGGAGCTTATCTAGGAGGTCTATTTCATGATTTATATGGCTCTCTTGATTATGCTTGGTACATTTCTATTGCTTTATCTCTTTTTGCAGGTTTGGTACATTTACCAATAAAGGAGAAAGCAATTGAAAGACCTCAACTCGCATAAACTGAAATTTAGTCCTTATCTGGAAAAACTTTACCAATCGGACAAACCTTTAATAATTTATAAAGTAAAAAATGGTTATAATTTGTACACAGATTTTTCGAAAAAAATTGTACTTACTAATCATAATATAGATAAATTTTTTAATATTTTTTCTAATAAAAAAATTAAAAAAGAAACAGATCTTTATATTGGTTTTTTTGGTCATGAAATCTTATGCAACCTACTTAAAGTCAAAATTAAAAATCAAAAAAAACTTAATTTTTATAAGGGAATTTTTTATAAACCCGAGACATTAATAAAAATAAGAAAAGATATAAAAATAATTTCTTCAATAAAAAATCATTTTTTTAAAAGTTTTTTCAATAAAACTCAAATTTTAAGTCCTTTTAAATTAAATATTAACTATCAAAAATATAAAAAAATATTTGATTTATTTTCACAAAAAATAAGACAAGGAGAAACTTATCAAATTAAAATTTGCACAAAATATAAAAATAAATCTGAAATAAACTCTGTTAATTTTTTTTGGAAGCTTATGAAGATCAACTCTTCGCCAGAGTCCTTTATGATCAGAGATAAAGATTTTTCGGTAGTTAGCTGTTCTCCAGAAACATTAATAGATAAAAAAGGAAAAAATATAATTACAAAACCTATAGCAGGTACGTTGCGTAAAAATAAAAAAACAAACAAGTCTCAAGCTTTAAGTTTCTTTAGAAATAACGATAAAGAAACAAAAGAACACAATATGATCGTTGATATGGAAAGAAGTGATTTATCAAGAATATGCAAATCTGGCACAGTAAAAATATTAAAAAAAAAATATGTAGAAGAATACAAACATCTTTTTCACTATGTAACCACAATACAAGGCAAGCTAAGGGATAAAACTAGCCTAAAAGATATCATAAAGTCCATGATGCCCGGTGGTTCTGTAATTGGCTGTCCTAAGATAAGAACTCTTGAGCTTTTAAATAATCAAGAAAAAGAAGACAGAAATATATTCACAGGAAGTTTTGGTTATATAAAGTTTAATCAAGATATGAGATTTAATATTATTATTAGATCTATTTTGAATTTTAAAAAAATCTCAGAAATCTCAGCGGCATCTGGTGTAGTTTTAGATAGCTCTCCTAAAAAAGAATTTAATGAAAATTTTATAAAAGCTAAGTCGCTATTGGAGCTGTATAAATGATTTATATTATTGATCATCAAGATTCATTTACATGGAATGTAGTTCATCAATTTTCAAAATTTGAAGAAGTGTATTGCACAAATTATTTTGAAATAAACCAAAAAAAATTAGATCAATCTAATACAATTGTTTTATCACCTGGGCCAGGCTCACCAAAAGATTATCCATTTACGTCAAAGATATATAGAAAATATAAGGGTAAAAAGAAATTAATAGGGATTTGTCTTGGTTACCAACAAATTTTATTCAACGAAAAGGGACAAATTGTACAGCAAAAAAATATTTATCATGGCTACCAATCAACGGTTAAGGTTACAAAAGAAAGTAAATTATTTAAAGAAAACATAAAATTTAAAGTTGGAAGATATCACTCTCTAAAATTATTTGAGCCTTATGACTCTAATAGTATAAAAATATCAATGAGATGCGATAAAACAAATATTCCTATGGGTATAGAAGATTTAAAAAACAAAGTTTTTGGATTTCAATTTCATCCAGAATCTTTTTTGACTGAAAATGGTAACTTTATTATTAAAAAAATCTTATCGGCATAAAGATCTTAAAGAAATAAAATTTCATGATCTTTGGAACTCTTATGGAGTTTTTACAACAATGAGAGTCATTGAAAAACCTGCTAAAATTATATTTTTTAAAGAACACATAAATAATTTAATTAGATCATTAAAAGTTTATAAAATTAATAAGAAAAATATTAAACAAAATATCCTTAAATTAATTAAATTAAATTTAAACAAAAATAAGAAATATGATCATTTATTTAGAGTGGCTGCAAATAATAAGATGATCTCAATTTCTTTGAGGAAAAGATTAAAACCAAAACTAAATTTCAGTCTTAAATTAATTGATTATAAAAGAATAAAACCTGAATATAAAAATTTGAAATATAAAAAAATTCTGAATTTTTTAAAAAAAATGGATACAACAAAATCAGACATAGCTCTATATAAAAATAAAAAAATATTAGAAAGTGGAACTTCTAATCTTTTGTTTGTTAAAAAAAACAAAATATACTCACCAATTAATAATTTTTATAAGGGAACTACTTTAAAATTTTTTACAAAAAAATTAAAAAAAATAAAAAAAAGAAACATTTTTATTGATTCATTAGAAAGTTATGAAGAAATTATTGTTATTGGTTCTGGCAAAGGAGTAGTTTCAGTTAATTCAATTGAGAAACCATTTTGGAAAAGAAAAAGTTTAAAAAATTACAGAATTTTATCAAAAATCTATCAACAAGCTATTACCAATTACCCTCGATATAACGGTTGATCTATTATATCAACTGTACTAGAAACTTAATTTATTTGTAGGGGAAAAATAATTATGATCACAACCAATCCATTTTCTATACTTAGCGAAACTGTTCCAGCCACAGCAACGCAGTCATTTGTAGTAGTAATGGCATTTCTTGTGGTCATAGGAACACTTGTAGATATTATTCATAAAAAAAACGTTAAATATTTTTTTGAAAATGCAAAAAAAGCGAAACAATCAGCAAAAAAAAAACTTACTACTAGAGAAAAAACTTCAGTAGCAATTAAAACAGTCGCGAGTGATATATTAACTACTTCCGAATTAGGTGCTGGCAAACGTAGAGTAGCTCATCTATTAGGAATGTATGGTACATTATTGTTTTGGTTTGCCTCGGTAATTATGATTTTCTGTTATTCATCAATTGACACTGTTACACCTATTATCTGGCCGATATTGTGGCACGTTGGAGCCATAATGACTTGCCTTGGTGGCTTTTGGTTTTGGCTTTTTTTAAGAGTTGATGTTTATTCAGAGGCACACCCTTGGTACCGAATTATACAAGCTGATCTATTTGTACTGTCTCTGCTTGCAACTGCAACATTTGGATTAATTTGGTCATTTTTACAATCATTAAATATAAGTGGATGGGACAATTTATTTTTAATTTTTTTTATTATATCCAACATTATTTTATTTGGAGGAGTATATTGGTCAAAGTTTGCACACATGTTCTATAAACCAGGAGCAGCATTACAAAAAAATTTAGCTGAAGCAGATGGTTCAAGAGATAATCTTCCTCCTCCTGCTGATGCTCCTAAACAATATGGTTTAGGAATAAATAGAGAAAAAGCGAAACATTATTAACATGATAACAATAAAGAAAGAGAGAAAATAATATGTCAACTTTTGTATATATGACTCGTTGTGACGGGTGTGGGCAATGTGTTGATATTTGTCCTTCTGACATTATGCACATTGATGAAAATATTAGACGAGCAAAAAATATAGAACCTAATTTTTGTTGGGAATGTTATGCATGTGTAAAAGCATGCCCAAACCATGCAATTGATGTTCGTGGATACGCTGATTTTGCACCTATGGGCCATAGTGTAAGAGTTAGGCGTGAGGAAGAAAAAGGTACAATATCATGGAAAATTAAATTTAGAAATGGAACAGAAAAAGATTTTGTCTCTCCAATCACAACCAAGCCATGGGGTAAATTTATTCCAAAACTTGCAGAAGGTAAAAAGCCAAGCCAGGAAGAAATTAATTCTCAAAAACTTTATTTAGAACCCGAAGGTCTAAATACAAAAAAAGAATTACCAACAGTTCCTAAAGATTCCTTTAAAAAAGGAGTTTATTATTAATGGCTAAAGTTAAAACGCATTATGAAGAGTGCGATATCCTTGTCGTTGGTGGTGGAATGGCAGGTACAGGAGCTACATTTGAAGCAAGACATTGGGGAAGAGATTTAAAAATTGTTTGTGTAGAAAAAGCGAATATAGATAGAAGCGGTGCAGTAGCTCAAGGTCTATATGCGATTAACTGTTATATGGGAATGCAGTGGGATGAAAATCAACCAGAGGATCATGTGCGTTATGCACGTAACGACTTAATGGGCTTAGTACGTGAAGACCTTGGCTATGATATGGCTCGTCATGTTGACTCAACCGTACACATGTTTGATGAGTGGGGTTTACCAATGATGAAAGATAAAAAAACTGGACGTTACCTTAGAGAAGGTAAATGGCAGATAATGATTCATGGAGAAAGCTTTAAACCAATTGTTGCAGAAGCTGCGAAAAAATCTGCTGATAAAATATACAATAGAATTATGATAACTCACTTGCTAATGGATGAAAGCAAGGAGAATAGAGTAGGTGGCGCAGTAGGCTTTAATATGCGTACTGGTGACTACCATGTTTTTCGTGCCAAAGCTGTTATAGTGGCTGCCGGAGGTGCTTCACACATCTTCAAACCAAGAGCTGTGGGTGAAGGTATGGGAAGAACTTGGTACGCACCTTGGAGCAATGGTTCTGCTTATGCATTGCCAATTGCTGTTGGTGCAAAAATGACCCAAATGGAAAATCGTATCGTTTTAACAAGATTCAAAGATGGTTATGGGCCAGTTGGTGCTTATTTTTTGCATCTTAAAACTTATACTCAAAATGCTAATGGAGAAAATTATGAGAAAAAGTGGTATAACCAAACTAAAGAAATAGTTGGTGAATATATTGACCATCATCCAGTACCAACTTGTTTACGCAACCATGCTTTTGTTCAAGAGGTTATGGCAGGTGGTGGCCCAATTCATATGGTTACAACTGAAGCTTTTCAAGATCCTCATTTAGAAACAATAGGATGGGAAAATTTTCTTGGTATGACCGTTGGACAAGCTGTAGTTTGGGCTTCGCAAAATATTGATCCAAAATATACAAACCCTGAATTAACTACATCTGAACCATATGTTATGGGTTCTCATGCTACTTGTTCAGGTGCTTGGGTAAGCGGTCCAGAAGATCTTTCACCACCTGAATATTTTTGGGGTTATAATAGAATGTTAACTGTTGATGGACTTTTTGGTGCAGGAGATACAGTTGGTGGTAGTGCTCATAAATTCTCCTCAGGTTCTTTCACAGAAGGTCGTTTAGCTGCAAAAGCTGCAGTTAAATATATAGAAGATCAAAAAGCAGAAAATATTAAAGTTACTGATAAACAGTGTGAAGATTTTAAAGAAGCTATATACAAACCTTTAGAAAATTACACTGTAGGTCGTAATGAAATTACAGGAGGAACAGTTTCACCAAGTTATATTTTACCAATACAAGGGCTGCAACGTCTTCAAAAGATTATGGACGAATATGTTGGTGGTGTTGGTGTTAACTATATGACTAATGAGAATTTGCTTAAAAGAGGTTTAGAGTTATTAGATTGGTTACAAGAAGATCTAGAAAATGTTGGCGCTGAAGATTATCACCAACTTATGCGTGCTTGGGAGTTAAAACACCGTGCTCTTACTTCGCAGTGTGTAGCAGAACATACATTGTTTCGCAAAGAGACGCGCTGGCCTGGCTATTATTACAGAGGCGACCATTTAAAATTAGATGATGAGAACTGGCATGTATTAACTGTATCTAGACGTGATCCTAAAACTGGCAAATTTACTATGGAAAAAGCACCCGTTTACCACATCATTGATGAAGAAAAGAAAAAAG
>Ga0208830_1000227_pt1 | contig 30666 bp, 32 predicted proteins | sample DeeseametaMP2634_FD_184169 | JGI IMG/M metagenome (GOLD analysis project Ga0208830, IMG submission 184169) | Marine microbial communities from the Deep Atlantic Ocean - MP2634 (SPAdes) | ecosystem: Environmental > Aquatic > Marine > Oceanic | place: Northeast of Antigua and Barbuda, North... | reverse complement strand
GAGCCAGCGTCAGCGACTCTTTCGCGCACTCTGCTTGCGTTGGCAGGCGCATTGGCAGCCTATCTTCTGGTGTTGTTCTGGCTTCATTCCGCCCTCATCGGTGTCAGTCCTTTGTCGTGATTGCATAGATCCGGCCACCAATAGGACACTTCAGGACAGAATAGTGACGCGGAATCACCTGTTATCAGACAGGTGTACAGTTATTATTCCGGCCTTAACAGACAACAGGCCAGATGTTCCGATGAAATGGATTTACTCCTTACTGCTGGTGGTCAGCATGACCGTGATGACCGCTTCTGCTGATAATGCTGAGCTGGAGTCCTCGGGGTGTGCGCATATGTTGGCGACTCTGCTGAACGAGCGGGCCGGTCAGGCGCTGACCGAGGCGGATGCGTTCTGGCTGTTACTGTTAAACGGTGACGTGCAGAAAATTGCTGAAAGTAATGGCTTCAGCCTGATGGATATCCGCCTGGCGGCGAAGGCCGTGGGGGTTGAAGCACGTGCTTACCGTTCTGATGATTTGCTGCTGGATCTGGCCGAGCGTACCCGTGTTCAGAATGATGGTCCGTACCTGTTATTGCAGGACCGTACCGACGGAGCTGACCGGTTTATGCTGTACGACGGTGAAGAGGACGGTTATGTCTGGCTGCGGGACCCGTTTGCCGGAAAGGTGAGAGTGCCAGCGAGTGAATTTAACGGTCTCTTTGTGCCGTATGTCGTCATTATTGAAGAGCAGAGCCCGGGATTCTCCGGGCTCTGACGCCATCAGCGCTCGACTGCGAGCGCGACGCCCATGCCACCACCGATACAGAGTGTGGCCAGTCCCTTCGAGACATCCCGTTTTGCCATTTCGTGCAGGAGTGTGACCAGAATACGGCAGCCAGACGCGCCAATCGGGTGACCGAGCGCGATGGCTCCACCGTTGACGTTGATTCTGTCGGCGTCCCATTCGAGCCCTTTGTTGACCGACAGGGCCTGAACGGCAAAGGCTTCGTTTGCTTCTATCAGATCCAGATCGGCGACCGACCAGCCTGCTTTGGCCAGACATTTCTTCGTTGCCGGAATTGGGCCTGTGCCCATTATCCGTGGCTCGACCCCTGCGTTTGCATAGCCCCGGATGGTAGCCATGACCGGCAGGCCAAGCTCATCCGCTTTGGTTTTGCTCATCAGCATCACAGCCGCCGCGCCGTCATTCAGAGATGACGCATTGCCGGCGGTGACGCTGCCGTCTTTCTTGAACGCCGGGCGCATACCGGCGAGCTTCTCAGCGGTGGTGCCTGCGCGGGGATTTTCATCGGTGACAAAGATCAGTGGATCGCCTTTGCGCTGCGGGATTTCCACGGGGGTGATTTCATCTGTGAAGCGCCCACTTTCAATGGCACTGATGGCTTTGCTCTGTGAAGCGGCGGCAAATGCATCCTGAGCTTCGCGGCTGATGTCGTAATCGCAGGCGATATTTTCGGCAGTGATGCCCATGTGGTAATCATTGAAGGCATCCCAGAGACCGTCGACGATCATTGTGTCGACCATAGTGATCGGTCCCATGCGCTGCCCGTTACGGGAACCCGGCATCGCGTGCGGTGCATTCGACATTGATTCCTGACCGCCTGCGATAACGACATCCGCGTCGCCACAGGCAATTGCCTGAGCTGCGAGGTGAACGGCTTTCAGGCCGGAGCCACATACTTTGTTAATGGTCATCGCAGGAACACTCGCTGGCAGCCCTGCTTTGATGGCCGCCTGACGCGCCGGGTTCTGCCCGCTCGCGGCCGTAAGTACCTGCCCCATCAACACTTCACCGACCAATGCGGGGTCTATGCCGGTTTTTTTCAGCAGAGAATTGATAACAACAGAGCCCAGCTCGACAGCAGAAAGCGGGGCAAGTGAACCCCCGAAGCTGCCGATGGCAGTCCGGGTCGCAGCAACAATAACGACGTCAGTCATGGAGGTCTCCAGTCTTTTCAGGTTATGACGTTCAGATTGACCGGCAGCTGCCCTCACGCATCAGGTGCGTGACGGTCAAGCTGGCCAAGATCAAGAACAGGTGATGCATCAATATGCTGAGCATCCATCATATAGGCCACCCGCTCCAGGGATGCGAGAATCATACTCTGTTCCCAGTCACGGAGGTCCTGAAACTGCTGTACGAAGCTGTCCTGAAGTGGCTTCGGAGCATCAAGCAGGGCCTGATGCGCGTCGTCGGTCAGGTATACGTATACCTTGCGTTTGTCTGTGCTGCCACGTTCGCGCTTAACAAAGTTACGTTTCTCCAGTCTGTCGATGATGGTGGTCACCGTTGCCTGGGAAAGGCTCACTTTTGTCGCGATCTCACCAACCGTGAGTTCTTCATGGCGTTGCAGTGTCTGCAATACCAGAAGTTGCGGAGACGTCAGCCCGGCGGTCTTGCTTAACTGGCGGGAGTGCAGATCTGTTGCACGGATAATCCGGCGCAGGGCAATCAGCACTTCTTCATAGCGATTAATACTCATTCTCTGTCTGCTGTCAGTCTTTTTGGGTAACTCCGTTATTTTACCTCTTTCCTGATATTTAGAGTACGAAATATTCATCGGGCCTCATTCTGGGGCTGCCCCCAAGGTTGTTGTGCGGATTATCATTTAGATCTCTATATATATTTCACACACATTCTGGACAATATGTAAACAAATTGTTCGATTGATGCTCATAACCCAGCGGATTGTTAGACTTTGGTAGCAGTGAATTATTTAGGGTTGTAAATAAATTGCTTCGAACTATAATATTTAGAGTTCAAACTAATTGACTACAGAGACGTAATGGCAATCGTTTTGTCGGTACGCGTACTCTGACGGAGAAATGAATCAGATTCTGGCGCAGGCAGCGCCCAATGATACTGACCAGTCACAACGCATCCTTACTCTTCGCAAGCCCAATCCGGAAGACGGTGCGGGTGTTCACGCTCTGATTGAGCGTTGTAAGCCTCTCGATACCAACTCAATGTACTGCAACCTGCTGCAGTGCTCGCACTTCCGCAACACGTCTGTTCTGGCGGAAGAGAAGGGCAATCTGGTTGGGTTTATTTCTGGATACCTGCTCCCTGAGCAGCCAGATACTTTATTCGTCTGGCAAGTGGCGGTGAGTGAAGAGGCTCGCGGACTTGGACTGGCCAGTCGCATGCTGAAAGAACTGGTTCAACGTCTTGCTCCAGGTGTCAGACACCTGCACACCAGTATCACTCCAGGCAATGAGGCGTCGTGGAACACGTTCCGCCGACTGGCCCGTGACCTGGAGGCCCCTCTGAATGAAAGGGTTATGTTCGATAAAGAACAACACTTCGATAGCCAGCACGACACAGAAATGCTGGTTCACATCGGTCCTTTCTGATTTCTGCCACAGCACCCGGCAAACACACACACATATTTAAAAACGACAACCGAGGAACATTAACATGGGCATTTTTAAAGACCTTGAATCTAACGTACGAGGTTACTGTCGTTCATTTCCGGTAACTTTTACCAAAGCACAGAATGCAACCCTGACCGACAGCGAAGGCAATCAGTACATCGATTTTCTGGGTGGTGCTGGCACACTGAACTACGGTCACAACAACCCGGCTTTCAAAGACGCGCTGATCGATTACATTCAGTCAGACGGCATGACGCACGGCCTGGACATGCACACGGAAGCTAAGGCGGCATTCCTTGAGACCTTCCGCGATCTGATTCTGGCGCCGCGTAACATGGACTATAAGGTTCAGTTCACAGGCCCGACTGGGACTAACGCGGTTGAAGCAGCACTGAAAATCGCCCGTAAAAATACCGGTCGTCAGACCATTGTGTCTTTCACCAACGGGTTCCACGGTGTAACACAGGGCTCTGCAGCTGTTACTGCCAACGGGTATTACAAGAAGGCGAGTGGCCTGCCAACGACGGGTGTGCACTTTATGCCATTCGATGGTTACCTGGGTGACTTTAATACCCTGACGTATTTCGAAAAAGCGCTGAAGGACAAGTCATCTGGTCTGGGTCATCCAGCGGCGGTGATTGTTGAGTGTATCCAGGGCGAGGGCGGTCTGAATGTCGCTTCAAAAGAATGGATGCAGGGCCTTCAGGAACTGTGCAAACGCTACGACATGCTGCTGATTGTCGACGATATTCAGGCAGGTTGTGGTCGTTCAGGTACTTTCTTCAGCTTTGAAGAATTTGGTATCGAGCCAGATGTTATTACGCTGTCAAAATCGCTGAGTGGTTACGGTCTGCCGATGGCCATCGTGCTGCTGAAAGAAGAACTGGATATCTGGCAGCCAGGCGAACACAACGGGACATTCCGTGGTAACAACCACGCGTTCGTGACGTCGCGAAAAGCCCTTGAAACTTACTGGTCAGATTATCGTTTTGCTGAAGAAGTTCAGCACAAAGCCAGTGTTATCCGTCGTCGTCTGAAAGAAATTCAGGCCGAGAATGGCGGCCAGATGAAACACAAAGGTCGTGGCATTATGCAAGGCCTTGAATTCGCTAACGGTGAGATTGCCGGTGCGATTACTGAGCGGGCTTTCGATAAAGGTCTGGTGATTGAAACCAGTGGTTCTGACGGCCAGGTTGTGAAGATTCTCGCGCCTCTGACCATTGAAGAAAGCACCCTGAACGCCGGTCTCGATATTCTTGAGAAGGTGATCGGTGAAGTAATGGCAGAGCAGGTATCAAAGGCGTCCTGAATCCGGACGCCACAGACCGACATTAACGAATTCAGGAAAAAACAGAATGATTGTAAGAACACTGGAAGAATGTAAGAACAGCGAACGTGCCGTAAATGGTGGTAACTGGGAAAGCGTTCGTATGTTGTTGAAAGACGACAATATGGGCTTCTCTTTCCACATCACCACAATTTTTGCAGGTACTGAAACTCCGATTCACTATCAGAATCATCTGGAGTCTGTGTATTGCATGTCAGGCTCAGGCGAGATTGAAACCTGTGATGACGGTAAGGTATATCAGATTCGTCCGGGAACGCTTTATATTCTGGACAAGCACGATAAACACCTGCTGCGGGCAACAGAAGATATGCATATGGCGTGTGTATTTAATCCGCCGCTGAATGGTAAAGAAGTGCATGATGAAAATGGCGTCTATGCACTGGAAGCTGACGCAATTACTGACTGAGTCATCTCTCTGAAAGTCGAAAACTAAAACAAATAAGAGAGGAAAGTATGACGGTCAGTCACAGCGTAGAGAAAATTGGCGGCACTTCAATGAGTCGCTACGATGAAGTTCTGAATAATATCTGGAAGCGCCCTCAGTTGCCGAACGGTGGTGAACAGGAAACCATTTACCAGCGTGTATTTGTTGTTTCTGCTTATGCGGGTATGACCAACGGTTTGTTGGAGCATAAAAAGACCGGTGAGTCCGGTGTATATGCGTTATTTGCTGAGATGGATGATAAGCGCCCGTGGCAGCAGAAACTGTACGAAGTGCAGGCGGCCATGCTGGCAATGAATGCCGAGATGTTTGAAGGGCAGGACATTGTCCGCAAGCGTGCGGACCAGTTTATCAGCGGTCGCATTGATGACGTTCTGCAATGTCTTGAGCACCTTGAGAACGTCTGTAATTTCGGACACTTCCAGCTGGATGATCACCTGCACCGTGTTCGCGAAATGCTCAGTGCCCTGGGTGAAGCGCACAGTGCCTACAACTCAGTCCAGCTGCTGCAGCTGCATGATATTAATGCGCGCTTTGTTGATCTGACCAACTGGCGTTCTGATCAGCAGCATAGCCTGGACGATCACATTCAACGTGCATTCGACGGTATCGATCTGGCGAAAGAAATGCCGATTGTGACGGGTTATACCCAGTGCCGCGAAGGCCTGATGAAAACGTATGATCGTGGTTACAGCGAGATGACCTTCTCGCGGGTTGCTACTGTGACGGGTGCTGCCGAAGCGATTATTCATAAGGAATATCACCTGAGTACCGCTGATCCTATGATGGTCGGTGCTGAAAATGTTCACCCGATCGGGCTGACAAATTACGATGTCGCTGATCAGCTGGCGAACCTGGGGATGGAAGCGATTCACCCACGGGCTGCTGCAGGTCTGCGTAAGCGTAATATTGTGTTGCGTGTAAAAAATACGTTCGAGCCTGAGCATCAGGGCACAGAAATCCGTGCTGACTACAGCAGCGATACGCCTAAGGTAGAAATCATTGCCGGAACCCGGAATGTCTGGGCACTGGAAATGTTCGATCAGGATATGGTTGGCGATGCGACCTACGGTCAGAAAATGAATGATCTGGTGTTCGAGTCGGGTGTGAGAGTCCTGACCAAAGACTTTAATGCGAACACAGTGACTTTTTATCTGAAGGGCAATAAGCGTCGGATCAACTGGTTGATGGATCGCCTGCAGGCGACCTACACCACCGCTGACGTCCGTGTTGAAAAACTGGCGATGGTCAGTGCTATCGGTAGCGACATGAAGGTCCCGGGTCTGCTGACGTCTGCCGCAGGCGCGTTGTCAGATGCGGGTGTTAACGTGTTGTCCGTTCACCAGGCGATGCGTCAGGTCGATATGATGTTTATCGTTGCCGATCAGGATTACGCCCCGGCTGTAAAAGCCTTGCACACCAGTCTGATTGAGAAAAGCGACGTCTGGAAACAGGCCCATACTGCATGATACGAACCATGATGCATGTTTTTCTGTCGATGCTGTTATTTGTGTCGGCGCTCATGGTATTGCCCGACCGAGTACATGCAGATGAAGCATCCGCTGATGAAAAAGCGGAACAGACAATTGAGGCGCTGAACGCGCCTCTTTATTCTGCATTTACCGAACGCTATCTGTTGGATGAGGTGAAAAATCTTCGTCAGATGCTGGCAGACACCCGGGTCGAATTTACCGAAAAACTCACCGACCGTGAGCTGAGTGTGGCCGACAAGGCTCTCACTTATGCGACGGATACCGTCACTTATTTTTTCTATCTGATTGCCGGTGCTTCCACTTTACTGGTACTGGTTGGCTGGAATTCACTGCGCGAAATTAAAGACCGCGCGAGTGCACTGGCTAACGAAGAAATTAAGCGTATTACTGCGTCTTATGAGAACAGACTGGAAACACTGGAGCGCGAGCTGCACCATAAATCGCGTCATATTGCCCGGACTCAGGAAGAGATTGAGCTGACCAACGAAGTTCACTCGCTCTGGCTGAAGGCCTCTCAGGAGTCTGTGCCTCAGAATAAAATCGCGATTTACGATCAGATTCTGGCGCTGCGACCGGACGATGTTGAAGCGCTGACTTATAAAGCAGATGCTGCGCTTCTGATGGGGCAGACACAGTGGGCGAACAGCCTCGCCAATCGAGCGCTTACCATTGATCCTGACAACAGCCATGCGCTGTATCAGCGTGCCTGTGCTCATGCCGAGAGTGGATACCATGAGGAGGCCCTCAGGGATCTCGCAGATGCCATTGAAAAGTCTGAAGCACTTCGCGAGCAGGCTGAACTGGATCAGAGTTTTGAGAAACTCCGTTCCAATGACGACTTCATTCAACTCCTCCGCCGCAGTTAATGCGCATTTTTGGCGGCTTTGTCCTGCGTAGACAGGCCGCCACTCGTGATTTTTTCTATCAAGCCGATTAAAACAAACAAATACTCCGGAACCCCGGACTCTCATACGCTTCACACATAAGACGCTGCAGATCTGTCTGCGTCGTATTGTTGAATTCAGAGGGGGAAGCTTGATGGCTGATTCCAGTAAAGCGTTGATCGTCGAAGGTGGTGCCATGCGCGGCATCTTTGCCAGTGGTGTACTCGATACCTTTATGGCATCGGGTTACAGTCCTTTTGATCTTGCGATTGGCGTATCTGCAGGGGCAACGAATCTGACCGGCTATGCGGCGAGGCAACCGGGACGAAGTCGGCAGGCGATCATGGAATATGCGGTCCAGAAAGATTTCTTCAGTCCGGTGCGCTTTTTCCGGGGCGGACATATGACGGACGTCAGCTGGCTCTGGCACTACGCTCAGAAACGTCTGCCACTGGAAACGCTGGACGGCCCGATGGCTTTTTATGCAACCCTCACTCACGTAGAAACCGGTGCGGCCCATTACATGCGGGTCTCGGACCTGAATGTGCATGATCTGATGGTGGCGACCTGTGCTATCCCGTATCTCTATCGTGATCAGCCACTGATTAATGGCGAGTATTACGTCGACGGCGGAGTCGCTGACTCTATTCCTGTCCGTCGGGCGTACGAGATGGGCGCGAGAGATATAACCGTCGTGTTGTCGCGGCCACTCGGGTATCGCAAGAAGCCGGTCAACCAGTCATGGTTGTTGGAAAAGGCGTTCGGATCTCATGCGCAGCTGCTGAATGCCATGCTGTTCCGCTCGGATGACTACAACGCAAGTCTGGAGTTTATTGCGAATCCACCGCCTGACTGTCGCGTGCATGTCATTGCGCCACCACCGGAGTTTGCTGTGTCGCGGCTGACGATGAATCAACAGCGACTTGCTGATGGCTATCGGATGGGAGTGACCGAAGGTGAGCGCTATCTGCAGCTTCACGCGCCGGTTGCGCGTGTTGCCTGATTACTCCTCGGGAAGAAACAGGGCGAGCAGTTCATTAAGGTACTGCTGGCCTTTATCTGTTGCGCGGAACCATTCACCGGCTTCCATCAGCCCCGCCTGACAAGCCTTATCAATCGTCGGTGCGATCTGAGCGGGTTGCAGGCCAGTGCGCGCAATAAAATCGTCGCGGCGGATACCCTCTCTCAGGCGCAGCGCATTCATCAGGCACTCCAGGCCCGTGTCGGTCTCAGGGATTTTCTCTGTCCCCGCGAGAAACGTTTTTTCAGGGTTAAGATAATCTTTCGGCAACCGGGTTTTCCAGCTACGCAGAATCTGCAGTGAATTATTTCCGGGGGTTGGCACGGTAATTTTTCCGTGGGCTCCGGCACCGATGCCCAGATAATCACCGAAGGTCCAGTAATTCAGATTATGGCGCGCTGCCCGACCGGGTTGCGAGAAGGCCGAAATTTCGTAGTGCTCATATCCTTTCCCTGCCAGTAATGCGAAGCCGGCTTCCTGAATATCCCAGAGCGTGTCATCTTCGGGCAGGCGCGGAGGATACTTATAAAATTCGGTATTGGGTTCAATGGTCAACTGATACCAGGACAGATGCGGCGGCGCAAAGCTGAGAGCCGTGTTAAGGTCATCCAGCGCCTGCTCAAGGGTCTGCCCCGGTAAACCGTGCATCAGGTCGAGGTTAAAGTTATCGAAGCCTGCATCACGCGCCTGCGCAATCGCAGTGAGAGCCTGGTCGCGGTCATGGACGCGGCCCAGTGCACTCAGGTGCTGCGGCTGAAAGCTCTGAATACCCATCGACAGGCGATTGATTCCCAGGCGTCTGTAATCAGCAAATTTTTCTGCTTCGAAGGTTCCGGGGTTCGCTTCCAGAGTAATTTCGATGTCGGGGATAAAGGTCAGGTGCTGACGCAGGCCTGAAAAAAGACGTGAGTAGGCATCTGCGGAGAGCAGACTGGGTGTGCCGCCTCCGAAGAAAATGGTACTGACCGGACGCCCCTGAACCCAGTGGAGATCCTGTTTCAGGTCTTCCAGCAGGGCATCAATGTAGGCGTCTTCGGGCAGATCTGCTGCGGCCTGATGTGAATTGAAATCACAGTAAGGACATTTGCGTATACACCAGGGAACGTGGATGTACAGGCTCAGTGGCGGCAGCATCATGGGACTTTCAGGCCGGCTCGCACTGCTCAATGAGTTCCATCAGAGCCGAGACTTTGACTTCCCATTCGCTTTTTTCCTGCGCGAGTCGGGTATTTTCTTTCTTTGCCGCTTCGTACTGTTGCTGCAGTGCAGTAATGGCAGTGTCACGGTGCTGCAGACGCTCTTCTGTGGTGGCGAGCTGCTGCTTCAGTGCTTCTATCTGGTCTTCCAGAGTGCGGCGTTGCTGACGTGCGTCTTCCAGGGCACTGACGGTGCCCAGAACTTTATGTTCAAGTTGTTCGAGAATGTCCAAAGGAGTTCCTGCGGGTGTTTTACGGATGCCAGCGCTTCAGCAGTTGCTGAATGGCCTGTCCGCGATGGGAGATAAGGTTTTTACGTTCTTTGCTCAGTTCAGCGGCGCTGACGCCCTCTGCTGGCACATAAAAGAGTGGGTCGTACCCAAAGCCGCCATCACCAGCGGGAGAGGTCAGAATGCGGCCTTCCCATGCGCCCTGAAATACCTGAGGCGTGGGATCTTTGGCATGGCGCATATACACCAGCACACACTGGAATCGCGCCGTACGTTTTTCTTCCGGTACGTCCGCCAGTTCGCGCAACAGCTTGTCGTTGTTGCTCTGATCACCGGCGCCGGAATAACGGGCACTGTAGATTCCCGGAGCACCATCAAGGGCGTCGACTTCAATACCTGAGTCATCGGCGAGGGCAGGCAGGCCAGTGACTTCGCAGGCATGACGGGCTTTTAAAATAGCGTTTTCGACAAAGCTCAGGCCGGTTTCATCGGCGTCGCTGACGCCCAGTTCGGTCTGCGGAATCAGGGTCACGCCCGAATCGGCAAAATGCTCGCGGAACATGGCGGAAAACTCGCGCAGTTTACCCTGGTTGCCACTGGCTAAAACGATCCGGGTCATGTTTATTCCTGATAAAACTGCTGGCTGAAATTCACGTCGAACGTTCGCGTCTGTCCGCTGGGTGTGACATCCAGGCTGATGCGGTACACGTCGTTTTTATCGAAGGGGAACGTCGATACGTAGTACACCGCATTGGTTTCTTTGATTTCGCGGAATTCGATGGTGCGGCTCTGGCCAATCAGATTTTTAACCGTGCCGGTCAGCGTAGCCGTGACAGGCAGAGGGAGGTCACCTTCGTCCGTTTTCAGGACTGAGATGCTCAGATAGGCCAGTGAGCGCGAGCGGGGAATGTCGTACGCCTCTGCGGCCTGCTCCGGAATAAAGCTGGAATTCAGCCCGATGTAATGGACTTCATAGTTGCCGAATACCTGTTTCTTTTCACCACGGTCGTTTGCCAGGGCGTTCTGAGCACCGAACGCGGTGGCGAGCAGAATGACAGAAGCAATCGCAGAGCGGAAAAGTGAGCGCATACTTATTTCCTCGTTACGTGATAAACGGCAATTTCCCCCAGCATGGCAGGCCAGAGGCGGATACTCCAGTGTTCCTGGTGATTATCATCCATTACGGTCTTATTCAGAATCCGGATGTTTTTCTCATGACACAGTATTTCAAAGTCACGGAAGGTACACATATGAATGTTGGGTGTGTCGTACCAGTTGTATGGCAGAGTTTCCGACATCGGCATGCGCCCTTTTAACAGCAGATAGAAGCGCGTTTTCCAGAAACCGAAGTTCGGGAAGGTCACAATGGCTTCTTTACCGATGCGCAGCATTTCTTCGAGGAGTTCATCCGGGCGACGGACCACCTGCAGCGCCTGCGTCATGATGACGGTATCCATGCTGTCATCGGCAAAGTTACTCAGGCCATCGTCCAGATTCTGTTCCAGTACGTTCACACCATTACGGATACAGGCGGTGATTTTATCCGGGTTAATTTCCAGACCGTAGCCGTTCACCTGTTTGTTGGCCTGAAGATAGCTGAGCAGCTGGCCTTCACCACAACCGAGGTCGAGCACCTGGCTGGAGGGTTTAACCCACTGCTGAATAATGCGCAGATCATCGCGCAGAACGTGATTCATGAGCGCTCTCCCTTGACCTGACAGCGGGTGGCAACACCGTCCATGTAAGCGCTGAAAATATCCAGATAACGGGGAATCGGCATCAGGAACGCGTCGTGCCCGCTTTCTGATTCAATGCAGGCGTAGGCGACATCTTTTTTGGCGTGTACCAGTGCATTAACGATCTCTTCCGAGCGGGCAGGCGCGAAGCGCCAGTCGGTAGTGAAGGACACCACCAGAAAACGACATTGCGCCTGACTCAGACACGCCTGCAGGTCATTATTGTAATCCGCTGCGGGGTCGAAATAATCCAGCGCTTTGGTCATCAGCATATAGGTGTTGGCGTCAAAGCGGGTGCTGAATTTTTCACCCTGATAATGCAGGTAGCTTTCGACCTGAAACTCAGGTGCGAAGCTATAGTTCAGTTTCCCTTCGCGCAGTTCACGACCGAACTTCTGACGCATTGCATCATCGGACAGGTAGGTCAGATGCCCAAGCATACGGGCCTGCATCAGCCCAGCCTTAGGAATCGTCTCTTTTTCGGTATACCAGCCATCATGGAAATCGGGGTCTTTGGCGATGGCCTGGCGGGCAACTTCGTTAAACGCGATGTTCTGTGCCGAGAGTTTAGGCGCCGAAGCAATCACGACTGCGTGTTTAAGTCGCTCGGGGTACTGGATTGACCAGCGCAGTACCTGCATGCCCCCCAGTGATCCGCCAACAACCGCTGCCCAGCACTCAATACCCAGTACGTCGGCCAGGCGGGCCTGACTCTGTACCCAGTCACGCACAGCAACAATCGGAAAGTCCGGGCCATATACTTTGCCTGTTTCCGGGTTAATGCTGGTCGGGCCAGTGGAACCGGAGCAGCCGCCGAGGTTGTTCAGCGAAACGACAAAAAAACGATTGGTGTCGATGGCTTTGCCGGGGCCAATGCAGGTGTCCCACCATCCGGGCTTTTTGTCGTCCATGCTGTGATAGCCAGCGGCATGATGATCGCCACTCAGTGCGTGACAGATCAGAATGGCGTTTGAACGAGACTCGTTCAGTTTACCGTAGGTTTCGTACACCAGATCGTATTCGTTAAGCACCCGCCCGCTACGCAGGGTCAGAGGCTCGCTGAAGTGTTGGGTTTTCGGGGTCACCAGACCGACTGAATCGACAGGAATAACTTCCGGCATCAGGGGTGGGTATCCATAACAAATGAAATTGCGCGCAGTGTAACAGGCCGGGCGGGCTGACAACAGCGGCCCGGCGGAGTGCGCAATGGAGGAATCAGAGGCCGAGGATCAGGCCGCCAGGCACGCTCAGTGCAACCGCCATTGGGTTGATCAGCAGAACTTCCAGTACCTGCAGACCAAGGATCAGCACTAAGGGTGACAGGTCCAGTCCGCCCATATCCGGCATCACGTTGCGGATGGGTCTCATCAGTGGATCAAGCAGCTGATTGATCAGAATCAGTGCCGGGTTATAGGAGTTCGGCGCAACCCATGAGGCGATCACCATAATGATCATGCCCCAGAAGTAGATATTAAAGATGAGTTTGACCAGGCCCAGCAGCGCCCAGCCGAGCATGGCCACCCATGGCAGAGCCGCGGTGCCGTAGGCAACCATGGCTATCAGAGTGATCAGCAGATACTGAGCAATGAAGGCCAGCACCAGAGATGCGATATCCAGACCGCCAAAGCCCGGAATGATCCTGCGTAACGGAATCAGCATAGGGTTGGTGAATTTCACAATCATCTGCGACAGCGGGTTGTAAAAGTCTGCGCGTACCAGCTGCAGCAGAAAGCGCAGTACGATGATCAGCAGGATCAGGCTGCCGATGGAGTTGATCAGTAGCAGGCCGGCCTGGCTCAGTGGGGACATGGTATCTCCGTTGAAGTAGTCGAACGATAATTCAGTCTATGGGGGCAGAACCAGGATGTTTCACCCCTGCTGCCCCGGCATTTTTTACGCTCAGTCTTTTCCCAGCATGTCGCTGAGTTCGCCAGCGCGTTTCGCAGCAGCATCCATAGCGGCCTTAACGATGTCGCGCAGGTGAGCGCCCTCAAATGTTGCAATGGCTTTTTCTGTTGTGCCTCCGGGTGAGGTCACGCGGCGACGTAGCTCATCCGGGCCCACGTCTGAGTGGCTGGCCATATGTCCGGCCCCCAGCGCAGTCTGCAGCGTCAGGCGGCGCGCAGTGTCTTCACTCAGGCCCAGCGACTGGCCTGCCGCGAGCATGGCTTCCATCAGCAGGAAGTAGTAAGCCGGGCCGCTGCCAGACAGAGCAGTAACGGCGTCTATCTCTGCGTCAGATTTCACCCAGACGGTGATCCCGGTACCGGCGAGCAGACGGTCGGTAATATTCTGCTGATCAAGCGAGACCCCTTCACTGGCGTACAGACCTGTCGCACCGAAACCATGCAATGACGGCGTATTAGGCATAGCGCGGACAACGGCTTTACAACCGGTCCAGGATTCGAGTGTCGGCAGGCTGATGCCCGCAGCAATAGAGATGATGAGTGGCTGGCGGGTGCTCAGCGTTTCTTTGAGTGGTTGCAGAACATCACGCATGACCTGAGGCTTCACGGCCAGAATAACCACTGACGCACCGTTGATCGCGTCGAGATTATCCTCGTGAGTCTGCACTGAAAACTGCTGCTGCAGACGTTCGCGTTGTTCTGTACCCGGGTCGCTGACGTGAATCAGGTCCGCGCTGATGCCACCCTCGCGGACCAGTCCGCCGATGATGCTGGTGGCCATGTTGCCACCACCGATGAAAGCAATCTGGGTCATTTCGTTTCCTTAGTATTCGGTTTAGCCACGGGCGCCAAAAATATCTGTTCCGATCCGTACCTGAGTGGCGCCGCATTCAATGGCCAGTTCCAGGTCTCCTGACATTCCCATCGAGAGCGTATCTGCGTCCGGATGAATGCCGCGGAGACTCGTCCACAGGGCGTGCATCTCGTTAAACTGAGCGCGCAGGCGCGCTTCGTCGTCGGTGTCTTCGGGGATGCACATAAGACCACGCACCTTCAGTCTAGGCAAGGATGCTACAGTCTGCGCAAACTCCGTCAGTGCTTCCGGCAGAATGCCGCTTTTCTGCGGTTCGCGACTGATGTTTATCTGGATCAGAACACAGAGGTCGGGCAGAGACTGGGGGCGTTGTTCACTCAGGCGCCGGGCAATCTTTTCGCGGTCCAGGGTCTCCAGCCAATCGAAGTGCTCTGCAACCTGTCGGGTCTTGTTCGACTGCAGCGGGCCGATAAAGTGCCATTCGAGTCCGCGGAGGTGCGACAACGCAGAGATCTTGTCAGATGCGTCCTGCAGGTAATTTTCACCGAAGGCCCGCTGGCCGAGGTGATAACACTCTTCTACCATTTCAGCAGGCTTGGTTTTACTGACGGCCAGCAGGCTCACACTGCCGGCTTCCCGGCCGCTGCTTTCACAGGCCCGGCGCAGGCGATCACAGACCTGAGAGTAGTTGCTTGCGACTATAGACATTGTTGGCTGTTTGTTTAGGATGTGGAAATCAGTGACACGGTTCAACGAATCGTTCGCCAGAGCATGATACACCATATCTCCGCGGCGCAGATGCCTCTGTGACCGATGAACATCCCGGCCTGTTCTTTACTCTGGCGCATACCGACCAACTAGGAAACGCAATGGACATTACCGAATTACTCGCATTCAGTGCCAAACAGGGCGCATCAGATCTGCACCTCTCTGCTGATATGCCACCAATGATCCGTGTTGATGGCGACGTACGTCGTATTAATCTGCCATCCCTGAGTCACAAAGAAGTGCATGCGCTTGTGTATGACATCATGAATGACAAGCAGCGTAAGGACTTCGAAGAGTTTCTTGAAACTGACTTCTCATTTGAAGTGCCGGGTGTGGCTCGCTTCCGTGTTAACGCCTTTAACCATAACCGCGGTGCGGGTGCGGTATTCCGGACCATTCCCTCAAAAGTGCTGACGATGGATCAGCTGGGCATGGGGCAGGTGTTCAAGGATCTGGCGGCAATTTCACGAGGGATTGTTCTGGTGACGGGGCCGACCGGGTCGGGTAAATCCACGACGCTGGCAGCCATGATTGACCATATTAATGAATCACGCTACGACCACATTCTGACTGTGGAAGACCCGATTGAATTTGTTCACGAATCGAAAAAATCCCTGGTTAACCAGCGTGAAGTGCATCGAGACACCTTAGGTTTTAACGAAGCGCTCCGTTCTGCCTTGCGTGAAGACCCGGATGTGATTCTGGTGGGTGAGATGCGGGATCTGGAGACCATCCGTCTGGCGCTGACGGCCGCAGAAACCGGTCACGTGGTGTTTGGTACTCTGCACACCAGTTCGGCCGCGAAGACCATTGACCGTATTGTTGATGTATTTCCTGCGGAAGAAAAGTCGATGGTGCGCTCAATGCTGTCGGAGTCACTGCAGGGCGTTATTTCTCAGTCTCTGCTGAAAAAGAACGGCGGTGGCAGGATTGCTGCGCACGAAATTATGATCGGTACCCCCGCGATCCGTAACCTGATCCGCGAAGACAAAGTGGCACAGATGTACTCGTCGATACAGACTGGCGCATCGCATGGTATGCAGACGATGGATCAGTGCTTGCAAAATCTGGTCAGTAAGGGGTTAATTACCCGTGAAGTGGCACGCGAAAAAGCGAAAATGCCTGAGAATTTCTGAGGAAACTGACAGTGTCGATGGATAAATTTCTGCGGTTGATGGTTGAGAAAACCGCATCGGACCTTTTTATTACTGCCGGCGTGCCACCGTCAATGAAGGTTCATGGAAAACTGGTTCCGCTGAATAAAACTGTACTCAGTGCGGAGCAGGCCAAAGACATTGTGTACGGTCTGATGAATGACCGCCAGCAGCGCGAGTTTGAAGAGAAAAAAGAGCTCAACTTTGCGATCAATGCGTCGGGTATCGGTCGTTTCCGTGCCAGTGCTTTTTATCAGCGTAACGTTGCCGGCATGGTACTGCGCCGGATTGAGACCCGCATCCCCGGCGTCGATCAGCTGGGCCTGCCAGAAATTATTAAAGACCTGTCGATGGCAAAGCGCGGTCTGGTGTTGTTTGTCGGTGCAACGGGGGCGGGTAAATCGACTTCGCTGGCAGCGATGATTGGTCACCGGAACCGCAACAGCAAAGGGCATATTCTCAGCATTGAAGATCCGATTGAATTTATTCACCAGCATGAAAGCTGCATTATTACGCAGCGGGAAGTGGGGCTGGATACTGAGACCTATGAGGTGGCGCTGAAGAACTGTCTGCGTCAGGCGCCGGATGTCATTATGATCGGTGAGGTGCGCTCTGCCGACACTATGGAGCACGCCATTACCTTCTCCGAAACGGGTCACCTTTGTCTGGCGACACTGCACGGTAATAATGCGAACCAGGCGCTGGACCGCATCATTCATTTCTTCCCGCCGGAACGGCATTCGCAGATCTGGATGGACTTATCCCTGAACCTGAAAGCCATCGTTGCTCAACAGTTAATTCCAACACCGGACGGTCGCGGCCGCCGCGCGGTCGTCGAAGTTCTGCTTAATACACCGCTGGTGTCTGACCTGATCCGTAAAGGTGAGATTCATGAGCTGAAAGGCCTGATGGCCCGTTCTACTGAGCTGGGCATGCAAACGTTCGATCAGGCGCTTTATGCGCTCTACGATCAGAGTGAGATTACCTACGAAGATGCGATTGCGCATGCCGACTCTCCGAATGATCTGCGTCTGATGATCAAACTGGGTAACGAAACCAACGCAGATATGCTGGAAGGTGCAACGCGCAACCTCCGCCTGCAGGATTAACTCTCGCTATCGCTGCTTTTTATCTCCGGATTCCTGTTCTCAGGAGTCCACTTTTGTCGGGCATCCTGGTCTTTCTGGCGGGCTTCTACCCAGACTTCTCCCGTCTCCGTCAGTTCTTTTTTCCAGAAGGGGGCTTCTGTTTTCAGGTAGTCCATCAGAAACCGACAGGCGTCAAACGCGGCGTCTCTGTGTGCACTGCTGACACCGGCAAAAACGATCTGCTCTTCTGTTTTTAAAATGCCGGTGCGGTGGATCAGAGTGACGCGTTGCAATGGCCAGCGCTGACGTGCTTCAGCGATGATTTTTTTCAATGCCTTTTCAGTCATCCCGGGGTAATGCTCCAGGATCATGCCGGTAACACCGCTCTGCTCACTGAATTCACGGACCAGCCCACTGAAACACACCACGGCCCCAGTGGCTGGGTTGTGCCGGCGCAGCGCTTCATATTCGTCATGAACGTCGAAGTCCTGGGTCTGTACGACAACTCGGTCAGTCATTCAGCCTCCGGTGACTGGTGGGAAGAAAGCGATTTCATCAGTCGCGTTCACCAGGGTGTTGTCGTCAGTGATCATCTCCTGATTGACGGCAACCAGTGCATAACTGTCAGAAAATAAGTCAGCGTGCTCCGGAAAGCGACCCTGCATGGCAGTGCGGATGGCTGCTACGGGAGAAGGATTGTTGATGTCTAATGTGACTGTGGCGCAGTTGCAGACATCTCTTAATCGGGCAAACAGGAGTATCTGCATATCAGGCCTCCCAGTGACCGGTTTTGCCACCTTTTTTCTCAAGCACACGGATGCCTTCGATGACCATACCCGGATCAACTGCTTTGCACATATCAAAGAGCGTCAGGGTGGCGACAGAGACCGCGGTAAGTGCCTCCATTTCTACACCGGTCTGACCGGTAAGCTTGCATAATGCGTGTACCCGGATCCGTGATCCGGCCTGATCAATATCGAAATCCACAGCGACTTTACTCAGCATCAGGGGATGGCAAAGCGGAATCAGAAGGCTGGTCTGTTTCGCTGCCTGAATTCCTGCAATGCGAGCAACACCGAACACATCCCCTTTGTGATGATTGCCATCGATGATCGCCTGCAACGTGTCGGGCTCCATCCGCACATAGCCTTCTGCTCTGGCTTCCCGTACTGTCGCGTCTTTGCTCGAAACATCGACCATGGACGCTTCGCCGCGTTCATTTACATGCGAAAATTCAGCCATTCTGCGAGCTCACTTTTTTAAGTCGGGCAGCGAAGTTACAGGGACGATGGCGGCTGTCGAGTTGTGACTGAATGATTTCATTCCAGGCCTGTCGACAGGCATTGGTGGAGCCGGGAATACAGAAAATCAGCGTGTCATTCGCGAGGCCGGCGACGGCACGGCTCTGTATGGTTGAGGTGCCAATGGTGGCGAAAGACACCTGGCGGAAGAGCTCTCCGAACCCGTCGATGGTGGTATCAAAGAGAGGGATCATAGCTTCAGGCGTGGAATCCCGTTCGGTAAACCCGGTTCCTCCGGTAATAATAATGACCTGCGTTATTTCGTCTGCTATCCAACGCGATGTAATTTCACGAATTTTATAAATGTCGTCGATCACAATACGTTTTTCTGTATTTTTATGGCCGCTGTCGGTGAGTTCCGTCACTAATAACTGACCGCTGGTATCTGTCTCTTCGGTTCGCGAATCTGACACCGTCAGAACGGCGATATTAAGCGGTAAAAAATCGTCATTAAATAATTTTGCCATGTCTGGGTCCTGTCATTTCTATAGCGTTTACTGCGGCAGAATTTTTGTCAGTTGTTGCCATTGCTCTGGATTGTTGGCGCTCTGTAGCTGCAGTTCATCGCGGGTTGTAATCCGGTGGGCCCGGACGCTGTTCAGCAACGCTTTAACAGAGCGCTGATTACCGCTGCCCGTCAATGCGTTGAGAACATAATTGCGAAGATCCTCGGTCACAGTCAGGCTGCAGGGTAGCCAGTGGTCTTCATAGACCGCCGGGCAGTGATTCAGAAGAGGCTCCAGCAGGTCTCCGGTCAGCAGAGGCATATCACAGGGCAGCACCAGCAGGCAGTCGCCGTTTATCGCCAATGACAGGGCGCTTTCGATCCCGGCCAGTGGTCCGCAGTCTTTATGCCGGTCCGGCAGTTCATGAGTACCTTTGATGTTTCGCGGAATGTTGGTACTGACGAGTACGAGGTCGGGGGCTGTCATGCTGGCCAGGTCGACCGTGTGTTGTAGCTGTGTACGACCATCCGGACGCAGCAGCGCCGCTTTGTCCTGCCCCATCCGGCTCGATTCGCCACCGGCAAGTATGAGTACGAGAGTCCGCATCTCAGCCTCCTATCTGGGCAAAGTGAGCCGTTGCGCCACTTTTACCTTCGTGCAGAAAATGCGTTGCTTTTTTATCCGTCAGACACTCAATCAGAAAGTTTTCTGCCTGCGTCAGAGATCCTGCCTGTAAGTACGGGCGCAGGTCGTAGCCCTGCTCTCCAAATAAACACAGATGCAGCTTACCGAGTGACGATATTCTGAGTCGGTTGCAGCTGCTGCAGAAGTCTTTGCTGTACGGCATTATGAGGCCGATACGTCCGGCGTAATCCGGGTGCCAGAATTCCTGAGCCGGACCATCATGAGCCTTTCGCAATACTGGCTCCCAACCGTCACTCAGAAGGTCTGTCCGTATTGATTCTCCGGAAATATGGTTTCGATCAAAAAAACCGCCGTTGTCGCCCGTCTGCATTAACTCGATAAATCGTAATGTGACCGGGGTGGTACGTAACCATTCCAGGAACCGTGGCAGCTGATCACCGTTGTGTTCTTTCATCAGTACTGCATTGACCTTGATCCGGTCGAAGCTGAGTGACTGCGCCAGCGCCAGTCCCTGCAGAAGATCCTGCAGACGGTCATGCCCTGTGATCGCGGCGAATTGTCTGGGATCCAGGCTATCAATGCTGACGTTAAGCTGTGTGAGGCCGGCATCAATCCACTCAGGCAGGAACTGCGGAAGCTTCCAGCCGTTGGTGGTCAGTGCAACCTCTTCGATTCCCGGGATGTTTGCAACGGTGCGGATGATGTCCGGCAAATCACGGCGCACAGAAGGTTCTCCGCCAGTGATCCGGATTTTTCGGGTGCCGTTGCGAGCGAACAGCGTGGCTATCTGATGAATTTCTTCAAGGGTCAGTGGCTGCTCCTTCTCACTGCACTGATAGCCATCGGGCAGACAGTAATTACAGCGGAAGTTACAGACGTCAGTGACCGACAGGCGCAGGTAGCTGAAGCGCCGGCCAAAATTGTCCTGCAATGTCATGGTTACACCTTTCCAAGCGCGGGAGGCCCGGCAGTTTCCTGCAGAACCCGGCGATGCATCAGCCTGGGGCTGGTCGCGGCCCGGCCTCCGTATCAGGCAATCTTCGCTGACTTAGGGGGCCGGGCTTCGGCGTACGTTAAACCACTAGTGTATGCGGACTGACCTCTGGCGGCAATTGCAGACTGTCAGCGGGTGCGTGTCAGACTGGCCCCCAGACGCCTGAAATAGGCCTCAAAGGCCGTTGCGCAGCGTTTACGGTCGTCTCCCTGCGGATATAGCCCCAGCTTAGCTTCAGGACTCTGCCGGGTGCCTTTGACCAGGTAGTGATTGGTGATGGCAGCATCCTGGACCCAGGCTTCGAAGGCGCGGGCGCACATCTCTTCCGGGCGCGAGTAATACAGAGTTCCGAGCCGTTTGTCCTGAGCCGCTGAGGCCAGAAACATGTCACTCGGGCTTTCACCGTCTGGCGCAAGCAGTACTGCGCGAAAGCAATTAAAAAGCAGGTCATTGAGTGGGTGCGGGACGGGTGTTGCTTCACTCAGCCAGGCGGGTGAGGCGAAGGCAGAGGAGGGCTGATCACTGAACGCCCGGCTGGCAATGTAGTGATCAAAGGCGTGAAACCATTCATGGGCGATACTTCCGGGTCCGGCATTCTTGGCCAGCGCAAAAATATGCTCAGAGGGCGAGTAATGTGCGTCCACTCCGGGGCGACCGCCGGTGCCATAGTGCAGACCCAGAGTGCCGCGCAGCGAAATGACTGTCTCAGGTACCCGGAGTATCTCCATGAGATCACACAACGCATCGTAAAACTGGACTGCCGCGGCTTCCTGTTCTGAATCCGAGACCCAGCGGCCAATCTTAATTGTGTAAAAATCGAACCTGTCCCGTACCTCTCTGAAAGAAATGTATTCATCAGCGGAACGATGGACAGGGCCATTACGGAACATGGTCATATAAATGGGATGTACTGGTTCATTGGTCGGGAGGTTCCGACTTTTGTATCAATCGGTCAACTTCATGACTATAGCCACTGGATATTCAACTATACTGGCCTCATGGGAAAATCATCTTCAGGCCAGGAATATACAGGCCTGCCCCTAATTTCAACAGGGTAGACAAGGAATGAACAGACGATCTGACCATGCATTGCGCCAGACGATTTCTAATATTGAAGCGCTGATGCTGGCACCGGCCCCCTATGAACTGGTCCTTACCCGATCCTTAGAAGAGCTGATGGGCCTGCTTGGTGCAGGGTACGGCTATGTATTCAGTGTACCTGGGTATGGCGAGGAGTTCTGGCATCTGCATGCCTGTTACTCTGGCAAAGAAGAGCCCAACACCGTGTCTGGGATGTCAACCAGCAGCAAAATACCCACCGAGCTGCGACCAGGGTTGAGAAGCGGACGTTGCATGTTGGGTGAGGGGGCACCCCCGGGGCCACACCCTCTGCCGGCCGGGCATCCTGATATCGACAATTACCTCTGCATTCCCCTGCGGGATGCAAATCGACTCTACGCGGTACTATACCTGTGTAATTCTCAGGCGGGCTTCAGTGCTGATTTGCCTGAGCGTCTGCGACCCCTGGTAGCTGCGATCTGTTGCCTTCTCCGGCTCGGGTCGAACGAGAAAAAGAAGGCGGAGCAGGATCGCGTCAGCGAGATGTCGATGGACCTGTTAAGTATTCTCGATGCAATGTTTAACGGCGTTGTCCTGCTGGACGAGTTCGACAGAATTGTTTTGTGCAACAAAGCCGCAGCAGCACTGTTTGGGTTGTCCCGGCGCGATCTGGTTGGAGAGAATTTATCAAGGTTTCTGAGAAAAGGTTCAGAAAATCGTTATCTGTCAGCTGAGATGGATGGAGAAAGCAAGTCATCCGTGTGGCGAGGGGTACCTGTCCGGGCGGCAGACGGAAGTAAGCGTCTTGTGGATATTACCTCCGTTAAGCTGACCCTGGCAGGTAAGACCCGGAGTGGTCTGGTGATGGAAGATATTTCCGAACGTATGAAATCAGCCGCGGCCTACCAGAACGCAATACAACGGTTTCACGCACTGACAGCACTGGCGCCGGTTGGCATGCTGCAGCTGAACCGAAACTGGGAGTGCCACTATGTGAATGACACATGGTGTGACTACGTCAAACTTTCCCCAGATGAGATTACAGGCGTGGGCTGGCTGAACAGTATTCACCACGCGGATGTGGATTCATTTCTTGATGATATGCGTCGCGAAACGCAGGGGACAGGCCAATACGCAGGTGAGTTACGCTTCCAGAGTCCTTTGGGTCAGACCTCCTGGGCCAAGGTCAATGCCTGTGCACTCTACAATGAGTCTGGTGATCTAGATGGCCTGATTGTGACTCTGAATGATATTACCGACCATCTCAGAACAGAACAGAAGCTTCGTGAGGCGGCTGAAGTAGACCAGCTCACGGGTCTGACGAACCGTAGTTATTTTAATGGTAGGCTGGATGCCGCACTTGAGAGTGCAGAACGCTATGGTCTGGTGGCGCTTATGTTTATCGATCTGGATAACTTTAAGCATATTAACGACACCTTTGGTCATGATGCCGGGGATAGCTTGCTTGCTCAGGTGGCAGAGCGATTGAGGGAGTGTCTGCGAAAAGTTGATACGATTTCGCGTATTGGTGGTGATGAATTTACCGTCATTATTACTCATTTAAGCAACGCCGGCGCCGTTAAAATGGTGGCTGAAAAATTAGTAAAAGCCTTGGGGGAACCCTTTTCTCTGAACGGCCGGACGGTTTATGTCACCTGCAGTATTGGTATCTCTGTTTATAGCCAGGACATGAACAAAGAAAAGTTACTGAAACAAGCTGACATCGCGCTCTATAAAGCCAAAGACAGCGGTCGCAACCAGTTCAGATTTTTCACTTCAGAGCTGAATAAAGATGCTGGCTTGCTGGTCAGTCTCCGGGAAAGCATCAAAGAGCGTATTACCGAAGATTTCAGACTGGTCTACCAGCCACAGATTGATGCAGAGTCCGGCAGGATCGTTGGTGTTGAGGCCCTCGCCCGGTGGACCCATCCTGAGGCCGGCGTGGTCGGCCCAGATATCTTTATCAAACTGATTGAACAATCCGGCCTGATGGGAGAGTTCTCAGTCTGGCTATTTGCCGAGGCCTTCCGTCAGGCATCAGAATGGCGACAGTATCTTCAGAACGGGATGCAGGTGTCGATCAATCTGTCGGCCAAGCAGTTCCGGGGTATTGACCTGGTGTATTCTGTCGGTAAGTTATGTACTGACTATGATGTTAACCCACGTCATATTGTGCTTGAAGTGACAGAAACGGCGTTAATTCAGGATACCGACCTGGCGACAGAAACCCTGTCCCGTCTTCACAATCTGGGGTTCAGTATTTCGCTTGATGACTTTGGTACTGGGTATTCGTCATTGCTTTATCTGCGTCAGATGCCGCTCGATAGCGTAAAAATAGATCGTTCTTTTACCAAGGACGTGATTGTTGATGATGAAGATGCCAAAATCGTTTCGGGAATATTGTCGCTGGCTGAAGCACTTGATCTGAAAGTGGTCGCGGAAGGTGTGGAGACAGAAGAGGTCAGGTCCTGGCTGCAGGCTCACGGATGCAATCTTCATCAGGGGTATTATTACCATCGCCCACTGGAAGTGCCAGATATCACGAGTCTGCTGCAGAAAAATTAATTCACTACGCTAATTCAGGGGATGTGCCGGCAGGAATCCGGTATCAGAATCTTATGACAGATAATCACGAGGAAATGACAGAGGTTCCCAGTCACTATGTTGGGATTGGAGCCTCTGCAGGTGGCCTGGAGGCCTTACAGGAGTTCTTTGGGCATATTCCGTCAGATACCGGAGCCGTTTTTATTGTGGCTCAGCACCTGTCACCTGATTATAAAAGCATGATGCCAGAACTGCTTAGCAGGTATACGAAAATGCCGATTGCTCAGGCGTCGGATGGTGTAGAGCTTCTCGCAAATCATGTTTACCTGATGCCTCCACGAAAAAACATGATGCTCGGTGAAGGGCGGTTGCTGTTGTCGGACCAGGTGCCTGATACCCAGCCGCAGATGCCGATTGATTTCTTTCTTCGCTCCCTCGCTGAAAATTACCAGCATAAAGCCGTTGGTGTCGTTCTCTCGGGGACCGGCAGCGATGGAACGCGTGGAATTAAAGCCATGAAGGAAGCTGGCGGTCTTGTAATGATACAGGAGCCCGCGTCGGCTAAATTCGACGGCATGCCAATGAGTGCGTATAGCACAGGCCTTGCAGATTTATTACTTCCCCCTGATGAAATGGGAGACAGCCTGGTCAGTTATTTCCGTCACCCGTTTATTTCAGGCAAAAAGCCGCTGATGGATAATACGTCTGATGAAGAAACCAGTACGCTTGAGAATATTTTTCAATTACTCCGTAATCAATCAGCAATCAACTTCTCTCATTATAAGGCCTCTACCGTCGCCCGCCGGATTGAACGTCGATTGGGTATTAATCAGCTAGCAACGCTTAATGCATATCATCGATTACTTGTCGATTCTCCACGAGAGTTGCAGACACTGGGTAAAGAGTTGCTGATCGGTGTCACCCGTTTTTTCCGTGACGAAAAAATATGCGATCGCATTGAAAAAGAAGTGGTTCCAACGATTGTCAGTCGGGCAATTAAAAAGAACGAGCCTGTCAGAATCTGGGTTGCCGGTTGCTCTACCGGGGAGGAGGCCTACTCTCTGGCGATGATGTTTAACGATTACATCGCTGAGAATAAATTAGTTTGTCGGGTACATATATTTGCCACAGATGTCGATGCAGAAGCGATTGCTGAAGCGAGTTCAGGGCGGTACCCCCTGGATATAGAACATGACATGAACGAAGACAGGCTGAGAAAGTATTTTGTCAGAAAAGAAGGCGCATATGTGGTATCTCCCAGACTGCGGGAGATGGTGATATTTGCCACGCATAATATGCTTGAGGACCCGCCATTCTCTCATATTGATCTGGTCAGTTGTCGTAATGTATTGATCTATTTCCAACATATTGCTCAGAAGAAAGTGCTGGCGTCTTTGTTTTTTGCGTTGCGCCAACATGGCGTACTCTGGCTTGGGCCCTCTGAATCGCTGGGAGATCTGCAGACGCACTTCGAGGTCGTTGATGAGCGTCGTAAGATCTTCCGTAAAGTCAGTAACCAGCGGGTTCCTATCGGAGCTACCCCACCGGGCCTGTCTGCGAATGGACGCTTTCCAGTGAATCAGGTGATGCCTGTTATGAGCAGTACAAGCCGACCGGCAAAGACTAACGGTGTACCGGGAATGGATACCGTAACCGAGCGTATTATCGAAGAATATGCACCTGACAGTATTATCCTTAACGCACAGTTTGACGCAGTACACGTCTACGGAGATGTGGGTGATTACGTTAAGCCCTTCAGACCCGGAAAAGTAACAAACAACATTAAAGACATTGTTGTGGATGATCTGGCGGTTGCCGTATCGACAGCACTTTATCGTTGCGAGAAGAACTCTGAGGACGTTTTTTACGAAGATGTATCTGTCAGTGCTCGCGATGGAAAGGACTATCTGATCGATCTGTCAGTCCTGTATGTGAATGATAAAGATATTGTTGGCTCACCTGTGTTTTATGCCGTTCAGTTCCTGAATAAAAATCAGGAGCTGACAAAAAAGGAAAAAGAGAAAATATCCTTTAATGCCAGTGAACACTCCCGTCAGCGGATCCGTGACCTGGAACTTGAACTGGTGAAAAAGCAGGAGCACCTGCAGGTAACCATTGAAGAACTGGAAACAACTAATGAAGAGCTGCAGTCTGCTAACGAAGAGCTGATGTCTGCCAACGAAGAGCTGCAGAGTACGAATGAAGAACTTCAGTCTGTTAACGAAGAACTGTACACGGTAAACAGTGAGTATCAGGAAAAAATAGCTGAGCTGACTGAGGCAAATGATGATCTGGACAGCGTGATCAACGCGACCAATATCGGGATTGTTTTTCTCGACCGGACGCTGTCGATCCGGAAGTTCACTCCGGTATCAACTAACTATATTCATCTTCGCGACAATGACGTCGGGCGTCCATTTCATCACATCTCTCACGAGCTGAAGTACCCTGACATCATGACTGATATTGCACATGTCAGTAAAGAAGGTGTGACGATAGAGAAGTCGATATCCAGCAATGCTGATCATGCTCTCCTGATCCGTATTCTACCTTACCGTTATAGCGGATCGGGAGCCCAGTCTGGCGTTGTTCTGACGCTCACAAATATATCACGACAACGTTTTGTTGAAGGGGCGCTGGAACGCGCTCAGGAAAGTCTCAGAAGTAGTTTGCTGGATGATGAGAGCGAGCCTGCTACCCTTCCGGAAGCTCCTGTTCGCGTGTTGGTCCTCGAAGACGATGACGTTGACCGTCGACGGGTAGTGCGCATGCTTCGGATGATTCCGGACCGGCAATACAGAGTGTCGGATTTCTCCCGGATCGATGAAGCGATTGGTGCGGCTTCCTCGGAAGAGTTCGATGTGCTTCTCGTGGATTTTCAACTGGCCGAAGGCACGGCACAGAACTTCTCCGATGCTATTCGTGAGAAGAATATCAGCACGCCGATTATTCTGATGTCAGGCTATGATGAAGCGGCGCTGGATAGTCGTTTTCTCGATGCCGATATCTTCGACTTTCTCAATAAAGATGAACTGACCACGCAACTGCTTGTGCGTAGTCTTGATTATGTTATGGAGAAAAAGGCGCGTCAGGCAGAGGATGAAAAACAGACCGAATCATCCGGAACTGGAGACTGATTACGCCCTGGGCCAGGTAAAAATAAATTCATTGCCTGTCGGAACATCGTCAGTTTCGTCGGTATGAGTGATTACCCGTATTTTCCCGCCACGTTCGTGCAGAATGCGGCGGGTGATCGCGAGTCCCATACCGCTGCCTTCTACTTCGTCTCTTGGTCGTAGCGTCTGAAACATTTCAAAGATTTTCAGATGATATTCTTCTGCAATCGGGGTGTTGGTATCTGCGACATGAAATTCATAGTGTGTTGGATTATCTTCGGCCCAGACTCTTATCTGACCACCGGCTTCCGTTCTGTGTTTAATGGCGTTGCCCAGTAAATTGATCAGAACTTGTTCAAACAGCGGTTTTTCTACCGTAATGGCTTCGAATGAACCCTGAATCGTCAGTGTCACTTCGTCGGGTGGGGTCAGAATCTCAAAGACATCCCGGAGAATAACCTCAGGTGACACCACCTCCTTCTGATATCGGTCGCCCGCCTGGCTGGCACGGGAGTACGCCAGAAGGTCGTCTAGCAAAGATTCCAGGCGCTCAATCCTGCCCTGCATCAGTTCGATGTGCTCATTTACCTCTGCAGGTGGGTCCGGAAGGTCCTCCCTGATCCAGCTGGCGAGCTGACGTATGCCACGCAGGGGCGCTTTCAGGTCATGTGAGGCAACGTAGGCGAAGGTCGACAGATCGCGGTTTGAGCGCTCCAACTCTGCTTCGCGCAGTTTTTCTTCGGTGATGTCCCAGTTGGCACCGCGCATACGGACCGGCTTGCCGGCATCGTCGTAGTACACGTCGGCGGCGGCTTTGATAAAACGCAGTGAGCCATCTGGCAGAAGTGCGCGGAAGGTCGTGCGATAAGGTGCACCCTTATGTATTGCTGCTTCCAGTTTCGCTTTCAGGCTGTCGGCATCTTCCGGGTGGATACGACTCCACCAGTCATTAATATTCAGCCCATCGTCTGATGGTTCTATCTGGTACATATCGTAGAGCGCCTGATCCCAGACCAGAGCATCGTCATTCAGATCCCACCGCCATAACCCAATCTGAGAGGTGGACAGCGCCAGTCGGTTGATTTCGCTCAGCTCTTCGGTGGTGCGTTCGAGCTGACGTGAAGTACGCTCCTGCTGTTGCCGGCTTTCCATCAGTGAGGTCAGGTCGGTATGAGCGCCAAGCATCCGGCTGGGCTCTCCATGTTCGTCTCGGATAATCAGCCCACGACAACGTACCCATATCGTTTTCCCATCTTTGTGCCGATAACGCACGATCTGATCGTATGGGTGTGATGGGTCGGCTTTGTGTTTTTCGAAGTTATCAAGAACGCCGGGAAGGTCTTCGGGGAATATATGCTCCTGCCACCAGGCTGAGGTGTGAGGAATTTCATCTTCACGATAGCCGAAGATTGCTTTAAAGCGGGGGCTCAGCCACTCGTGTTCCGGATTAGTCAGATCCCAGTACCACATGCCATCCGTGGCGCCTTCTTCGAACCAGGCGAACAGGCTTTCATCGCTCTGCAGGCGTTCGTACAGCTCGGTGTAAAGGTAGTGCTTGTTGTCGCTGGTCATACGTCGTCCCTGTAAAGCCTGCTGGTCACCACTGCTGACTTCAGGTTAAAGTGACTGAACGTTTTTTACCAGCAGGGTTTTCCTGTGGTTGTGTATTTCTTCATGGATGGATTTGTATGAACGCCGGCGGCCAGATACTGCTGATTGATGATGATGTGATCGACATACGGAGCTTTGAGCGTGGCCTTTCGCGCGCAGGCTTGGGGCACCGTCTGGTGTCGCTCACTAATGGTCATGAGGCGCTTTCCGGGCTACAGACCGGCAACGTACCTATTCCGGATGTGATCGTTCTTGATCTGAACATGCCGGGAATGAGCGGTTTCGAATTTCTGTCGGCCCTGCGTCAGGACGAGCGGCTGTGCTTTCTGCCGGTATGGGTACTGTCGACCTCCTCAGACCCGGACGACATCCGCCGGGCTTATGACCTGAATGCGGCCGGCTATATGGTAAAGCAGGAGATGGGCGATAACTTTGCGGAAGTCATTAAACTGATTAACCATTATCTGTCGGTGATTCAGTTACCGGGCGCCTGAAGCAGGCACCTCTCTGGGCTATACTGAAGGACAAGCCGCTGGTGCAGTACGCCAGCCTGCGGGTAAAGGAGCCCGCTTAAAAAAATTCAACGGAATGAACAGTTAAGTAGTCGGATTGTTGTTCATGAAGTGGTTTTTTTGTCTGCTGGCGCTTGTTGTCAGCAGTTCTGTTGTGGCGGGGCCTCCATCCTCTTTTTCACAGGCTAAACGTCTTGCTGCCGGTATCTATCAGGATCGGGCAGTCACTTTCTATTGCGACTGCCGCTTTGAGGCAAAGACTGTTGATCCAACCGCCTGTGGCTACCAACCCCGTAAACAACCAAAGCGTGGAGCACGCGTCGAATGGGAGCACGTCGTGCCTGCATGGGAGCTGGGGCATCAGCGCCAGTGCTGGCAGAAGGGTGGGCGCAAGAACTGCAACCGGACGGACCCGGTCTTTGTCACCATGACGTCGGATCTGCACAATCTCGTACCTGCTGTGGGCGAGCTGAACGGGGATCGCTCTAACTATCGCTTTGGTATGCTCGAGGGTGAAGTGCGCCATTATGGTCGGTGTGATTTCGAGGTCGATTTCAAGCTGCGTCGTGCTGAGCCTCCGGAGCACCGCCGTGGCGATGTTGCGCGGATCTATTTCTACATGCGTGACACGTACGGCCTGCGCATCAGTCGGCAGCAGGAGCAGCTGTTCAGCGCCTGGCACCGGATGGACCCTCCAGACGAGGCGGAGCGTCAACGGGATGCGCGCATCGTTAAGGTTCAGGGCAACAGCAATTGCTACGTCAGCGGGTGCTGAGAGGAGTGAAGGTAATGCAGAAATTTACAGATGCTGATCTGTCGCGAATCATTGAAATGGCGTGGGAAGACCGCACGCCCTTTGAGGCGATTGAAGCTTTGTATGGACTGAATGAAACGGCGGTTATTGCACTGATGCGCCGCGAGATGAAAGCTTCTTCGTTCCGGATGTGGCGGCGGCGGGTGAGTGGCAGGGCGACCA
>Ga0208830_1000226_pt1 | contig 30706 bp, 34 predicted proteins | sample DeeseametaMP2634_FD_184169 | JGI IMG/M metagenome (GOLD analysis project Ga0208830, IMG submission 184169) | Marine microbial communities from the Deep Atlantic Ocean - MP2634 (SPAdes) | ecosystem: Environmental > Aquatic > Marine > Oceanic | place: Northeast of Antigua and Barbuda, North... | reverse complement strand
GAGCCTGAGCCTGAGCCTGAGCCTGAGCCTGAGCCTGAGCCTGAGCCTGAGCCTGAGCCTGAGCCTGAGCCTGAGCCAGAGGCGGATAGGGGCACACTGATCGTCGATGGTGAGCTTCAGGGCTGGGACATTCCCGAAGAACCTGCCGCCCCCATGCCGGTTGTTGTGCAGGAAGCCTCTCTGGTCGTTCCGTCGACGGATCTGCTTGCCGGGCATGCTGTTCGTCAGATGGTGGAGAGTGAGAGAGACGCGGGACTCCGGACGGAGACCCGTGCGCTGAACTGGGCTTCCAGTCAGGGAGTCGAGTGCCTTATTTTCAAAGTCGCAGGACTGAAACTGGCGATACCCCTGCCATTGCTGGGAGGCGTGTATCCGGTCGAGGGAAAAGTCACGCCCTTATTTGGCCAGGCAAACTGGTCTCTTGGTGTCTGGCAGGCCGATGGTGAAAAAATGACGGTGATCGACAGTGCGCAGCTGATCATGCCCGAGCGGGGAGTATCACTGGCCGACGAAGGCTATGAATACCTGATTCAGCTGGACAATGCGCCCTGGGCGCTGGCGTGTCAGGAAATCTGCGATACGGTGACCTTGGTGAGTGAGTCAATTAAATGGCGCGGTGACCTGAGTAAACGTCCCTGGCTGGCAGGTACTGTCATCTCAGAAATGTGTGCCTTGCTGGATGTCCCCGGGCTTATTGAGCTTGCTGACAGCCAGAGAAAGGCGTCCTGACGGGCATTTCCTCCATACTGCTGACCGTTCTGGCTGGCATGAAAATTTCCTTGAAATTCAACTGGTACACTTTGTGCTCTGATCTATAGTTAAGGAAGGTCCGCAATGTTTTTTGACACAGTCGGACATTGGCCTTTCTTAGCGAGGATGTTTTATGTCAGCGATTGCCGGGAAGAGCGTGGAAGATCCGGTCCTTCAATGGGTCACTTTCCGTCTCGAAAATGAAACCTACGGTATTAACGTAATGCAGGTTCAGGAAGTACTGCGTTATACCGAGATCGCACCAGTGCCGGGGGCTCCGGTCTACGTGCTGGGCATTATTAACCTGCGTGGCAACGTCGTCACGGTAATCGATACGCGTCTGCGTTTCGGCCTGCCGACCGCTGACACGAATGACCAGACCCGTATCGTGATTATCGAAGCGGAAAATCAGGTCGTGGGAATCCTCGTTGATGCAGTGGCTGAAGTGGTTTATCTGCGGCAGTCCGAAATTGAGACCACTCCGAATGTCGGAAACGAGGAAAGTGCCAAGTTTATTCAGGGCGTATGTCATAAGAATGACGAGCTGCTGATTCTGGTCGACCTTGAGAAACTGATGACAGATGAGGAGTGGTCAGAACTTCAGGGTTTGTAGGAGTCTGACATGAACACTCTTTCGTTGGTCCACTGGTTGTTGATTGGCAATATGGTCATGCTTTCGGGTGTGGCTCTTTTCGTATTTGCCCTGCGTCGGCAGCAGGCTGCAGATGCTGAACGCCTGGCTGCGCGCATTGATGCGATGGAGCAGGGTTATGGCGCCATGAGCAAGAGCACGATTGGACTGGGCCGACGTATCAAACAGGTTGAGGCACGCTCCGCGCAGACGGAGCGTCAGGTCGGACGCACAGCACCCGATGATGCGCGCTACGAGCAGGCCTCACGACTGGTCGGTATGGGCGCCAGCGCCAGTGATCTGATTGACAGTCTGGGAGTTGCCCGGGCTGAAGCTGAGCTACTCGTTTCGATGAAGCGCCCGGCCAACGCCTGATTCCTGAATGAGGTAAGTGACGTACTGAATCTGTCACTTACTTCACACTTCTTACGCGTTATTTTCTGTCTTTGTGATCCGGTAACGAAATACTACACAGTTCCACCAGAGTTACTCCCAGCCTTTCCTATACTGAAGTTAAGAACGTGGAGGTGCCTGTATGAAACTTTGGAGTCTGTTGGGTCTGGCGACCGTCTTGCTGAATATGACTTCAGGAGATATGGCGCCGCAGTCAGAAGACAGAATGCTTGCTGACGCAGGTCATGCGCAGTTGTTGATCAATACCATGTTTTCCGAGCACTCCCCGGGTTTCAATGATATCTACATGATTCAGACGCCGGACAAAGGGCGTGAGATCCTGATTTACTGCAATCCTTCCTATTGCTACAAGCTGAAGGGCCACACGGTCCCCGTGTGACCCCGGCAGGTATCAGGCGCCTGCCAGAAAGAGTGCTACGGTACAGCCAACCCCAGCTGCCCAGACAACGCTGCGCAGAGCGGCGAAATTGCCGATGTACATCACACCATACACCACCCGTATACCGATAAAGGCCAGTGCCAGGGTATCGACGTAGCTCTGCTCTGCACCTGTGAGGTGAGCAATGATCACGGCCGCAGCAAACGCAGGAAATGCTTCAAAGCTGTTCAGCTGAGCCCAGTGAGCGCGCTTCTGGTAGCCTTCCTGTTTGTCGAGAAACTCACGCGGAGAGTAGTTGTTGTAGCGTCGGCCGCCACCGAATTTGGCGAGGCTGGTAAATACATACGGCATCAGCGCTGCCGCCAGCACACACAGGTATGCAGTAGTCATGATAGCTCCTGGATTATTATGGTCTGACCGGTTTATTCCGATGTCAGACTCTGACACAGATCCAGTGTGTTGAGCGGATCTGAGGGAGCAAAACAGTAACCGCCTAATGGCGATTGCACAAGGTCACCTTCGGCAGCGAAGCCATACCGGAGTGGTGTGAGGGGCTCGTTCTCGGAAGCTCGGGCTGCTGTGTGTTGCCACGCATTCCATACCGCCTGATGCATGGCCTCTGAGGATGCGGCATGGCGGGTAATTTCCCGGTCAGCATCGTCAAGGATACCGGGGAGATAATTCAGAGCAGAACCGGTGAACACCGCTGCCAGCAGCAATCCAGCTGTGGTCTGAAGTGTCGAGAAGCCTTTGCAGCCTTCCAGGCTGATCATTGTCCAACTCCATAAATATAGGTTACAGGTTGCCAGACAATAGCGGATGGCGTATTTGACGCCAATGGGCCTGAGCGACCCAGAGGCTTCAGGACAGGTTAGACAGCTTCAGTAGCGGATATTAAATGTCCGGTATATGAACCCCATCAGCCAGGCGGGACCAATCAGGAGAAACTGGATGTCTTTGAAAAAGGAGGGTTTTTTCCCTTCGATGTGGTGTCCGATAAACTGTCCGATCCAGAGAATGACAAAGCCGACGATACAGCTGATCCAGAGCGGAGTTTCCCACAGAGATTCGTAAGCCAGCAGAAACAGCAGGCAGGCAAGCGTAAACAGGCCTAATCCTTTTGCCAGTGCAGGTGACAGGCGATAATAAAACAGCATGACCGGAAGGGTGGTGAGTATGCCCCAGTTGAGTACCGGAATATCTGCCAGCCACTGCGGTTGTGGAAGCTCCCAGAGTAATCCGAACACAACCAGATAGATCAGGGGAACACAAACCCAGTGAATCAGTTTGTTCACGGGATTACGGTGGCTCTCTCCATATTCTTCAAACCATTCGTCAGCAGTCTTACGGTTCATAGCGGGCTCCGTTTGTAGTTGTTATCTTTAGCCTGTTAAGTCTAATGCAGTGGCCGGCAGGATTCTTGTTTCTGAAGGTCAGTCAATGGTTTCAGTAACTCAATATGACGATGAATCATCAGGAAAACGATCAACTTCGGGTCTCTGCTCACTGGTTGCAGGTTCTTTTGCAGGGATTTGCCGGATTAGGGCTGGACAGTCATGCGCTGTTGGCAACAGCGGGCATTCGCGCTCAGGAGCTTCAGGTCGCTGATGCACGTATCGATCTGACGCGGACGCTAAAGCTCTGGCAGGCGGCCGCGCAGGCCTGTGAAGGGTCTCTGGGACTGAAGTTGAGCGAGTATCTGACGCCCTTACATTTTCCTTTGCTGGCAATGAACCTGATGCACAGCCGTTGTCTGCTGGATGCTCTGGCAATGGCCGGTCGTTATTCTGCGGTGATCAGTGAGGGAGGTTCATTTGCACTTGAGGAGAAAGAGGGGTTAATCACACTGATGTATAACCCCGCAAGTGACGGGTTCAGTCGCCATCAGATCGACGCCGTTTTACTCTTGTTGAAGCGTTTTGGCGAATGGTTGTATTGCCGTTCGGTGCCACCGGCCAGGGTGTTACTCGGGTTTGAGGTACAGGAAGACGCGAAGGAAGAATACACTCGGGCATACGGTTGCCTGCCGGAGTTCGGGGCCTCCTGCCATGCACTGGTATACGAGTCAGGCTGGTTCCGCAGACCGTTACCCGGAGGCGATCCTGTGCTGGCGCAGATGCATCGCCGTATGCTCGAAGAGCAAATGGAACGTGTGCAGCAGCCGGCGGTTCGTATCCGGGTGGAGCGAAGCCTTCAGGAAGCGGTTCATCTGGCGACCGATCGGGAAGAAATAGCAGCGAAACTGAATATGAGTAGCAGTACCCTGCAACGTCGGCTGGCGGAGGCGGGCACCAGCTTCCAGCAACTTCTGGAAACAGAGCGTGAGCGGCGTGCGACACAGCTGTTATCTTTTACCCGCTTACCCCTGGCCGATATCAGCGAATTGCTGGGGTTTGCCGACAGCAGTGCGTTTTCCAAGGCGTTCCGGCGCTGGCAGGGGATGAGTCCCCTGCAGTACCGACAGAAGCAGTAATCAGAGCGCGTCCAGTACCGCCAGCAGATCGTCGTGGTGAGACTTGGTTTTCACTTTTTCCATGATGTGCACCAGAGTGCCTTCTTCATCGACGATAAAGGTCAGACGGTGAACGCCCATAAATTCACGACCCATAAACTTCTTCATGTCCCAGACTCCGTAGAGTTCGGCAATGGCATGGTCTTCGTCGGACAACAGGTCGAAATTCAGTTCATCCCGGTCGATAAACTTCTGCAGACGTTTCGGAGCATCGGGGCTCAGTCCCAGAACCACGACGTTACGTTTGTTCAGTTCTGCCTGTGTGTCCCGCAGACCGCAGGCCTGCACGGTACAGCCGGGTGTCATGGCTTTCGGATAGAAATAAAGAACGACCTTCTTGCCTTTTAACTGGCTCAGGGTGACTTCTTCTTCTTTCTGGTTCAGCGCCGTGAAATCTGGAGCTGGCTGACCAATGGCTGGCAGGTTGAGGGCCATAACTTACCTCTGTACAGATGTTGTATAAGAATGAGCCAAGGCTACCGAGGCGCCTGCGTTATTGCAAGTGCAGCGGAGATTTCGGAATACAGCAGCAGGGTAGAATTTCATCGTCATCTATCCAGGCCATGGGCTCTTCGATGTAGTGCACTTCACCTTCAAGCAGGCGTGTTCGGCAACTGCCGCAATATCCTTCCCGGCACTGGTACTCGATGTGAATGTCCTGGGACTCCAGTGATTCAAGCAGCGTGTTGGCGTGCTGGAAGCGGGCTGTTCTTCCGTCGCTGAACTGCACCTCAAAGACGGGTTTCTGCATACCGTCAAATTCGATCTGTGGGGTAGGCTCGGGGCTTTCGGCCATAAAGCCAAACAGATCGCCCTGTTCAACGTCTTCGCTGACAGGCTTTGTACGGAGGGGGCGAGAGGGAACATCATCACCAAAATCGAAAGTGATCTGGGTGTGGTTGGTATCCGGCAGATCCAGTTCCGTCTGCGCTGGAGAATAGATGGTTTTGGGCTTAACCCAGCGACGACGCCCCACGCGGGGCGTCTTTCCGGCACCAGGCATCAGAGATCGAAATCACCGAAGTCAGCGGTGTCCACTTCACTGTCGATTGCACCCACGAGGTAAGAGCTGATTTCAGCCTCCTGAGGGGCGACCTGTACGTTGTCGCTGTTGAGCCACGCATTGATCCATGGCAGCGGGTTGTTGCGTGATTCAAAGACAGGGTCAAAACCAAGTGCACCAATACGCTGGTTGGTAATGTACTCAACGTACTTGCACAGAATGTCTTTGTTCAGGCCGATCATCGAACCGTCTTTAAACAGATATTCTGCCCAGCCTTTTTCCTGCTCTGCGGCTTCGCGGAAAATACGCACCACATCATCGCGGCATTCTTCGGCGATCACTGCGAAATCCGGGTCGTCTTTTCCACGGGCCATGATCTGCAGCATGTGCTGAGTGCCGGTCAGGTGCAGGGCCTCATCACGGGCAATCAGTTTAATGATCTTGGCGTTGCCTTCCATTTTTGCCCGCTCGGCAAATGCGAAAGAACAGGCAAAACTCACATAGAAGCGGATGGCTTCAAGTACGTTTACCGACACCAGCATCAGGTACATACGACGCTTCAGTTCACGCAGGGTGACTTCAACGGTTTCACCATTAATGGTGTGGGTACCTTCACCCAGCTGAGTGTAATAGTTAGCCAGGTGAATAAAACTGTCGTAATACTCGGTGACCGAAATCGCGCGGCGCACGATGTGCTCGTTTTTAGTGATATCGTCAAAAACCACGGCAGGGTTTGGCACGATATTACGCACGATATGAGTATAAGAGCGGCTGTGAATGGTTTCACTGAACGACCAGGTTTCAATCCAGGTTTCCAGCTCTGGCAGAGAGACAACGGGCAGCAGAGCCACGTTCGGTGAGCGTCCCTGAACAGAATCCAGCAGCGTCTGATACTTCAGATTGGAAACAAAGATGTGTTTTTCGTGTTCCGGCAGATCAATAAAATCTTTGCGGTCGTTGGTCAGGTCAACTTCTTCCGGACGCCAGAAAAAGGAGAGCTGCTTCTCGATCAGGTTCTCAAAAATTTTGTGCTTCTGCTGGTCGTAACGGGCAACGTTAACCGGCTCACCAAAAAACATTGGCTGTGCAAAAGTATCGAAGTCGTTACGGTTAAAGGTGGTGTAGGCCATACCTCAGATCATTCTCAAAAAGCGGGCCGCCGAAGCGGCCGGGTAAATCAAAAAAATCAGATTTTGCACGCGCCGCCGGCACAGTCATCTTCTGCTGCTTCTTTCTGCGGATCTTCCATACCATCACGGGTGTTGTGGTAGTACAGAGTCTTCACGCCATTGCGGTACGCCGTCAGCAGGTCTTTCAGCAGCTGCTGCATCGGCACCTTGCCGCCCGGGAAGCGGGAAGGGTCATAGTTCGTATTGGCAGAGATTGCCTGGTCAACAAACTTCTGCATGATACCAACCAGCTCGAGGTAGCCCTGGTTGCCAGGGATTTTCCACAGCAGCTCGTAGTTCTCTTTGAGGTTTTCAAAATCAGGCACGACCTGCTTTAGAATACCGTCTTTGCTCTGTTTTACGCTGATATAACCACGTGGAGGCTCAATGCCATTGGTCGCGTTACTGATCTGAGAAGACGTTTCGGATGGCATCAGCGCCGTCAGCGTAGAGTTACGCAGGCCGTGCTCCAGAATGTCTTTGCGCAGAGTTTCCCAGTCATAGTGCAGCGGCTCACTGCAGAACTTATCAACGTCTTTTTTGTACGTGTCGATCGGCAGCAGGCCCTGAGCGTAGGTCGTATCGCTGAATGCGTCACAGGCTCCCTGTTCTTTCGCCAAGTTGTTGGACGCTTTCAGCAACCAGTACTGAATCGCTTCAAACGCGCGATGTGTCAGGCCATTGGCACTGCCGTCTGAATACTTCACGCCGTTTTTCGCAAGATAGTAGGCGTAGTTGATGACACCAACACCCAGAGTACGACGGGCCAGACTGGCGCGCTGAGCAGCAGGTACCGGGTAGTCCTGGTAGCTGAGCAGGCTGTCGAGAGCGCGTACGATAAGATCAGACAATTCTTCCAGTTCGTCGAGGTTCTCAACTTTACCCAGGTTGAACGCGGCCAGAGTACACAGCGCAATCTCACCATCCGGATCATTGATCTCTTTCAGTGGCTTGGTTGGCAGGGCAATCTCAAGACACAGGTTAGACTGGCGCACAGGCGCTTTTTTCGGGTTGAACGGGCTGTGAGTATTACAGTGGTCGACGTTCTGAATGTAGATACGGCCCGTGCTGGCACGTTCCTGCATCATCATCGAGAACAGGTCGACAGCTTTCATTACTTTCTTACGGATGCTTTCGTCAGCTTCGTACTTCACATAGAGCTGCTCAAACAGTTCCTGATCTTCGAAGAAGGCATCGTAGAGGCCGGGTACGTCACTTGGAGAGAACAGCGTGATACTGCCGTTCTTAATCATGCGCTCGTACATCAGTTTGTTGATCTGCACACCGTAGTCGAGGTGGCGAACACGGTTTTCCTCAACCCCACGGTTGTTTTTCAGCACCAGCAGGTTTTCAACTTCGTAATGCCAGATCGGGTAGAAGAGGGTCGCAGCACCACCGCGTACGCCGCCCTGAGAACAGGACTTAACCGCCGTCTGGAAGTGCTTGTAAAACGGGATACAGCCAGTGTGATAGGCTTCGCCGCCACGGATAGGGCTGCCCAGTGCGCGGATACGACCGCCATTGATACCAATACCCGCACGCTGAGATACGTATTTAACGATGGCGCCCGCGGTAGCATTGATTGAATCCAGACTGTCGCCGGCTTCGATCAGTACGCAGGAGCTGAACTGACGGGTCGGTGTACGCACACCGGCCATGATCGGTGTTGGCAGTGACAGTTTGAAGGTTGAGACGGCATCGTAGAAACGCTTCACGTAATCCAGACGACGTTCTTTGTCATAGGACGCAAACAGACAGGCAGCAATCAGGACATACAGAAACTGAGCGCTCTCGTATACCTTGCCGCTCACGCGGTTCTGAACCAGATACTTACCTTCCAGCTGTTTTACTGCGGCGTAGCTGAAGTTCATGTCCCGTGAGTGATCGATGAAGGCATCCATCGCTTCGAATTCTTCGCGCGTGTAGTCTTCCAGCAGGTGGCGGTCATAACGCTCGTCTTCGACCATGCGGCTGACGTGTTCAAACAGCGCAGGTGGCTCGAAGCGGCCGTACGCTTTTTTGCGCAGATGAAAGATATTCAGCCGGGCTGCCAGGTACTGGTAATCCGGAGCATCTTCGGAAATAAGGTCTGCAGCGGATTTGATCAGAGTTTCGTGGATTTCAGAGGTCTGGATACCATCAAAGAACTGCAGGTGCGCGCGCAGTTCGACCTCAGAGACCGAGACATGATCTAACCCTTCTGCTGCCCATTCCACAACTTTGTGGATTTTGTCGAGATCAAGCGGTTCCAGCGAACCATCCCGTTTTGAGACTTTTAGGGTGCTGTTCATGTCGTTTGTGCCTGTATTCAAGGGAAAACTACTCCATCGGTCCCTGATTGCGTCAGTAGAAAAGAACTTGACGATTTTCCCTTATTTCGGGTAGGACTCGTCCTAAGTACCTGACGTATCGTGAGTTTTACTTTGCCCACAAGATAATGCGGTGTCGGGGCGAATTCAACCCTACATATAGTGTGTTGTCGTCAAGCGTCTTGTGGATAACCTGTGGCTATCTGGTGGACTCAAAGTGGGTATCCATTACCAGCCCAGATGGCGCCTGAGTTACAGATCCCAGACAGACTTTTTTGTACCTGACAGCAACAATGTGAACGGTTACTGTGCAACAAAGCGTAACAGCGTCTAGAGTTAAGGTAAGTGAAAGAATGAAGTCTGGTTTACCCGGCTTCCCGGCCCGGTTTGGGTATTGATTGTAAGGAATGGTACTTCTGCATGTTAAAGCAAGAGAGCGGTCAGAACCCTGAAGAAAATTGGCGCATCCTGATAGTCGAAGACGACGAACGTCTGGCGGCACTGACAAAAGACTATCTGGAAAGCAACGGACTTAAAGTATCCGTAGAAGGCGACGGTAGCCGCGCCATTGAGCGGATTAAATCGGAGCAGCCGGATCTGGTCGTACTCGATCTGATGCTGCCGGGAGAGGATGGTCTGGCGGTCTGCCGCATCGTACGCCCGTATTACAAAGGGCCGATTCTGATGCTGACGGCCCGTACAGAAGACCTGGATCAGGTGCTCGGACTGGAGATGGGGGCTGATGATTATGTCGCCAAGCCTGTTCGTCCTCGTGTACTGCTGGCGCGTATCCGGGCGTTGCTGCGCCGGGTCACCGATGCGCCGGAAGAAGTGGAGCAGGAAGTCAGTTCGTCATCGCGCCTGACGTTCGGCAACCTCGTAGTCGACAGCTCCATGCGCGAAGCCTGGCTGGCGGGGGAGAGCATCGATCTCACCAGTGCAGAGTTTGATCTTCTCTGGCTGCTCAGCAGTAATGCCGGACGTGTGCTCACCCGGGAAGAAATTTTTAATCAGCTGCGCGGCATAGAATACGATGGCCAGGACCGCTCAATCGACGTTCGTGTGTCCCGTATCCGTCCGAAAGTAGGTGACGATCCGATGAACCCGAAACGCATCAAGACGGTACGCAGTAAGGGCTATCTGTTCGTTAAAGAAATCTGATTCAGGGAGTGAACGGCCATTTTTATCCGGGTCTACTTCGGGCTTCTCGGGGCACTGTTTGCTGTAGCGTTGCTGTGTATTGCAGCGTTACAGCTGGTGAACCTGGTTCGCTCGGCTCAGTTCAATGAAGAGATTGCCCGGGGCAGTCTCTACCTGATTTCTCACCGCCTCGCACGCGATCCGGAAGCGATCGCAGAACTCTCCGCCCGCTTTGACGCGGATATTTATATTCGCCCGCCCGCAGAAGCGCCTGAGGATGAATACGTGCGCAGCCGCCTTGAGCGCGGTCAGGTGATGATCTCGACCTCTGCCGATGGGCGTACCGCCTTTATGGAATCGCAGATGCCCGACGGTGGATGGTTGTCGGTTAATCTGAATACCGTGACCGAAGTTCAGGCGCAGGCAACCGCCAGCCTGCTGCTGGAAGACTGGCAGCAGAGTGGCATGTCGCTGGATACATTTCTCGAAAAAGTCCGCCCTAAGTTCGGTTTTCCGCTGGGGGTGGTCAGAATTAATGAGTTGTTGCTCTCTGATGCAGATTTCGCCCGGATGCAGTACGGCGATGTGCTGGTGCGAATATCCATCGAAGGCAGCCGTGCTGAAGCGCTGGCGAAGATTCCCGGACAACCACTGGCATTGAAGCTGGGTCCGATTGATGAGTTTAACCCGTATTCGTTCCGGGCCATTTTCGTCATCGTCACAATAGGTGTTCTGCTGATCGGCCTTGGGGTGTATTGGGTAGTGAATACCTTTGAGACCCGGTTGCGCAAGCTGGAGCAGGCAACCAGTCGCCTGTCTCAGGGGCATCTGAATGCGCGGGTGAACAGCTCTGGTGACGACCCGGTAGGACGCCTGGGACGCTCGTTCAACAAGATGGCGGAGCACATACAACGTCTGATTTCTATCCAGCGCGAAATGGTCCGTGCTGTCTCTCATGAATTGCGTACTCCGGTGGCCCGCATACGGTTCGGGGCACAGATTATTGAAGATTCTGTGATGGACGATCCGTTTGTCTCCAAGCAGCTGGCGGGCATGGATGCGGATATTCAGGAACTGGACGAACTGATCGATGAAATTCTGACTTATGCACGTCTGGAAGAAGGCGGGCCGATTCTTGATTTCCAGAAAGTGAACGTGGCGGAAGTCGCCGAGCAGGTTGTCGGCGAAGCCCGACCACCTGCGCATGTGACGGTTACCTATGAAGGTGCAGACCCGGATAACTTTCCGTTCTCAGAGGTGGAGCCTCGTTACGTTCACCGGGCGATCCAGAATCTGGTCGGGAACGCAGGTCGTTATGCCCGTAGCCGGGTCAAGGTCACCTGCAGTGTTGCCGACGATATCTGCCGTGTGGATGTTGAAGACGATGGCCCGGGTATTCCTGAGGAAGACTGGGATCGGGTGTTCAGTGCGTTTGCCCGCCTTGATGACAGTCGTACCCGCGCTTCAGGTGGCTACGGCCTGGGCCTCTCAATTGTGCGTCGGATTATGTACTGGCACAGCGGCCGCGCTAAGGTCGACCGCAGCCCGGAATTTGGTGGTGCGCGATTCAGCCTGATCTGGCCAAGGATTCACACCGACTGAGGGTGTTCGGGAAGGACAGTTTGCGTTCATTAGTTGTCCTGGTGGAATGCACTTTTTACATAGTGTTACAAACATACACGGATAGACAACAGATCAGAATGTGGCCTGCAGGCACTATAGAAGCACGTATCCTTTGGAGACGTGGTGAGAATGTAGTGGCACTCTGTTGCCGCTTTGAGGGCCTCCTTATTGGAGGCCTTTTTTTTATCTCGCTTTATTTATTTCTTCGCACAGTACCCGGGTGGCATCCAGTGCACGCAGGGTCATCCGGTGAGCCATATCGGCATCCGGGTGAATGAGTCTGTTATTGCTTATCGCTTTGAGCTGCGGCCAGCGTTTCCAGTTTATCCCGTCGATGTCCGTTTTTCCGTTATGGTCGGGCTGAATGATCACGTCAGGGTTTTTCAGCAGAACGTCCTCAAGGCTTATCTGTGGATAATCCTGAGGCTGATGACGGAATGGGTTGACGGCGCCGCAGAGGGTCAGCTGCTGCTGCGGCCAGGCCGTTCTGGCCACGGTGGTCAGTGGCCGTGACCATAACTCGTAGAAGACGGTGACTGGTGATCGACCCTGATAGGTTTTTCGCAGAGCCTGAAGGTCGGCACTGTAGGTGTCTGCCAGTGCCTCTGCAGTGTCTTTGTGCCCTGTGAGCCCGCCCAGGCGCCGTAGTTCGGTGGCCACATCTTCCAGTGTGACGATGTCCGAATAGACGACGGGGACTCCAAGCTTTTTCAGGCGCTCCAGATCTGCGACCGGATTGCCGGTTTTCCAGGCGAGAACCATATCGGGCTGCATCGCCACAATTTTCTCGACCTGAAGACCGGCATATGAGCCTACCCGGGGGATGTCTTCCGCAGCCTCCGGAAAGTCGGCGTAGTCGGTTGTCCCTATGATCTGATCACCGGCGCCGATACTGTAAAGCAGCTCCACCAGATGAGGAGCGAGCGCAATAATCTTCTGCGGGCTCTGGTTTTCTGCCGCCATGCCCTGGGGGGCCAGAGCCAGACAGAGAAGCGAGGCAGCGAGGCGGAGCAGCTTCACCAGTCTACTCCCTTACGCGCTTTGATTCCGGCTTCAAATGCGTGCTTCAGTGGCTTTACTTCGCTCACGGTGTCTGCGATATCGATCAGTGACTGCTGGGCTCCACGACCGGTGATTACGACTGTCTGGTTTACCGGGCGGGCCTGCAGGGCGGACAGTACTTCGTCGGTATCCAGGTAGCCGTAGTTGAGCATATAAGTCAGCTCATCCATCAGCAGCAGATGCAGATCCGGGTTCTGCAGATGCTCTGCACAGGTTTTCCAGGCTTCCCGGGCAGCTGCAATGTCTTTTTCTCTGTCCTGTGTATCCCAGGTGAAACCAGTTCCCATGACATGAAACGGAACGCCTAACTTTTTCAGAAGGTCGCGTTCGCCGCAGGGCCAGGTCCCTTTCACAAACTGAACCACTGCGGTGCTCATGTCGTAACCGACCGCTCGCGCCACTGTGCCAAACCCCGAAGTTGATTTACCTTTGCCATCTCCGGTGAGCACAATCAGCGTTCCACGTTCTTCCTGGGCGGCTTTTACCCGCTCGCGTACTTCTGCCTGCGTTTTCTGCATGCGGATTTTGTGTTCTTCGTTCAGTCTGGCGTTTTCGTCTTTCTGGTCTGTCATGCTGGTATATCCACAATAATGAATTCCGCTAAGCTGGCGAGCCTGCGTGCTGAATAGGGTGTGTGAGTGAGAGCAGAAACTCAATGTCCAGGTGTGCTTCACACGCCTGAGCAATCCGTTCGAGGGCGTCGTCCTGTTGTTGCTCCCAGGGTTTGATCAATCGGGTATCTGCGCCTGCCCACTGCAGTACGGCCTGAAGCGCTTCGGGCATATCGAAGACACCGTGCAGATAGGTTCCTGCGATCAGGTTGTCCTGGCTGATGCAGCCATCCTGTGTACCATCCGACAGGGTGCAGAACGGCTGGTAACCGGGCTGGGTGTGCTGGCTGCGTCCCGCATGAATCTGGTAGCCGCTGACGGGGCAATCGGCAAAAGACAGGGTGCCTGTGCTGTTGATCAGAGCTTTCTGACGGTGCATCTCAGTCGAGACAGGCAGATACCCCAGGCCGGTGCTGCTCCCGGCAGTGTCTTCAATGCCTTCCGGATCGGCGATGGTTTCACCTAACATCTGATAGCCACCACAGATCCCTAACACCTTTCCGCCGTAGCGGAGATGCTGACGGATCTGGCTGTCCCAGCCGTGCTGGCGCAGTGCCTCCAGGTCTGCGCGGACGTTTTTGCTGCCGGGCAGAATAATCAGATCGCAGGCACCGATGGCGTCCCCCGGTGCAACATACTGCAGGTCGACTTGTGGATGCTCCCGCAGCATGTCGAAGTCGGTGTGATTACTTATCCGCGGGAATACCGGCACCCTGACCCGCAGGCGGATATCGTCACTGGTTTTCTGTTGGACTTCGATGGCATCTTCGGCGGCGGCGCTGAGATTGTGGAGATACGGAAGAACACCGATGACCTTTTTGCCGGTACGTTTCTCAAGCCAGTCCAGTCCGGGTTGAAGCAGCGAGATATCCCCGCGGAAGCGATTAATAACGAATCCGGCAACACGGTCCTGCTCAGAAGGAGAGAGCAACTCAAGGGTTCCGACCAGTTGGGCAAAGACACCGCCGCGGTCGATATCGGCGATGATAATGACCGGGCAGTCTACCGCCTCGGCGAATCCCATATTGGCGATATCTCTGTCGCGTAGATTTATCTCCGCTGGACTGCCCGCTCCTTCGACAACGACCAGTTGGTAGTTCTGTGCAAGCCGCTGATGACTTTCGAGCACGGCTGTCATCGCGGTGGTCTTGTAGTCATGGTAGGCGGCAGCCTCCATGTCTGTGACCGCTTTTCCATGAATGACGACCTGCGCCCCGGTATCTGAGGAGGGCTTCAGCAGGACCGGGTTCATGTCGGTATGGGGCGGTATCCGGGCGGCCTTGGCCTGCAACGCCTGAGCTCGGCCAATTTCGCCGCCCTCTGGCGTGACCGCGCTGTTTAAGGCCATGTTCTGAGGTTTGAAAGGCGCGACCAGAAAGCCCCGGTTATTCAGTACCCGACACAGGCCGGCGACAAGCAGACTTTTTCCGGCGTCAGAGGTGGTGCCCTGAACCATCAGCGTGTTGACCGCGCGAAAGGTGTTGTTCATGCGCTTTCACCTTTCAGAGTCATGGGCAGCCCAGCGGCGACGAAAGTGACCTTGTCGGCGATGGCGGCCAGTGCCTGATTCATCCAGCCTGCCTGATCAACATAGCGGCGAGTGATGTCGCCCATCGGGATCACACCGAGGCCAACCTCATTGGCTATCAGAACAACGTCTGCCTGACACCCGTCCAGTGCGCTTTTCAGAGTGGCCACGCCCTGAGCCGGGTCGTCATCCGGTGTCATAAAGAAGAGGTTGTTTAGCCATAAGGTGAGGCAGTCGATCAACAGCAGTTCATTGGGGAGGGCGTTGGTGATGCGCTCAGCGAGGGCGAGAGGAATTTCTTCGAGTTGCCAGTGGTCGCCCCGTTCCTGCTGGTGGCGGGCAATACGCAGGCGCATTTCTTCGTCAGAGGCCGTTGCAGTTGCAATAAACACCGGCCTGAGTTCTCTGGGAGCGATGTATTGTTCCGCAGATGTCAGTGCGTATGAAGATTTGCCCGAGCGTGCCCCGCCAAGTATCAGGTGAATCACAGTGAACCTCCGCTTAAGACGCTGGCCGCGAGCACGAAATAGATCAGGAGTTCCTGAAGTTGTTGCGCAGCACCGAGGCAATCTCCGGTAAATCCTCCGATGTGTTTTTTCATCCAGCGCCGCAACAGCATCCGAGCGATCACGACAGACGCGATCACTGCAACGGCGGTCCACAGAGGGAAGAGCAGAAGCGCCGCCGCACCAGAAAGCAGGGTGACGGTCAGGTCGGTGACTGACATAGGCCGGGCAAGGGGATCGCTTTTACTTTTGCCCGGTGCAGTGACGTACGGCAGATCCTGACCATGGGTAATCGCCATAGCCCGCGACAGAGGGTAGGCAAGTATCAGGGCGCTCAACAGAATGCCGGCGTCTGCCAGTTGCAGCAGCAGGGTGACTTTAAGAGCCAGCGCACCAAATAAGGCGCCGCTTCCATACGTGCCTATCCGGCTGTCTTTCATAATGGTGAGTTTCTGCTCAGAAGAAAGTCCGCCATAGAAGCCGTCAAACGTATCTGCCAATCCGTCTTCGTGCAGTGCGCCTGTCAGCAACAGGCTGACAATCACAGTAATGACCACGGCAGTTTCTACGCCCACGATGGCCGATACCACGACCGTCAGGCCACAAAGCAGCAACGCCAGCAGCCAGCCCGTTGCGGGGAAATATCGCAGCGCACGATGCATTTTCTCCGGGCTGTAATCGGGGTTTCCGACCGGCAGGCGCGTCATAAACGAGACCGCCAGCCGGAGCAGATTCATTTCAGCCAGAATCATCGGATGCATCAGACGGTGACTCCCGCGCTGTCGAAAGTCGCCATATCGTTATAGAAAGCACAGGCAGCCTTAACGAGCGGTACCGCCAGTGCGGCCCCTGTGCCTTCTCCAAGGCGCAATCCAAGGTCCAGCAGTGCCTCTGCCTGCAGGGCTTCAAGCACATGCTGGTGTCCGGCTTCAGCCGAACGGTGCGCAAAGATCATGTAGTCGCGGCATTCCGGGGCGAGGCGCGTGGCAATCAATGCGGCGACGCTGACGATAAAACCATCAATCAACAGCGGTCGTTCGGCTTCTGCCGCACCCAGCATTGCGCCGGCCATCTGCGCGATTTCAAAGCCACCGGCTTCCTGCAGAATCTCCATGGTCGAAGGGGACGCGTGTCTGGCGTTGATGCGGGTCAGCGTTTTTCTGATCAGGTCTGTTTTAAGGTGTTTCTGGTCGGCCGTGATGCCCGTTCCGGCACCGACGGTGTTCTCTGGCGGCAGCTTCATAAGCAATGAAAGAAGTGCGGAGGCCGACGAGGTATTACCAATTCCCATTTCTCCGAAGGCAATCAGGTCGTGGCCCTGTGTGCACAGGGTGCGGCCAAAGCGTATCCCCATATTCAGAGCGTCGGCTGCCTGTGCTTCGGTCATTGCGGGGCCTTCCGATATATCCTGGGTACCTGCGCCGGTACGGGCAGAAATATAGTCAGGGTGATCACTCTCTACGGGATCAATAATTCCGGCATCTATAACCTTCAGTTGGATGTTGTTGGCACGGCAGAAGCAGTTAACAGCTGCGCCGCCACTGAGAAAGTTAAGAACCATCTGCCGGGTGACGGCCTGGGGGGCGATGCTCACCGGGTGACGGGCGATGCCGTGGTCGGCCGCAAACACGGCCATGACGGGGGCATTCACACTGAGGCGAGCGGGGTTCCGATGAATCAGTGCCAGCTGGAGCGCGAGCTGCTCCAGCTGACCCAGTGCTCCCGGAGGTTTGGTTTTCTGGTCGATTCTGTTCTGAATCCCGGACTGTGGCTCCCGGTCGACGGGCGGAATGGCGATAATGGAATGATCTTGCATAGTGGCTCCGGACAGTCAGGCGCGCTGACGCATCATTAATAAGAAGAAAACACTGCCAATGGCGGAAGTAATAATGCCGATGGGTAATTCCTGGCTCTCCAGCAGTGTGCGGGCAAGCACATCGGCCCAGACCAGAAATACTCCGCCAAGAAGCAACGACCCGAGAATGACCGCGCGGGTGTTCACTCCAAACCAGCGACGGACAATGTGAGGAATCATGAGGCCGACAAAGCCGATGCCGCCGCAGTGTGCGACGACAACGGCGGTGAGAGAGGCACAGACAATCAGCCCGAGCATGCGCATCTGCCCGGCGTGCACACCTAGACTGAGAGCCGTTTTATCCCCCAGTAGCATGGCATCGAAGCGGCGACCGCTGAGCCAGAGCAGAATGACGGCGAAAAACAGCGGCACTGCGATCAACAGTAAATGAGGTGTTTCGAGACGGGTCAGGCTACCCATCATCCAGAACATCACTTTATTCGCGGCGAAGGGCTCACCGATATACAACACCATATGAGTGGCGGCCCCCAGCATCAGTGACAGTGCGATCCCCGCGAGCAGGAGCTGTTCAGGGGTACGGGCCCACCGGCTGGCGGCCAGCCCCTGAACCAGAAATACGGATCCCCATGCGCCGGCAAACGCCGCTACTGGCAGCGATGTTCCCTCGGGCAGCCAACCGATATCGGGCAGAACACTGACGATGGCGGCGCCCAGCCCGGCTCCGGCTACGATGCCAAAAAGATACGGGTCGGCGAGTCCGTTGCGTGTCACATTCTGGAGGGTTGCACCGGCAATCGCCAGTGCGCCCCCTGCCAGCAAGGCACCGAGCACTCTGGGCAGCCGGATATCAAAGAAGATCATGTCTTCTACCCTGCCAGGACACGTGTCGGTCATGCACTGCCACACGACCCCAGGTGAGAGCCCTGCAGATCCGAACAGGCTTGCGAACAGCGGGCTGAACAGGGCTGACAACAGCAGGAGTGCCCAACGCAGACGAACAGACGTCATAACTGGATGACCTCTGCAGTGGAAGGGCAGAAGTCGACCCGGGTGCCGTGCTCTGTATGGTTGACGATGCAGGTCAACCCGAACACCCGTTCGAGAAGCTCAGCGGTCAGGACCTCCGCAGGCTGACCAAATGCGAGAAGGCGGCCACCGGCTACTATCGCCAGCTGATCGCAGTAGGCCGCAGCAAGATTAATATCATGCAAGCTCATCACAACGGTAAGCCCGTCGTCGGGGCGTCGCGACAGGCTTTTAAGAAGGGCGAGAATACTGTGCTGGTAATAGACATCAAGATGGTTGACTGGCTCGTCGAGGAGCAGCAGGCCTGCACGTTGCAACAGCGCTCGCGCGATCAGCCCGCGTTGCTGCTCGCCCCCTGAGAGGGTGGCAAATTCCTGCCGGGCTTTTTCCTGCAGGCCGACCTGCTGGAGTACTGACATAACCTGATGATCGTCTTGCGAATTCGGCAGAGCAAACAGGGGCTGGTGGGGGATAAGCCCCATGCGAACCACCTGAAACAGTGTAAGTGCAAATACGCTGTCATGTAGCTGATCTACCTGCGCTATCCGTCGGGCGCGCTCGTGCAAAGGTATCTGCTGAACAGCCTCACCCTGCCAGTAAATAGTGCCGGATGACTTCAGACGGTTGCCGGAAGTGCCAGCGATCTGCTGCAGCAGGCTGGTTTTGCCGGCACCGTTCGGACCGAGAACTCCAAGTACCTGCCCGGGTGGGAGGTGGAAACTGATATCGCTGAGCAGGCGGGTAGGGCCTGCCGATAATGACAGTTGCTCTGCAGTAAGGCCGGGTAAGGAGGTCATAGTTGATGTCTTCAGCCAGGGCAGGGCAGGACACATCCTTCGGCTCGCTGACTGCGCGGACGAGTGATGATCCGTGTATTCCCGCACGAAAAAATAACCGGTACATCAGGCTGGTATCTGACTCAGATCACGCCTTGTCACAGCGCGGTCCACACAGTTGCGGGTACAGTTCCGGATTTGCACCGGATTCCCATTCAAGCCTGGCTCAACAAAGCAGGCACCTGAGGGCAGGCACTATACCACAGATAGCCCAGAGACCGGGTGTCACGGTCCGGGGCGGATGATTCCGGGCAAGGTTGAAAAGCAGCTGTCGGTGGCGATCCGGATGAAGTCCTGCAGAAAATGGGCTTCCGCCTGATCTTCCCGGACGGCCGCATACAGAGTTGGCCAGACTCCATGCTCGCCAAGTGGACGACTGGTGATCAGTCCGGCTTCGAGATATTGGTGTAATGCCCAGCTGGGCAGGCAGGCAACGCCACGTCCGCTCGCGACCAGCTGAACCATCATCAGAGTCAGCTCTGTCTGTCGGGTCGCCAGAGGCTCAATGCCCGCCGCATTCAGAAAGTACTCAAAAATGTCGAGACGTTTTCGATCGACGGGATAATGAATCAGGGTTTCTTCACTGAGCTGTTGTGGAAGTATCCAGGATTCAGTGGCCAGTGGATGCTGATTGGCCAGAGCCAGTACAGACTGATAGCGGAACAATGGGATATGGCGGATATCCTGTCCGGGAGCCGGGTCTGAGGTGATAACAAGATCAATGTCACCCCTCAGCAGAGCGGGCATAGGTTCAAAATGGAAGCTGGTGCTGAGATCAAGCTCGACTTCCGGCCAATGGTCCCGGAACTGGTTGATCGCTGGCATCAGCCATTCAAAGCAACTGTGACACTCAATCGCCATATGCAGCCTGCCTTCCTGGCCACTCTGAATTTTCTTCAGTGTGCGCTCAGTCTGGTTAACCAGAGGCAATACCCGGTCAGCCAGCTGCAATACCTCAAGGCCGGCCCGGGTAAAACGGACAGGGCGACTCTTGCGTTCGAACAGACTGGTACCCAGTTTTTCCTCAAGATCTTTGAGTTGATGCGACAGGGCGGACTGTGTCAGATAGAGGCGCCGCGCCGCTTCTACCATGCTCCCGCTGTCTCTGAGTGCGGTCAGAGTTTTCAGGTGACGGATATCCAGCATAGCGCCTCCTATTGAGTACCTTTCATCAAATTCTACTTACATTATGCAAACTATTCATAGTCTTTGTATCCTGTCCCATTCTGGTACTGGTCGCTGTGCCGTCGCGACGGTATTCTGGCCATGCAAAGTTTATGAGGAATAACGAATGAGCCGCTTTCTGCTCAGTCTTGATCAGGGAACAACCAGCAGTCGTGCAATTGTTTTTGACAGCGAGGGCAAACATTGCGCTTCTGCTCAACGCGAGTTTAAACAACATTTTCCGCAACCCGGCTGGGTCGAGCACAATCCGTCAGATATCTGGCAGACAACCCTCGAATGCGGACGGCAGGCCATCGCAGATGCTGGGCTGACAGCGACAGATATTGCCGCTATTGGTATCACTAACCAGCGCGAGACCACCCTTATCTGGGACAAAGCAACGGGTGAGCCTGTGTATCCTGCGATTGTCTGGCAGGACAGACGCACGGCAGAAATCTGTCAGGACTTCAGCGACTCTGCGGAGGCCATCAGTGAGAAGACCGGATTACTGTTAGACCCGTATTTCTCTGCAACCAAAATCCGCTGGATCCTTGATCACGTCGAGGGTGCGCAGCAACGCGCTGAAGCCGGAGAGTTGCTTTTCGGGACCGTGGATACCTGGCTGTTGTGGAATCTGACCGGCGGGCGCAGTCATCAGACCGACGCGACCAACGCCTCCCGGACGATGCTGTTTAATATTCACCAGCAGTGCTGGGATGACGATCTGCTCGCGCTCTTTAATATCCCGGCATGTATTTTGCCTGAAGTGAAGGACAGTGCATCAGATTTTGGCGCTTCTGATCCAACCTGGTTTGGTGAGGCCATCACGATTGGTGGGATTGCCGGCGATCAGCAGGCGGCTCTGATCGGTCAGGGCTGTTTTACGGAAGGGATGGTCAAAAGTACCTATGGTACGGGCTGTTTTGTCATCCTCAATACCGGGAAGCGCGCATTACAGTCCTCACACCGTTTATTGACGACGGTGGGTTATCGGATTAACGGCGAGGTCACTTATGCGCTGGAAGGCTCGATTTTTATGGCCGGTGCAACGATTCAATGGATCCGGGATGGCCTGCGTCTGATTGGTGACGCCAGTGACAGTCAGTCTCTCGCAGAGGCGACTGGATACGACAATCCGGTCTACATGGTTCCGGCGTTTGCCGGTCTCGGTGCCCCCTACTGGGATGCCGATGCACGTGGCGCTATGTTCGGACTGACCCGGGATACCGGCATCAAAGAAATCGTGACGGCGGGGCTTCAGGCCGTCTGTTATCAGACCCGGGATCTGCTCGAAGCGATGGCAGGGGATGGCGTTGATGCGGGGGAGCTGCGGGTAGATGGCGGCATGGTCGTAAATGACTGGCTGATGCAGTTTCTTGCGGACGTCCTGGGGATCAGAATCACACGCCCGCGTGTGACAGAGACCACCGCCCTGGGCGCGGCTTATCTGGCTGGGCTGACGGCAGGACTGTACTCCACGCTTGAGGAAGTAGGCGACCTCTGGCAATACGAGCAGAGTTTTGAACCTGAACTGAATCAGGAACGAAGAGAGGCGCTGTACGATGGCTGGAAGAATGCAGTCAGTCGTATCTGTCGCCCGGTATGACATTAACTGCGGATTTGTAGTGATTCCGTAAAAAGGTATGGAACAAAGTCCGGTTACTACTTAATCTGGCCTTATTGAAACGACAGGAAGCCTGAATGGGGCAGTTGCGGAAGGACATATTGCGACGACACAGTATGGCAGCGGCGGGTATGCTGCTCTTTACTGTGCTGTATGTCGTTGGCTACGGCATCGTGTATCAGGCGGATACCCCGTTTCTCGTTTACTTCGCTGCATTTCTCTATTTTTCCTGCCACGCTGGCGTTGCTTACGTCATCTGGAGTGGCAGAACAAAGGAAATGTCTGATCCCAGCCTGACCCTACCTGTTATGGCTCTGGTCATCCTTTTCATGTCCGTCATGATTCTGGCGGGGCCAGCGTTGCGTGGCATTATTCTTCTTGGATTGCTGAACATCATGCCGTTTGGCGTGTTCCGTCTGTCAGGCAAAGGCTTTCTGGGCGTCTCTCTGTTTGCGATTGCCTGCTATGCCCTGGTGATCTTCCTTACCCACTACCGCAACAGCGATGAGCTGCTGCCCGGTCTCGAGGCCCTGACCGGCTTCGCACTGACCACCAGTCTGCTGGTTTATGCCTTTATCGGGCGGGAGTTTGCCATGCTCAGAGCCGCGTACCGGGATAAAAATCTCGAGTTACGACGGGCAATGGCCAGGATTGAAGAGCTTGCGGTGACCGATGAACTGACTGGGTTGAACAACCGCCGCTACCTGTTGAAAACACTCGAAAAGCAACGAGCACTTGCGGTACGCCAGGACATCCCTTTTGTGGTGGCCTTCATTGATATCGACTTTTTCAAACAGGTAAACGACGATTACGGCCACCGGATTGGCGATCAGGTGCTTGCAGAGCTGGCTCATCTGTTACGTGTGTCGGTGCGGGAGGTTGATCTTGCTGCCCGTTATGGCGGGGAGGAGTTTGTCCTTCTGCTATCAGGCCTCAACATGGAAGCGGCAGAGGGGGTACTGGAGAGGATTCGTGCATCAGTAGAGTGCCAGCGCTTCTCTGAGGCTGAGCTGCATCAGACCATTTCAATCGGCGTTGCTCAGTATCATCCGGATGAAGCCACCGATGAGGTACTGGGCCGCGCAGACCGAATGCTATACGAAGCCAAGCATTCGGGACGTAACCGGGTGTGCCTTGAAAAGCGCAGTTACGCCCCGTCCTCAGATCAGGAATCTTCCTCCTGACAGAGCAGGAATTCCAGTAATGCCTTTTGCGCATGCAGACGGTTTTCTGCTTCGTCCCAGACCACTGCACGCGGATCATCAAGAAGATCTTCCGATACCTCTTCACCACGGTGTGCTGGCAGACAGTGCATAAATACAACGTCTTTATCCGCAAGATCCAGCAGTGCTGGTGACACCTGGAACGCGCTGAATTTCTTCATACGTTCCTGTTGTTCGTCTTCCTGGCCCATGGATGCCCAGACATCGGTCGCCACCAGGTGTGCGCCTTTGACAGCCTCAGCGGGGGTGGAAACCAGCTCAACACGATCACCCGCGTCAGCGACGATATCAGCATCAGGCTCGAAGCCCTCTGGTGTGGCGATGCGCAGTCTGAAATCAAACTGAATCGCTGCCCGGATGTAGGACTGACACATGTTATTGCCGTCACCAATCCAGGCGACCGTTTTCCCCTGAATCGACCCGCGATGTTCCTGATAGGTCTGCATATCAGCCAGCAGCTGACAGGGGTGATAGTCGTCTGTCAGTGCGTTAATGACAGGCACCTGAGAGTACTGCGCGAACAGCTCGATATCAGCGTGTTCGAACGTGCGAATCATGACCACGTCGACCATGCGGGAGAGAACACGCGCCGAATCTTCGATTGGCTCACCACGCCCGAGTTGGGTATCGCGGGGCGACAGGAAAATTGCGCTTCCGCCGAGTTGAGCCATGCCTGCTTCGAAAGAAACACGGGTACGGGTGGATGACTTCTCAAAAATCATCCCGAGTACGCGGTTTTTCAGAGGTTCATATACCTCGCCGCGGCGATGCATGGCTTTCAGTTCGATTGCCCGCTGGATGATCCACTGGAGTTCATCCGGAGACATGTCGGACAGAGTAAGAAAGTGTCTCACGTCTTTTCCTTTTCTATTGCTATCAGGCAAGTGCCTCGACCAGCTCACCAACCAGGCTGACGATCTTGTCAGCTTCCCCTTCGGAGATATTCAGCGGTGGGAGCAGGCGGATCACATTGCCTGAAGTCACATTCAGCAGAATGCCTTTTTCCAGAGCGGCAGCCATCAGTTGCGGACATTCCTGTTTGAGAACGACACCTATCATCAGGCCGCGTCCCCGGATTTCACTGAACAGAGGATGCTGGCCCAGACGCTCACGCAGTGCAGCGCGCAGGTAGTCACCCATACGGGCGGCATTTTCTGACAGTTTTTCATTAACGATAGTATTTACGACGGCAACACCAGCGGCACACGCCAGCGGATTACCACCGTAGGTAGATCCATGATTGCCTGGCTGCAGAATTTCTGCTGCTTTGCCACGGGCAAGACAGGCACCAATTGGCACACCATTGCCCAGACCTTTGGCGGTAGTCACAACGTCAGGCAGGAAACCAAACTGCTGGTAGCAGAAGTAGCTTCCGGTACGACCATTACCCGTCTGGATTTCGTCCAGAATCATCAGCAGATTAAGGTCATCACACAGGCTGCGTACGCCCTGCAGATAGTCGGCATCGGCAGTCGCAAGTCCGCCTTCGCCCTGAACGGGTTCCAGCATGACCGCAACGGTATTCGGGTTCGCTTTTGCAACGGCCGTCAGGGTCGCGAGATCCATAAAAGGAACGCGCACAAAACCGCTCAGAAGTGGTCCGAAGCCTTCCTGAACTTTAGCATTGCCGGTGGCGGTCAGAGTAGCCATGGTGCGACCGTGAAACGCTTTGGTCATCACGATAATAACGGGATCGTGAATACCTTTCTGATGGCCGTACTTACGCGCCATCTTAATGGCAGCTTCGTTGGCTTCGGCACCTGAATTAGAAAAGAAGACGTTATCCATTCCGGAGACATTCGTCAGGGCATCAGCAAGCTCTTTCTGGCGGCTGATTCCATACAGGTTCGAAGTATGGATCAGTTGGCCTGCCTGCTCCTGAATCGCTTGTGTGACGGCCGGGTGTGCATGACCCAGCCCACAGACTGCGATGCCACTGAGAGCATCCAGATACTGGCGGCCTTCTGTGTCAGTCACCCAGCTGCCGCTGCCAGCGGTAAAGGTCACCGGCAGACGGCCGTAAGTATTCATGATGGATTGCATATCGTCTTAATTCCTCAGAACGCAAAAGGGCAGCCATGGCTGCCCGGGGAAAAGCATAATACGAGAGGGTGAGCGCTTTGTAAACGATCAGCCCGGGGCTCAACCCTTGCCGCGGGTGCGGGTATGGTTGCTGCGTCCGTTTTTCTCAATAAATGTGATGATTTTGGTGGCGACGTCGATTCCGGTTGATTGCTCGATGCCTTCAATACCGGGGGACGAGTTCACTTCCATCACCACAGGGCCGTGGTTCGAACGTAGAATATCGACCCCGGCGACATTGAGTCCCATGGTCCTGGCCGCGCGTACAGCAGTCGCCCGCTCTTCCGGGGTGATACGTACTACCGACGCAGTACCACCGCGATGCAGGTTTGAGCGGAACTCACCGTCCGCCGCCTGACGCTTCATTGCTGCCACGACTCGATCGCCAACGACGAAGCAGCGGATATCGGCACCGCCGGCTTCTTTGATGTATTCCTGCACCATAATATTGGCTTTCAGGCCGAGGAAGGCTTCGATCACACTCTCAGCCGCCTTGCGGGTCTCGGCCAGAACGACACCGATGCCCTGGGTTCCTTCCAGCAGCTTGATCACCAGAGGCGCGCCACCGACCATGCTGATCAGATCTGGAATATCATCCGGACTGTGCGCAAACCCGGTAACCGGCAACCCGATACCTTTGCGTGCCATTAACTGCATAGAACGCAGTTTGTCGCGTGAACGACTGATTGCGACCGATTCGTTCAGTGGGTAAACCCCCATCATCTCGAACTGGCGCAGCACGGCAGTACCGTAAAAAGTAATCGAGGCGCCGATGCGCGGAATCACTGCATCAAACGGAGCCAGCTCTTCGCCTTTATAGTGGATCGAAGAATCCAGGCTGTTGATGTTCATGTAGCAGTGCAGGGTGTCCAGCACTACGACCTCATGCCCACGGGCTTCTGCCGCTTCAACCAGGCGCCGGGTGGAATACAGGCGCGGGCTGCGGGAAAGAATCGCAATTCTCATTCTGAAAAATCTGAATAGTGTTTTGATACATCAACCAGAAACCTGCCGGAAATGGCTTTGCGGCCGAGCAACATCGGGTAGCGCATCGTGCCCCGGTGGCTCAGGCTGACCTCAGCCTGCCAGGTATGGTCTCTGATCGTGATGGTGGTCTGGATTATGTAGCGTTTACTGCGTTGCCCGTTGGAGCTGGCAATGGTGCGTTTATCCAGCACCTTTGCTTCACACATTTTATCCAGAGAGGCTTCCGGGCTGCTGAAGAGCACATGGAAGCGCACCCAGCTCTCGCCGTCTCTGTTAAACAGCTCGATTCTGTCTGCGTGCAGACTGCTGGTGCAGGCTCCGGTATCTACCTTGGCATCGCAACAGATGCCAAGGTCGGGCAGTTCAATTGATTCTATGTAACCTAGTATTGCGTCAGTCATCGGTATCCGAGGCGTCTGATCCCCCATCGGAGACAGCTGCCGAAGAGGCGGTAAAGTAAATCTGTTTGCGTGCCAGAGCCTTCAGGTATGACGCCCAGGTACGCTCAGGCTCGCTGAGCGGTGGGACGAGATCCTGGCAGACTTCGACGAAGCGAACTTCTTCGTCCGTCGCCGGCGCGCGGCGTCCTTCGTGCAGGTCTTTCATGGCAACACCCATAGTTTCCAGAATATTTGCCTGGGATCGGGTAAAGTCACCGGACCGCTGAAAACCACGTGGGAAGTTAACATCATCAAAGAACTTCTTCGGGCTTTCAAAACTCTTTGCTTGGATATTGTCCATTATGCACCTACTATCGCATCTGGCCCAGGAATTTGGGCTGCTTGGGGCGGAGTATGGTCAGGGTCGATTCCGTGGTAAAACAAAAAAAACTTGTCGTAACGTGAAAGCATTCTGGTTGTTATGGACACAGACTTACTGAAAACGTTTATGGAGGTTTCCCGTACCCGCCACTTCGGCCGAGCCGCGGAAAATCTGTATCTCACACAATCGGCGGTCAGCTTCCGTATCCGCCAGCTGGAAGGACTTCTGGGGGTCGAACTCTTCTCCCGTCAGCGCAACAATATCCAGCTCACTCACGCCGGAGAAAAACTGATTCCGTTGGCCGAAAGCAGCGTCCTGCTTGAGCAGCGTATCCGCCAGGAAGTCGCGATAGCCGACGACCGGCATTATCAGTTCGCACTTGGCGCGACTCCGAACCTTTGGGATGCTGTTCTGCAGCAGAAGCTTCCTTCGTTATTGCGCCGGCCGGGCATGGCCGTGAGCGCGATGGCGCACAGCAGCAGTGCGCTTGTCCGGCAGATTCTTGAACGTAGTCTCGATCTGGCGCTGGTGTTTGATGCGCCCAAAGCAGATGAACTGATTACCCGTGAGGTCATGTCAGTTCCTCTTATTATGGTGGCGTCAGAGCCCTGCAGTAACTGGCAGCAGGCGGCCGATCTTGGCTATGTGCTGGTTGATTGGGGTACGTCGTTTCGTATCCAGCACGCGCAGGAATTCAAGGGCATTGCTGCCCCAGTGCTGAAAACCAACACGGGGCGTATCGCCCTGGACAGTATTCTGATGCACGGCGGTGCCGGATACCTGCCCGCCGGTATGGTTGCACAGCATATTGAGGCTGGTGAGTTACACGAAGTCAGTGACGCGCCTGAGATGAACCGTCAGGTATTTGCCAGCTATCTCAGCACCCGCAAAGATGACGAATTAATCAGCGACATCATCCAACAACTTCTGGACAGCGGACACCATGAGTGACGTTAATCGTGCCTGGTACTTTCCTGAGACGGGCTCTCCGGACCGTCTGACAGAGACAGAGCTTCCTGTTCCTCAGCCGGGGAAAGGCGAGCTGCTGATCCGGGTGCTTGCCTCTGGTTTTAATCCTATTGATACAAAAATCCGTGCGGGCCTGGCGCCGATTGCGGCAGACAATCATGTGCCCGGCTGCGATGTCTGTGGCGAAGTGGTCGCGGTTGGTGAAGACGTCTCAGGTTTTACCCCTGGTGATCGTGTCTATGGTTGTGCTGGTGGTGTGAAAGGCTCCAGCGGAACCTTATGCCAGTTTCTGGTCGCCGATGCAGAACTGATGGCTCATGCCCCGCATTCGGTCAGTGCCGTACAGGCGGCTGTCCTGCCGTTGATTGCCATCACTGCCTTCGAGGCCATTGAACGCCTTAATCTGAATGCCGGAGAGCGTTGCCTGATTATGGGAGGTTCTGGTGGGGTGGGGCAGATGGCCCTGCAGCTGGCCAAACTTCGTGGGGCTTCGGTAACGGCTACCGCAGGTGACGCACGTCGTCGCGATCAGGTCGCATCGTTCAGTGTCACGGCTATATCCCATCAGGAGGCAGCTGAGAAGACGGGCCAGTTTGAAAAAGTGCTGGATACCCATGGTGGCGTTAGCTTTCAGACGGCACTTATTGCTGCGTCAGCGGGCGGACAGGTCGCCACGATTAATGCACGCAATACCTATGACCTGACTCAGGCCCATGCCAAAGGCCTGACCATACATGCCGTGTTTATGCTGTTGCCACTGTTAACAGGTAAGGGCAGGGCAGTACACGGTCGTTTTCTGAGCTGGCTCGCGAACGAAGTGGATGCGGGTCGGATCATAGCGCCAGAAGCAGAGGCGCATCCTGCAAGCGCAGTTGCTGATGTGCATCGGCGCTATGAAGAAGGTGGTCTGAAAATTAAGGTGGCGTTTATCCTCTGATTACCAGAGGGGTCTCACGTTATCTTATTCGATGCCCAGAAGCTTATGAGTCTGCAGACTCAGTTTCCATTTGGGATGCTTCATGCAGTAGTCCACTGTCTTACGCGTATTCGTAACAGACAGCCCTTCTTTGGCTCCTTCCAGTTTGTCACTGGCGATCACGACAGGTTCATAATCTGCCATTGGCTGTAAGTAATAGTGGTCTGCAGTGATGTAATCGAAACGCTCGGGCATCGCATCCACCTGCGGGTACACCAGTTTCAGCTCATCACAGCGGATGACTGCGAGTTCAGAATCGCCCTTCGGGCTCAGGCAGATCCAGTCGATTCCTTCTGGTAAGGGCAGGGTGCCGTTGGTTTCGATAGCAACCTCAAATCCAGCGCTGTGCAGCTCCTCTATTAATACGGTATCGAGTTGAAGTGCGGGCTCTCCGCCTGTGCAGACAACGTAGGGCTTACCCTGAACAGAATTCCCACTGGCAGAGCCTGGCCATTGAGCACTGATGACAGAGGTAAGTTCGCTGGCTGTGTAGGTGCCACCCATGTGGCCGTCGGTACCAATAAAGTCGGTATCGCAGAACTGACAGATTGAGGCACCCCGGCTTTCTTCTCTACCATTCCATAAGTTGCATTTAGAAAAACGGCAGAACACTGCAGGTCGTCCGGCCTGAGCGCCTTCTCCCTGTAGCGTATAGAAGATCTCTTTAACGCGATAAGCTCCTTTTGCCATCAGGCTTGCTCGTACGGGAGAGGGTCAGTGGCATTATTCGTAGCAAATGCCTCAAGGCGCTCGGTGCAGGATCCGCATTTACCACAGGCCTTATCCCGTCCGTTGTAGCAGGTCCAGGTCTTGTCATAATCGAGACCCATCTTCAGACCATCGGCAAGAATCTCTGTCTTATCACTATTAAGGTATGGCGTCACGATGTCGACGGGCTCGTAGTTCGCCAGCTTGGCGACCTTGTTCATGGCATGCACGAAGTCCGGCCGGCAGTCCGGGTAGATGGCATGATCTCCTGAGTGCGCACCATAGAAGACTTTATTGGCGCCGATATCGACGGCATAACCGATGGCAAGAGACAGAAGGATCATGTTGCGGTTAGGGACGACGGTAGACTTCATGTTGGCAGCTTCGTAGTGCCCCTCAGGTATTTCTTTGTCTGAGGTCAGGGATGAGCTTTGTAACAACTGATTGATGGCTGTGATATCAATGATGCGGTGAGGGATGTCCAGTTCGGCACAGACCTCTTCTGCGTAACGTATCTCCTTCTTATGCTTCTGGCCGTAATCAAAGGTCAGCGCATAGAGTTCAAAGCCTTCATTCCGTGCTCTGTTAAGGATGGTGAAAGAATCCATGCCTCCGGAATAAATCACGACCGCCTTCTCTGCCATCTGGCCCTCACTGTTGTTGCTACATCTATATAAGAAGGCGCGAGTATACGCTTTATGTGATGACCTGAAAATTTTTTACAGAAATCGGTTGACCCAAATCGCCGCATCTCTATAATGCGCCGCTCCTGATCGTTACCCAGCAAGCGCTGACAACGACCAGGAAAACGGGTCAAAAAAAGGTGTTGACCAAGTCTGAAAAGACTGTAGAATGCGCCGCCTGATCCGACAGAGACCTCCTCGGAGTGATCTGGT